>Ga0208253_1000587_pt1 | contig 14394 bp, 23 predicted proteins | sample CryBogCBE10Oct08_FD_184573 | JGI IMG/M metagenome (GOLD analysis project Ga0208253, IMG submission 184573) | Freshwater microbial communities from Crystal Bog, Wisconsin, USA - CBE10Oct08 (SPAdes) | ecosystem: Environmental > Aquatic > Freshwater > Lake | place: Crystal Bog, Wisconsin, USA...
GTATTAGATGGCCTATTCTTATGGTTTTCCATTCTTTTTTCAAAGTTGTTAGTGACACCAATATAGCCTTGTGTAAACATATCATTATGGTCTTGATGTCTAATCCAATATACTGCAGCCATTACAACACTACCCATCTAGATCCGCTAGGAATGGTGACTGTTACACCGCTGTTAATTGTGATCGGGCCTACTGATTCACCACTATATCCTGTACTCATGGTGTAGTTACTTGCAATCACTTGTTTATTTTCATAGACTGCACCTGATGCTTGCGCTCCACCGATTGAACCCCAGTTAGTGCCGTTGTAACCTTCAAAGCCAGGTGTTGAAGTGTTGAATCTCAACATACCGACCACAGGGGTGCCAGGTTCTTGGGCTGTTGTGCCTGATGGTAAAGTAATTGCACCTGTGCCGCCAAAAGTGACTGTGCCTGATGTAGCAAAATTAGTAAATGTACCAGCTGCAGGGACTGAATTACCAATCGTAGTACCGTTAATTGTACCACCTGTAATTGTGACATTGCCTGCGTTATAGCTACTTGCTAAGTAAAAATTGGTGCCATCACTATAAATAATATATGTAAGTCCGCTAGGAACGGATATTGTAGATCCAGAACCTGTAGACATGATGACATTTTTACCACCAGAGGTAGAATTTTGAATAATATAAACTTTATTGACAGCTGGAGTAGTGACTGTACAATCTCCAGATAATGCGCCAGTAAAGCTTAAAACAGCATTTCTAGACTCATCTGAAACACCATTGTAATTACTTAGAGTGTAAGTTGTTAATCCAGCAATACTAATTAATTGATAACCAGTAATGGCTTGTTCTAATAGTGTACCTAAGTTAGTATTGGTAGTCGTACCCCAAGTACCAGCCTGATCGCCAGTTCCAATGAGTTGGAGTCTTAAACTTGTGGAGTAGGTAGATGCCATAAAAAGTCCTTATTTCCGTATATTATAATCTATTTTAACCCTATTGAATATTGTTAATTTGGGTCCAATCCGTTGATTCTGCGTTGTTTACATCATTCCAAGTATTAGATAAAGCGTTATTAATATTGGTCCAATTATTAGTTTGAGAGTCATTAATAATGGTCCAAACACCAGATTCTGAGTTATCAATAGCAACCCAACTAATAGATTGATTATCATCAATTCTAAACCAACCATTAGATAATGCTGTATCTAACAAACCTACAGCTTCTAATATAGATACTACAAAATTAGCTTTAATAACATTAACATCTGCTACGCCAAAGTTTTCTATAATACTTTGGATAATTTGTCTGCTTGCAGCTGAAGCATCTGCATAAGAGGCATCTTCGGTAATATTAAAGAAGAATGAACTGCCTATGGCAATTACATCATTTAATGTATTATCTTCAACAATGCTTGCTATAAAATTAGCAACAATAGTTTCAGTATCTGCTAATTGGCTATTTTCAGTAATACTTTGTAAGAAATTAGCCTGTTGATTACTTGTATCATTTAATTGGCTATCTTCAGTCCTTGTTTGTACAAAATTAGACTGCTGTGTACTTGCATCATTTAAATTACTATTTTCTGTTACATTTCCTGCAAACTGTGCCGATATGTTATCAACATCTGCGATTGTCACATTGTCTGATATAGTTACAGGATAATTAGCTGTTATTGTTTCTACATCATTTATAGTTATATTTTCAGTATCAGATAGTAAGTAGTTAGCAATTATCGTAGGAGTATCTGCAACTACCCCATTTTCAGTAATGGTTTGAATGAAATTAGATACTTGTGTACTAAAATCAGCAGCTGTAATACTTTCTACAATACCTTCAAAGAAAAAATCTACTTCTGAATTAAAGTCATTTACAGTAACACCTTCAGCAATATTAACTAAGAAGGCATATACTTGAGTGCTTGAATCAGCTAAATTACTATTTTCACTGATGCTGCTTAAAAATTGTGCGGTAATGACTAAGACATCAGCTACACCACTATTCTCAGTAATACTTGATGCAAACTGCGCTGTAATTGTAACAGTATCTGCAAGATTACTATTTTCTGAAACACTTACTTTATAACTTGTAACTTGAGTACTAGAATCAGCTAAATTACTATTCTCACTAATACTTGAAGCAAACTGAGCTGTAATTGTTTCTGTTTCGTTTAATGTTGTATTCTCAGTAATGCTTTGTAATGCAGCCCACACTTGTGAACTTGAATCCGCCATTGTGATATTTTCTGTATCACTTAATGGATAATTGGCTAGTATTGAAACTACATCAGCTAATGTAACATTTTCAGTTAAACTTAATACATAATTCTGAGTGCCTAATGATGAAAAAGGCGACTGAGAAAAAGTCGAAAAGCCAAACATTTAAACAACTACCCAACGAGATCCTGACGGTATAGTCACTGTAACACCACTTGCCACAGTAATAGGCCCTGCACTCATAGCACTAGAGCCTGATGGAATACTATAACTTACACTAACTGTTTGGCTATTTACATGTAGGCCATTACCTGCAATAAGTTGACCATTAGCTTTAAAGTTATAAGACGTATCTAGTTGAGCGCCTTGTGAACCATTAGTATAAAAGCTTAAAGGTAAATAAGTTCCAGTACCATTTCTACCAGATACAAGCTGTACGTCAGTTGATCCATTAGTTGCAATTAATACTTTAGAGGCATTAGTAGGATCTGAGTTATTTGTAGCTTGCCATGAAGCTGCAGTTGAAGTACCACTTGGTAGAGCATAAATACCTGTTGTACTATTAGCTGTACTTGTTTGGAAATTTAGCCTACTTGTAATAGTAGCGTTGGTAAAATCATACGCAATATATCCAGCAGTATTTTGATAAATAGCCTTAGGTGCTGGATAATCAATCCATACATTCACAGTACCTGAAAAGGTGACAGCTGACCCTGAGTTACTAGATGATAGGATCGTAGTGCGAGTTAAAGTAGGACCCGTAGTTGAATACGTTCCTAGTCCTACTTCCCAGTTTCCGCTAGTATCTACTGAAGAATAGTAAGTAGTATTACCATTACCTACAACGGAAAAAGACTGATAACCTGTTACAGAACCTGATAGTGTAAAACTAACAGTTGTGTTTGCTGTACCAGTCTGCTGGACCCGATCATAGACTACAAGGGCCATTTAAGCTCCTTAAGAAGTCGCTGTTGTGCTGTATGTAACTGCTACTGTGTCGCCTGCTGTAACTGCTTTTGCAACAGAGAAATTACCTTCACTGTATAAAGTACCAGCTGTAGAGCTTTGAGTATTAACTGCACCTGTACCTAATACTAAGAAGCAACCATATACTGTACCACCTGCACCTGTAATAGTGTAAGTAATCGCTGAAGCTGTAGATGTTGTTACGTTAGAAGGTGTTGAACCAGATGAAGTAGATGCACCAAAAACTGCTGTACCACGAACTGCTGAACCGCCAACTGTGTAGTTAACAAATTCTGTCCATGTATGTGAAGCCATAGTATCAGTAGCAACAAATGTTGTGCTGTTACCAATAAGACCTAAGAATGGACCTGTTGTTGTATATGTACCAGATGTTCTTAAAAGTGTATCCAACATGAATTGTTTACCAATAGCAACAACTAAATTAGGAAACTCTTCTTCCCATTTAATATTACCATCTTTATCACGGCAAAGAACGTGGTAGTGACCATGTACGCCCATGTCTTCTGCTGAAATAGCATTTGTATTTAATGTAGCGATGGCTGAATCTCCAAAGCCGCCTGTTTCTTTAATCATATATTTCTCCTTATTGAATTCTTATTATTGCGCTTGTTGATGTTGCTGATGGAAATTGAATTGTAAAACTATTGGTGGCTGTTTTATCAGATCCAAAATTTAATACCGCTACCGCTGCTCCAGTAGTGCTATTATAAATCAAAGCACCCCTACAAGTAAAACTTGCAGGACTCCAAGTAACGTTTCCAAATGTCACATAAGATGTGTTATTTGTAGGGTCACTTCCCACACTAGGAGTTAGTATTATTCCTCCAGCAGTGTATCCTGTACCAGTAACTTCATTTGTAGTTGTATAAGCTACTGTGGTATTATTTAAATCAGCATTAGCATTATATAAAGCTATTTTATATACATATGGACTTGGACTATTAAAGTCTTCTGCTCCACTTAACATGTTGAATGTAAATACTGTACAAACGGTTTGAACTATCATACATTTACCTCAAACTTATTATGTTTAGATAAGTTATGTTTTTCTGGTATAACTTGTAAATTTTCAATCATATGTAATCCAGATACTAATTTTCCTTGTAATGGAATTATATGGTCAACATGCCATTTAAATCCAAAATGTTTAGTTCTTAAAGCAGCTAATTCATATGTCTCTTTAATTAACCATAAATCATCTTTTGTGAGACATTTAGGTGTTCTATTTAATAAACTTGCTTGTCTTTTACGAGCATAATATGCTTGCAATGGCTTAGTTCTTTGTCTATATTCTTTCATAGTTTTTTTACGTTTTTCTGGATTATTTAACACATATTCCATATTTTTTTTGGCTATAATTTCACGGTTTTTTGCTTTATATTTACAACCATAACTACGTGATACTTCTAAATTAGCATTCCATTTAGCTTTTCTATATTCAGATAAACAAGTTTTACATTTTGTTTCTTTACCATCTTTATATAAAGAATGATTTGGATACTCATTTAATGGTTTATCTTTTAAACAAATTCTACAAGTTCTCATTATGTTTTAATTTTAAGTTTGACTTGACCATCTCTATAAGCATCACCACGTTCAAGACCATCACCAAGACGTTTAAGTTGTTGTAAAGCTTCCATATACTTATCTTCAACATTCTTAATCATATCTGGTTCTTGTTTTTGGAATAACATAGCTTCTCTTAATGAAGCATAAAATAATACAGGATCAAAATTATCGCCTAACCAACTTGTTCCAGTTACATTAGATACTGTATTAACTGCAATACTAAATCCAGTTCCAGATCCACCTAATGAAGATGAAGTTGCACTTAATGTATCATTTACAGCATAAAATTGACCACCATCTTTTAATGTAAGTGAGCTTATATTACCAGATGAATTAACTACAATTGTAGCTGTAGCACCAGATCCAGAACCACCAGTTAATGAAACTTCTGAATAAGTGCCTGGAACATAACCAGATCCTACATTAGTAAGGCTACCAAATGTAGAGATTTCACCCTGAACAATAGTAGGAGGATAATAAAAATAATGTAATTCAGCTGTATATGCTGAATCTGGTGTAGGTCCTAAGAGTAATGATAATTCATTAATATTACTATATTGAGAACCAAACAAAGCATAGTGTGTAGGCTCACCTTGATATGAAGCTGTAGGGAAAGCAGATCTAATATAGTTCACATCTTTATTAAGAAGGAAGCTATAGTTACCAGATGAGTCAATAAGTGCTAAAGAATAATTAGCTAACCAATCATTAGGTAAAGATAAATACTGATTACCAGCAGTTAATGTACCAGTTACATTCTTACGTAATGCTGGTATTTGCACACTATTGTAAATTCTATCCTCAGCTTCTTGAACAAAACGAGGAATATTAGATACAAATAATGGTTCTGTGGTTTCAGTATAATCTTGTATAGCTTGATACAATTGGATGTAGTTCATTAACTATCCTTGTTTACCGCTGATTTTACGACCTTTAGTTGCTGCGCCATAACCACGCATTTCTTTTACACCAAATTGATTTTCTGGAGCAAATGCATTCTTAGCTGCAACGCCTGCAGAAATATTCATTTTGTTTGTATTTGTGCCTTGTTCATAAACTTCAGCTTGAATGTCAATATTGATTGGTTGCTTATAAACATTGATATCATCACCACCGCCTGCAGGATATTGAAAACCAGTATACGCACTAGCATCTTTGTTCTCTTTTGCATGGCCAAGTGGATATTCTCCAGCTGGGGTTGGATTAACTTTCTTTTCCATGATTATCTACCTTTTTTTTGATTGTTAGCACGAGCTAAATTACGACCTACAGCCTTCATTGCTGCTGAAGTAACTGTAGATGCACCTTTAGAACCTTTGCCAGATTGAATACCAACTGTAGGTCCAGTATCGCCTAAATTATCGCCTTTAGTTTTACCTGTTTTGGTAACACCATCAGCTTCTTTTCTAAATGCCATTTTGTTTCTCCTTATGTTGTAACTATTGTAACAGTACCTATTTGAACTGTAGGCACTAAATTATTAGGTGTTAAGCCAGCATCAAATTGACTAGAACCACCAACTGGTTGCCATCCCCATTGAATCTGTCTACTACCATCCAATGGATATCCTGCATCATCCACATTATTAACATTTGGATCATACGGATTCGTCATTAATCCAGTTGTACCAGATACATTATAACTTACATCTGGTCTTGGTTCACGCACTGCTTGAGGATCATTTACTGGATACATACCCAAATGTAATTGAGGATGATCTGGATCCCAGCATTCTGGACAAACTTTAATATTAAAGAGCTTAGTCTTAATGACTTCTTTTTTAAGTTCTTTTAACTTATATCTTTGACCACAGCGATCACATTCGGCAATCGCATATTTACCAGATGAATATTTATTAGGCATGTCTTACCTTGTATAGAACATGTTTCTCGGCACAAATCTAATAGGTGCCTTTTCACGATCTTCTTGAGATGCTAGATCCCATTGTTTTTCATAATCAGATTGTAGGAAAGCTACTCTATTAGGATCAATTTCTGGTGATTTTTGAGCCAAATAAAATGCTAATCCAGCCACCATAGCTGGTAAAAATCTAAATGGTATATCATTTACAACTACACCAGTGCCTGCGTCTTGAATGCGTCTTAAACGCCAGTAGACGAATGTATAATTGCCACCTGAATTAGGTGTGGGCCATACATTAATATTTGGTAATAATGGTATAGATAAATAATTTCTAGGACTTGTAGTTGCTATATGTGCAGCTGCAGTCGTACCATTTTGACCACGGAAACAATTCAATAATTGATTCGTAGAGTTATTCACATTTTGATACATAATGATTTCATTATCTATCTGGATATAACCAGTTGCTGCAAGATCTTGTACGCTACTTACTGATATTGTAGTATCAGATGAGCTAATAGATGCAGCCAAATATACAGTAGAAGTAGATGTATTACCAGACTGTCTATTGATCCATACTTGGATAGGACGGCCTGTAGCATTCTTATTAGGTATTGTAGAATATGTATCTTCTGAAATACGGCTAATATTAATATCTACTTGGTTAGTAGCTGAACCAGTTCTAACAACTGTACTTAATAAGTCAATAGTATCTATAGGTAATGGATAAGTAATTTGACCTGTAACTAAAGGAATCTGACCTTCTTCTACAGTCCATAAATTAATACCACGATTCGCCCATTCTACTGTTAATAAGTTTAATGAACGTCTAGCAGTTCTAAAATCATAACCTGTTCTTAATTCTAAACCACAACGTTCAAACGCCTCTTCAATGAGGTCGTTCATGTTTAGATTAAAGACTGAGGTACCTGTGGTTTTATCTACCATTATTTACCTAGTTTTTTAAGTGTTTGTGCTAATCTTGCTTTTTGACCAATTTTTCCTGGTTTTTTTGCGGCAGACGCAAGTTTCTTAGCTGGAATCTTTTCGCCAGCTTTAACTTTTAGCGCTTTACGCAAACTTCCAGGATGTTTTATGGCACCTTGAATCCATTTCTCAGCCATAACTTTTCCTCCTTTGGCATATTGAGTAAAATCCGTATTATCTCTACGGGCTTTTGTTTTACCTTTTGGCATTTTTGATGGGGCTATATCACCCATTCCACGAGAAGCTCTCATTATTTTTTCCTTGGTATTGATGCTAAACCACCACTATTAAATAAAGGATTACCATATGAATCTACATTTGTTCTAATAGGTGCATATTGTGTATATTGTGGTCTATATACTTGTGGCGCACTTGTTGGCGTAGGCGCTGCACTTACTGGTGTAGAAGTAGGTGTTGTTGGTCCTTTACCTAATGCACTAAATACACCACTTAATACTGGATCTGTAGTTTGAACTGGAGATACTGCACCTTTACCAAATACATTTGAAACTGGACTTACTGGTTGTGGGTTTTGTACATTTGCTTGTGCTGGAGAAAATGTATTAACTACAGTAGATTTTGGAGATGTAGTTGGAGCTGGAGATCCTTTTCCACCTAATACAGATGTTAATACTGTATTTGCCAAATCTTGTCCAGATATAGCATTTGTATTTACTGGACCATTCCAAGTTGCTGCTGGACCTGCAAAACTATTGCCACCTGTTGCCATTGTTTTTACTTGTTGAAATTGTCCTTGATTAGAATAAGCATCATTAGGATTATTTGGTTCAAGGTTATTAACAACACTTGGGTTTTGACCAGGATGACCTTGTATATTAAATGTTTGTGGTGAATAAGGATTAACACCAAATTGGGGTTGTGAGCTTGGATACATACCAGGATACCATGACTTAGGTTGTCCTTGTGCTAATGTATTAGCTGGCAACATTGTACTATAATCATTAGTTTCTTGTGTATTTTGATTTTGTTGCATATTACCATCAGTAACTTCATTCATCTTATATGGAGACTGATCATTAGGTACTGGAGCTACTGGATTATAACTAGCTGGTGGATTATTTGCACCAATAGGTTGATATGTTGGCTGGCCAGCATTAGACACAGGGCCTTTGCTTTGAGGCGCTGTTTGTGGTCTTGTTGTATTTTGTGGAAGTCCTGCTCCAGCCATTTAAAACTCCTTAATCATTTGTACTTGGGTATTTTTATATCCAATTTTATCTAGAAAACTTCTAGTCCATCCAGGACGTCCAGTTAAAGATAATGCAGTACAACCTTGTTGTTTAGCCCATTCAGTAATGTGCTTTTCTATTTCTTCAATTTCACTGATGTCTCCACCAGCTAAAAATACATGAATCATTTTCTTTCTTGGATACTGAGTAACTTGTGTAATTAATGCACAATTTTTACCAGGCCAAAATTCAACTCTTCCATTCATAACATCTTCAAAAATATCTTGAATATTATGAGTTCCATGAGAATACTCTAAAGCATCCTCAATCCATTTTTCACATCTTCTAAATTCTTTTACCCAATGTGGTTCGTATTGGGAATAGTCTAATGGCATTAGTAAGCTTTACCACCACCACACATAGCTTTAACATGTTCGTGATGAACTTTATGTGAAGCTTTATGTTCTTCATACATTTTATGGTGATGTTTATGACCATGACCCTCATGATGTGCTTTAACATGATCTACATGGTGCATGTGTTTGTGATCCATTTTTGGTTCTTTGTGTTCCATTTTAAACTCCTTAAATAAACTTACCTTTTGTTTTACCTTTTGATTCTATACCATGACCTCTAACTTTACCACCTTTAGCTTTTTTAACTGGAGCTTGCGTTGGAGGTACTGGAGATTTTGGTTCTAGTTTAGAAGGAGCAATTGGAGGAATATTTTTTTCCATCATTCTAGCTGCTCTATCCATTTGTTCTGGCGTTGGACCTGTATAGTCGTCTTTAGCCATGATTAGCACATTCTACCTTTTGTTTTGCCTTTTTGAGCAATACCATCAGCACGTGATGAAGCTGAACCGCCTTTAGCCATCTTTTTCATACCACCGCCACACATATTTTTAGGTTTCATAATCTTGCCAGAGTCACCTAAGTTTGTACCTTTTGTGTGACCACGTTTTTGAACTGCTGATTCACCGTGTTTTGTTAATTTATTAGAGCCTTTTTCAATATCTTCTGACATTGTACGAGGACCCATTGTTTCTCCACCTTTAGCCATTTTTTTCATATTTTTCATCATGCCACCTTTTCTTAATTTAGATAAATCTGTATGTTTACCATGATGCTCTTGAGTATCATGCATTCTAAAAGCTTTTTTTACAATAGCTTTGTCTTGTTTAATATCTTCTTTCATTAATTCTGCTTTACCACCTTTTTTCATACCTGGCATAGCTGGAGGAGCCATCATATTTTGAGCTGAGCCTGCTGTTGCCATAGGATTTACTTGAGGTGTAGCTAATGCTGGTGTACGCATAGCACGTGCAGCCATCATAGCCATTGCTGGGTTTACTGATTTTTTTTTCATAATATTTTCCTTAGTTACATTTCCAACGTTTTAGAGAAGCTGCTTTTCGTGTAGGTCTGCCTTTTTCGTCTTTCATAGGACCAGGCATTCCAGACATCCTAGCACAAAATGATCTTTTTCTAGCACCACCTTGTGGTTGTGGAGATTTTAAATGACTACCAGTAGCTGCATTATATTTAGCACGGCCTTTAGCTGTTAAACCAGCACCTTTAGATACAGGTAATTTCTCACCACGACCTATAGATAATGATACACCACCTTTTTTCATTTTAGCAGTTTTAGCTGATTCTTTAAATGCTTTAGCTGTAGGTGCGCCTTTTGAACCAGGTTTACGCATATGTTCACCACTACCATGAGCTATACGCTCTTGTTTAGCATGAATGTTTGCATATAGTCCACCTTTAGCAAACTTCTTACCTTTATCGGCTTCAGCAAAATCTTTGCCAACCTTTTGAGGTATACCCACTTTCTTAGCAAAAGCTTTGTTATGAGCAACAGCTTCCATTAAGTTATGTTGTGCTTTAGACTTACTTGGCATCTTTTCTTAACCATTTTTGTACAGTTTTAGTTTCATATATACGAATAGTTGTCCAAACAATAGTCCATAAAGCTGCAAATGCTGGTAGCCAATTTAATATTGTTCCTACTACTGTAACTGTTGAAGCAAAATCAACTACTTGTTTTGTACTTTCATGCATGTGCGATATCATAGTTATTAACCTTTTGAACCTTCTGCAAAGTTTTTAATTAAGTAGCCTTCTACGTTTACACCAATCTGTATTGTGCCTGTATCTGCATTTGCTTGCCACTGTAAGTCTGTTTTTTCAGTATATGCAAATGGAACAACACGTCTAATACTAAAGTTTTGTGTAAATGATGTTTCTAATACTGTTAATGCAACACCAGATACATTGTTTTTAGAATAAACTTGATAATTGACTGATGCAACACCGCCTGCTGCAATAGCTGCATTAATGTCTACACGTGTTAAGTAGAATGTATATCCAGCTGGAACTGTATAGATAGCTGCTTGTGATTTTCCAAGACCTATACTCATTGCTGCGTAAGTTACAGTTTTGCCTGCATTACTTAATGATAATTTGCCAACGTTAGCAACACCTGATGCTAAAATCATACCATTAATTCTTAAATAACTATTTACTGTAGTTACACCTGTAGCGCCATTAGTAAGCACTAATGTTTCAGAAATTGGATTAAAATTTGCATCAAGGCCATTGATTAAAACTGAAACGTTTGTGTCAGAGGCTGATGAACTATAAAGCAACATGGTTGTTGCAGATGCTGGGTATGTATATGCAGAAAGGTTTTCCCAAATTGGATACAATGTTGTTGTTAGCGCTGCTTGATAGCCAAAAATATTTTGTAACGAATGGCCAGTAACTTGACCACGTGCAACTTGCAATTCAAATGGTTCGTATTTGCCTACTTGAGTAATAGACCTAATTGTATTTAAATTTGCCATAATTAATCTCCTAAAGTTAGCGACAAGGGGCCGAAGCCCCTGTCAGATTAATTAATCAAAGTTACCGTATGGGTAAGTTGTACCATTACCAATATTAGGATCAGTTTGTAAGTATTGTACAGTGATCGCAATTTGGCCAGCATTAACAGATGTTAAAGATGCAACAGTTAGTTTTAAACCAACAACTAATTGTGAGAACCATGTAGGTTGATTACCTGGTTGAATATTTTGAACATCTTGTAAAGTACCATTGATATTATCATATTGAGTTGTGCTAAATGTTGCAGTAGTACGACCAATAGATGAACCAGTGATAGAAGCTGAAGTACCATATACACCAGTTGTTGTAGCAAAGTCATTTGATACGTATGGTTGAATTGCTGTTACAGCATGTGTACCATCAGTTGGCTGAAGAATGTTATCAATAAAGATGTTTTGAATGATAGAAGCTTGTGGTAATAAGAATACTGCACCACGATAGTTTGTACCAGTCGCATCAGCTGTTGGTAAGTTTGATGTTACTGCTGGACCTGTTGTGTTGTATGAACCAGCTTGTGGAGCGTAAATAGTTGCAACACTGTTTGGAATATTGTTAGATGTAACAAATATACCAGATGCGCCACCATAGTTAGCTGTGTTTGGAGTTGAGTTAGAAAAATCTAAATATATTGTTTGTGAAAGTAGTGAATAACCTACGTCACGTTGTGGACCAAATCGGTTATCACCAGATAAAATTGGACCTTCAAAAGTAGAACGAGCCATAATAATTTCCTTATGCAAAAGTTTTCTCTTATCAATCGTTGCATCGTCTGCTGGGGCAGTCCGATAAGAGCATCACCCAGATACATGTATTTTACTATAAATCAAAGCATAATGCCATGAAAAGACAATAAAAAAGCCCACTTTTTTAAGGTGGGCCTTCTTATTTTTATACCAACTTTTTTAAGGTTAGTATGAACCGTAAACACCTAGTGGATCAGATACACCGAATGAATAACGTTCACGTGATTTATAACGTACGTTACCAGTATCAAAGTCACCGTCCATAGAGTTTTGTAGAGGTGTTCTAACGAACATTTTAAGACCGTTAGGCACATCTGTTGTTAAGAACCAAGCATTAGTAGCTGTTAAGAAGTGGTTAATTGTATAACCTTCTGGTACAGCACCGTTGTTCTTGATTGCATTGATGTCGTTGTTGTTTGTACCAACACGGAGTTCTGTGTCAAGTAAACGTGTAGCAACGAATTGTAATGCAGGTGGAACAACTAGCTTTTTAGGTTTAGCAGCGATCAAGAGACCACGCTCATCAGTCCAACCAGCGATTTGAATAACAGCATTTTCTAAAGCTGTTTCGTTCAAGTCAGCAGGTGTTGATGGTGTGTTCGCATTAGTACCACCAGACACAAGAGGATGTGCTGTTGAGAATAATGGTTGACCGTCACCGTATGTGAAAGCAGCATTAAAGCCGTTATTTAAAACAGCAGCGCCTTTCACTTGTTTTGTGTAAGCCATAGCACGAGCTAAAGCTTTTGTGTAACGAGCTGATAAAGAATCATATAAGTTATCTTCAATAGCTTCTTCAGTTAAGCTGAAGCCAAGAGCGATAGTTTCATGATTGTATCGGGCTGTCCATGCTTCTTGAGCATTGTCATAAGCGATGGCTTGGCCTTCGTTTTTAACAGGAGCTGCTGAGAAGCCTGATAATTTTGTTTCTTCTTCAAAAGAACGCTCAGAAGTCTCAATTTCGTAGATTTCTTTATGTTCTTCACCATAACGAGCATACTCAAGACCAAACAAAGCGTTAAGGCCAGGTAATAACTCTTTTAGTAACTGCGCACGAGAAATAGCCATTTAAATATCTCCTTAAGCTGCGTAGTAATTGTGAATACCGAAATTGATTTTCACAAGTACTTCTGGGTATGACGTGAATATAACGGTTGATCCAGTTGGAATTGAAACGTTCTTATCAGTAGTGATAGAAGTTGTACCAGCTGCATAACCACCTGAGTTAGCAACAAATGCACCAGTTTGGTAAGCAACACCATTCAAGATGTATGATACGTCTGCACCTTGTGGGATTGCTGATGGTAAACCAGAGCCTGTTAATGTAATAGTTGTACCTGGAGTACTTGCGTTACCGCCAGTAGCAGAAACAGCAGTAGCTGAATCAGGAACTAAAGCTAATACACGGAAAGCTAAACCTGTTGATGGTGTTGCTGTTGGTGCAACTACAGCATTTGCTGAGTCACCAGTTGTAGCGCTACCAGCTAGGTCTGAACCTGCTAAGTTTAAGCCAACGATTGCTTGTGAACCTGAAGCGATAGTAGTACCACCAGAAGCAGTAACAACTGCTACTTTGAATACTGTATCTGGATCTTCACATACAATAGCTTGAATATCACCAGCAGCTGTATTAGCTGGGTAATTTTGGCTAAATAATTTTTGTTTTGTTGTTGGGTTTGTATAAGAACATCCCAAAAACACACCAATAGTTTGTTTACCTGATGTGCTAGATGTTACAGCAGCACGAGTAACTAAACCATTAGTGAGTGTAACGAAGTCACCGTAAGAAATTGTTGTACCATAGTTATTTTGGATTGTGTAATTACGTACACCACCTGCAAAAACTTGGCTACCAATAAGATTTACGGGCTTAAAACCATATGGTGCTGAAACGGTTGGATAAGCCATATTTTACTCCTAATTGTTAATGTTAGTCTTTTTTACCAAAAGATACTGTAGACT
>Ga0208253_1000589_pt1 | contig 14359 bp, 26 predicted proteins | sample CryBogCBE10Oct08_FD_184573 | JGI IMG/M metagenome (GOLD analysis project Ga0208253, IMG submission 184573) | Freshwater microbial communities from Crystal Bog, Wisconsin, USA - CBE10Oct08 (SPAdes) | ecosystem: Environmental > Aquatic > Freshwater > Lake | place: Crystal Bog, Wisconsin, USA...
GGAAGTACGCCGAAGTGCCCAGTAATCGAAGTGATGAGGTACTCGTCGAGGTTCGACTTAAACTTCTCTCCATAGCCTTCATAGAACTGAGGCTTGAGTCCGGATGGCAAGATCAGAGCGCGCTTGCGTTGCTCAGTCTGTCCAGCGAGGTTGTCGTTAATGATATTTTCGTACTGCTTCATAACCAACGGATCGTTACCGAAGTCGGCATCCGAGGTGAGCATCATCTCAGGGCTAACGCCATCGGTATATTCAGCACGAAGCCATTGCTGACGGCGAAGGTAAAGATCGGCTAGAGGTAAGCAACGCTCAACTGGTGATGATCCATAGACGGAGTTCGCTCTACGGTTACGGATAAAGTACGAAAGATCATCAGCGGTGAACTCTCCATCGGCCTCAACATTGTCGGAGTTTGCTTGGAATTCAGAACGAGGGAAACCATAAAGGATTTGCTGGTAAGCGGCTTGTGGAGGCATTGGGCGCATACCGCGATCATCAAGGAGTGGCTTGATGGTAGATCCATCGAGGATTTGGAAGCCGTAGAGATCCCCACCAACGGTGCGTTGTGGCCAGATTGCCCACGCATCGAGAACGAGGATTTCCTCGAGGCTCATCATCATCCAGTCGATGAAGGTCAGACCATTAGCACGATCTGGGTTCTCCCAGAATGTACGAAGGCGATAGATCTCATCAGAGAACTTAGTGCGAGCCTGAGACATAGCACGAGTATGATCTCCACCGATCTCGGCAATAATCTTTTCGCTTGCATCTTCAGCGATAGTGATATCCCAGTCGAGTCCGGAGATTTTAGCCTTCAGCACTTCTACGCAACGGCGAACAATGTCGATTTGTTCAGCGGCACCACGGAGTGTCTTAAACGGTACGAGTTTTTGTTCAGTACCGATGTTGATATTTTGAGCGACCTGATATTCATAACGGCGGGGATCGGCTCTGCCATCTTCACGAAGTGGGTTAATCGCACCCGGCAAGATTGGTGAACCCGGACCAAATGGAACGCCAGCAAGAATTGGGTTACGAGGCAACGGAGTCTGCGCCCCATAAGTGCTTTGCGTATTCGCATCTCTCATCTGTTGCTCAGTCATTACAACTGCACCCGCAGGTAAATTAGATGGAGCCTTCTCAATTTGTTGCGCTACTGCTTTGGCTAGACGGTCGATTAGACCCATGTTGTCCCCTTAGTTATGTCCCTTGTATTACGGACTAGGTGTAATGATAGCGGTATTACATCTCGGGCAAAACCTAGTGCCTTTGACTACTGGCAATCGACAAGCCGAACAGAAATCAGCCATTGCCGCCAACGACCTCAGGGCATTAGATCCACCCATCAAGTCAGACACCGCCCACACCATAGCGTCCATACGATCCGGCGACTTATCGCTATCCGGTTCCCAAGTGACCAACTGATCTTCGAGTTGTGAAAAATTGTTGCCAACGAAATGAAGGCGCAACTGCTCAGAGAGAGCGGATACCGGCTCGGCTCTTACTTTCTTACCCCGAGAGGCGTGAACCTTTCGATATGGAATAGTCACATCAACCTGACGAAGGAGTGACTCGATCATATCTCCACCGTTATTTGCCTCACCAATAATTCGGTCGCATTTATGCTTTCGATACATCTCGATGGCTTTTCTTGCCCAGTTCTCGGGCGTTCCTCTCATGGAGGCATCTTCGAGAATGTAATAATGACCATCCGGCGTAGCCCCAGCGACCACGATTCCCGTTTCGTCTGAACTTTCGCCACTTGTAACGGCAGGGTCAATAGCGACCACTACCCTGAAATAAGGCGGCTGATCCTCTACTTTGATACGAGCATCCTCAATGATCTTACGAGTCCATAGAGCCGAATCTGACTCGTTCAGGATCTCGCCGTACAGTTCCTGCCTACCCATACGAGTGCCAGCATAACGAGCCTGTAATTCGATCAAGGCTTGGGGGGCTAGGTTGTCGGCATTATCAAAGGTCGAGCCTCTAGCGATCTTAACCGTTCCATCAGTACGGCTGGCAAGATTACGAATAAGGGCGACAGGGCGAGGCGTAGTCGTAACGATAGTCCGAGGGTGATCTCCTAAGCGCAGACCGAATTGCAGTTGATCCCAAGTATCGGCATATCGCCAAGCGGCCAACTCATCGCACCACGCACCATGATGTTGTGGACCACGAAGGCGATCCGGCTCATCGGCAGAAAAGAGTTTGATCCTTGAGCCATTAGTCAGAATGATCGAACCCTGAGATCGGTTGTAATCATCTATCGAACCGTAAGAGTTCAGGATATTAACGATGCCTGATTCTCCCTCAGCGCATACATCTCTCACATCTCCGAAAGTTGGAGCCACAATAGCCCATCGAGTATTCGGACGAGTCGTAGCCTCCCACGCTAGCCACTCAGCGGCAGTTCGAGTCTTTCCAGCACCACGACCAGCAAGGTAAAGATAGATCGACCAGCCTTCATCGCTATTCGGTAGTTGCTCCGGTCTCGCTAGATCCGTCTCCCACGCTATCCGACGATCCTCTAATCTCTCGTATAGTTTGGACAATCTCTCGAGTTCTTTGTCGTAGAAGGTTTCCATCGTAACTTGTTACCTCCACTTCTGTTTTAACTGGCATATTCAATCCGAAGAGTTTTGCATCCTGATCGAGAATCTTGAGCATCATTTCAATCGCCTTGAGATCCCCCTGCAATACGCGATCCCATATCGAAAGAAGAGCGGTTTCAAGTCTAGCCCTATGAAGTTCCCGACCCTCAGCGGCTAAGCCTTCATCCCTAGTTCGCTCGATAGCCCTCTTAAATGCGGCGTGAGCACCTGACGGATGCGAATAGCCCATCTTCTCAGCGATCTGATCAAAGGTCATGCCGCCTTTGCGATAGTTAAGTACCCTACGCTCTTTCTCAATAAGAGCAGAATCTAACTTGATTACAGTATTTTCGCTCATAATTACATTGTAACCATTACGATCTGATTATTCATTTTTGTAACTTACCCGTGAGTATCTTCGGAACGGTGTGATCCCATTTAATCGAGTGATGCAGTCTGCGGTTCTTGTTACCCATACTGCTCACGGTTACAGACGATGGGTGCATCATTACCGTATAAAAGGATTTTGTATAAGTTCCTAGTCCGAGATAAATGTCAGTCATACCCCCGCTGGATTTCTGAGTCTGATTCTGAGTCAGTTGCAGTCCGGTTACGGTCAGGAATAGTTCGCCTCTACTGCCATCCGTTACATAAGCGTTCACATCTTCGTTGATTCTGCCCACGAAGTTAATAGGGCGATTCGTTCTAATGAAAAAGGAGTTCATCGCCTTACGCAGAATCCCCTTGCTAATAGATCCATCTACCCCACCGATGTGATCCCCGCCTTGACTAAAGGCAACGGTAAGAGCGTTAGTGTCCTCTAGGAGTTTGATCATCGCATCCACTACCCCATCAAAATTACGGATAGCGGTCGATTTGATTATGTCGTTATGGATAAACCGGTAGCAGAATGAGGTGTAATCATCATCAAGTTGGAGCATATAGTCCAGCCCCATCTCTTTGGCGATTCTCTGAGATGCATTACGGGCATATACGATCGATCTTCTGTCTTGCTGAGTATCGGCGGTGTCGAAAAGTTCTGACTCGGCCTTCTTATCGAACTCAATTACCCAGTCGGCTCCGAACTCTTTGCGGTATTCATCTCCCCGCTTATCCTCATTGTCGATAATGATATAAACCTTGCCGGTGTATCCGGATTTGCGCAGAGTCCGTAAGGTAATCACATTGTCGGGTCTGCCGTGGGTCAGGATAAATGCGGCGAAATCATCCCTCACTACGATCGGCCTTTTCAAGTCTATTAAGTTCATCCATAAAATCCACATAACCGTAATGAATCGCATCGTTAATATCTATGATGATGAGAGCCGACTTCTCCATAAGTTTCTGTATCTCAGGCGTAGCGTGAGGATAATACTCGGCGATCTTTTTATAGTTAAACACGATATGCCTATTAGCGGCGGCGAATAAAAATAACTTAACGGCAGGATCAAGGTTAGGCGTATTACCTATCTCTTCGCAGAGCGCAGTCATTTTAGAATAATCGTAAAGGTCGTGGATCTCCGGCTTTTCTCCAACGATCTCGTACTGGGGGATATTGACTACTGCGGTATAAGCGTTTTCATCATCGCTTAGAATCTGCTCGCCTTTTTGCATTTCCTTAACATCTTCGCCAGTAAAACCTAACGCGCCTACATCCCATCCGTTCTCGTCTAGTTCAGCGAGTTGCGATACCAAAACGCTACTGTCCCACTCGGCAAGTTCAGAGGAACGGTTGTCGGCGAGCGCATAAGCCTTAGCAGTATCAGAATCCCAGTCGTCAGGGCAACGACTAATCGAGATCTCTTTCCACCCGAGAAGTCTTGCGGCTTCGAGAGTTCCGTTACCGGCTATTACTGTTCCCTGATGAACGACTATCGGCTTTCGTTGTCCGAACTTATCTAGGCTTGCCTTAATCGCATCGAGGTTACGACTTGAGTGTCTGCGAGCGTTCTGCGGGTCGAGAGTCAGACTTTCGATCGCTACCGTTTCCAATTCCATTGCTGATTGCCTCTAATCTAGCGTCGAGTAATGAATCCATCTCACCCATCAGGAACGCCTTCCGCTGATGAGTGAGTCTATTTCCGTACCTATCTTTAAGCATTACGGCAAGGTGCGCGATCGCTTCGTCAATATCTGCAAGCGTAATTACTTCCTTGTCGATGATCATGGGGATCATTTTACCGTTTTGCGAGCCTCTCGTTTTTCTTTATATGCCTTTATATCTTCAGCACGATAGAAAACGGCTTTACCTTCCTTCTTCACCCACGCAATAGTTTTACGAAATTGCAATTGACGAAGATTGTTAATCGTAATCTGTAAATGATCTACGACTTGTTGCGAAGTCCAGAGTTCATCTACCACGATGGCACATCCTCAACCTGAGTGAATGATGATTCAGTTCTTGGCTTGTTACGCACTTTGAGGTAGAAATCAGTACCGGAGATCTCTAACGAGGTTTTAGTTTCGCCATCTTTGGTCTTGTAAGTAGATTGAGATAACTTTCCTACTACGGCAATACGATCACCTTTGCGAAGGTTCTCAACTACGGCATCTGACTTGCTATTCCAAAAAGTAACTCGGAACCATATTGTTTCGCCATCTTCATACTGACCATTGACTTTTTTACGAGGTGTATGAGCCAACGAAAACGATGCGAGAACTTCATCCTTCAGCATCTTGATTTCCGGATCTGAGCCTAAATTGCCTTCGATAATGATTTGATTCATTTATTTGCCTTTCTGATTGGATTGCTTACATTACACCGATTCGATGCTTCCGTCATTTTTCAATAACACCCACTTGCCATCGGGTTGCAAAAACGGCTCGGTTTCCGGATCTGACCAACTACTCACCATCCAGCCCTTGTCGGTAGCCATCGAGGGATTTTTATGAATTGACTCAGTACCGAGGTTATGGCACTCATGGTGAACTCGAATTAGATTGGAAACGGAATCCTTACCGCCCCGAGATTTCAATTTCCTATGATGCAACGCCATAGATTCGAGAGCAGGGCGGCCGCAAGTTTCGCAGTAATACCCCGCTCTCGCCTCTACGAGTGCAACGATCTTTTGATCCAATTAGTACCAGCCGTATCTCATTTCATGCCTCCAAGCGGCGCAAGGAGTACCGTAACGCCTCTTAATATAGTGCAGTCCGTAATCGATCTGTTTCATCGGGCTAGTAGGTTTGTATTCGAACTTGTAGTTTCCCCATGTGGTCGGCAGGAATTGAGCGATGCCAAACGCACCCGAAGATTTGTTCAGGGCTTTAGCGTTCCAATGCGACTCCTGTGTCCACAATTTATCGAGGCAGACGAATTGACCCTTGCTCGGCACTTTTATTTGCGCATAGAGTTTTGGGTGCATTAAGAATCTGACACTTTGATGCGGAGCATTTGCCGCTTGTGCCGTTACAGTCTGAAAAGATCCCACCAAAAAGGCTACTGCAAGGATCTTTCCCCATCCCCTTATCGGGCTACCTTACCCCGTTCGGAGCAGTAGGAGCAGACAGTTGCCACCCATAGTTGAACACCGCAGGAGCGGCACCGGTTAATCTGTGAATCATCCATTTTCGTTCATCCTTTCGGGAGATAGCGGACGCCTCTAGTTTATCCTTTATTTACTTCCGCCCCAGCCATCGCCCTTGAAAGAAACGCCGAAGGATGAGAAGATCCGCTCCATCTTTCCGCAACATTGGGGCAATTCGGGCGTAGAGTGAATCGAGGCATTGACCTCATAGATCCTAAAACATCCATCGCACTTATATTCGTAAACTGGCACTAATTAAGTTCCTTTTCGATTGCTTGAAGAGTCGGACAAGGGTAGCGACTATCAACGCCACAACTTTTGCAAGTCAGGTCGAATCTTTCGTGAGGTTTATGCAATTCCGCTATTGCTTCGATGGCGTTAACGAACGCATCATCTAAATGGTGATTCCAAGTCCATTGTATTTTTGCTAGTAATTCATCATGCGTCATTTTTATACACGCCTTTCTTCATTGAAGTTGTATGAAACTTGTTGCAGTCTTTGCATAGATAGATCCGGATCGGACCCTCTCCCTTACGCCTTCTCATAGACTCAGCGGCTATGCGAGCATCTGCCGTTGTTTCGTATGTAATTTTGTAGCAGTCCGCCATAAATTATCGACCCGTTACTGCCCATACGAACGACTCCCGATCTTCTCGAGCCTGATCGTGTTCAACTCTTTGATTCTCCGGATAAAGAGAAGTAATCGCCTCAGTATGGCAACACGGTGTAACGAAATACTCTTCCGTTTCGTTCCACATCATCTCAGGGATAGTCCATAGATCATTGTTAGCGCACCATCCGCAAGTGAAGAGATCCTTTTTGTTGTAATCATATTGCGCGCAGTAGATCGCAACGAATACCGGAGTTGCTTTAATCAACTTGCCACACTTATTTCCGCAGGTAGGGATATTGAGCATTTCTTCGTATCGCATCAGAGTCCGCCTTCGCACTTGATCATATCGCCCCAGCAAAAACTATTGCCTGTCCACCATATATGATTGACGAGATAGTAAGCGGCAACAAGTCCAACGAGCGCAAGCGTTCCAAAAACTACACGCCTACGAATTACATATTTACGATCCATTTTCTTAATCATCTAAATCGACTCCTTGTTTTAGTAGTTCAACGCTTATCTTTAATGCACACCACTCACACTCGTAGATCGCGGCATCTTCGCCTACGAGGTTGATAATTAAACGATTAACGAATCCGCCTTTAGATCCACACCATACGCACATCATAATTTATCTTCGATCCATATTAAAATGCAGAAAACTGAAACTGCGACTGCAACCACGAGAGCCAGTAGTCCGATCATTTATAGCACCCACCCGTAGTTGGTAGTGATCATGTAAGTATCATCAGCATTGTCGTAATAAACGCGATAGGTAAAGTCAAAGGATTGCAGGAACGCCTTCACGAACATAACTGAGGCATAATCCTGCACCCAGTAAGCGCGAGCGAACTCATAATTGACTTCAGGCTGAAACGCCTCAGAATAGTCAATGTCTTCGAATCGACCTTCTTGGAGTTGCCAGTCGGTTGCGTGTTCTTTCCAGTTCATAGAATTGACTGTGAGGTTTTCGAAATCTGTTGCGGTAATTTTCATTATGCACGAACCCAATCTGATTGATAGACACGATCGCAAGCAAAACACTTGCCTGAGCGAATGTCGTACATTTCTCCGCACGCACATCCATTTTCACGAACTACTGGCTCGCCAGCGTGGAAACCGTAGTGAAGGAGTAACTCGTACTGCTTTGCAAAACGCTTTGCGCAATTAGGACACTTGTACTTCATTATGCGCCTACCTTTTCAACATAAATTCGTGTTACGCGAGTACCTTCGCGATTTTCCAATTCGTAACATCCTTCGCCATTACCAAAATCGACCCAGTTAATTTTTGCAGGATCAGCGTCAAGGATCTTTTTAATTCTTTTTTGACCTGTTGTTGTATCTGCATCGGCATAAGTTCCAGCACATCCACACGCACACTCGTTCTTGCCATTGTAAGTTTGGGTTGCATTGTCGAGATTGATTGCCATTTTAGAGCCTTTCGGTTTGGGGGCTTGTTGCCCTGTTAAGTAGTAATCTAAAGTGACTGTCGATAGATTACAAGCCAAAACACGCGAGTCTGTAATCTTTGACCAGTCATAAAAAACTCTTGACCAGTCATCGTCCAGCCGCTAGTTCATCCAGCGAAATGCCTAATTCGACCGCCTTCTCCTTCAAGTAGTCCGCCATCGCATCCAATACCTCCCCGTCGGTCATAGTGTCCGGACTGTTGTAGAGGATCTCCGTCATTTCCCGTATGAGCATCGTTTCCATTACTTCTTTACCTTTCTTAGTGGGGCGCTCCAACTATCGACTTGCCGGTTTCTAACCGCTAGATTGACCAATCCGCTCGGGTAGATCGTTACTAGGTATTGCTGGCCATCTTCTCCCTCAAAGATCTTTGTCTCCATTACGCACCCACCTTCTCTGCATTGATCTTGTATGAAATCCGCTCAATAAGATTTGAGCCGTATCCGTGATCGAAGGAGAAGTCAAAGTCGGTCGCAAGATTCCGGTAATACTCGCCAAGATCAAAAACCTGACCGAGCGTGTGCGTGTTCATATTCAAGATCGACTGAGCGATGATAGATAGTTCAGCCTTAAACTCAGGGGAAAGTTCGCGGCGGGTAAATACATAATCCGCACCAAAATGAACTTCGATAGGGAGTTCAGCACCATCAAGGATTACGAACGAATTGTGATATTCCTTCATATCGGTCATACCATCGAAAGATGCACCCTGAAAACGCTCTGTAATTGCATCGACTTCCTTAGCGGTTGGTCCATCAGTCCAGTAAATGTTGATTGAAGATCCACCTGAATATGAGTTAGAGCGTACAGAGAACTTAGTTGCAGGGAAATAATGCTTGAGTTCCTTGCGAATCATTTTTGCAGTATCAGTAGTGGAGATTCGTGTGACCTTCATGATTATGCACCTACCTTTACGAATCCTTGATAGTAACCGTCTTTAATGTCGTTATCGATCCACTTTTCAGCGCTATCAGACCACTTAGAAATATCTGCTGCAAATTGCAACCCGCCAAGTGAGTCGATTACACGGTATTTAGTGCCCTCAGTTTCTATTACTCCACCGCTTGCGTGTTCATATCTAGCCATTGTCTTGCCTTTCTCTTGGGGGCTACCTGCCCTGATAAGAGAAATCTAAAGTGACCCCCGATAGATTACAAACCCTAGACCGCGTTTCTTGAATCTTTGACCAGTCATTTTGAAAATAACTTTATGTCCGCTCCCGGAGTATCTGAATAGACTTTTTCTGCCTTAATGTCTATTACCTGCGAATCGTCTTGATACCCGATTCCAGTCAGGGCATCCAATACCCCACGGATATATTTGTCGAGATCCGGCGCGACGGTCGGGTAATCCCTCTTAACGGTTTTAGGTCGCTTGACCCTAAAGACGATCTCAATTCCTATTGCTCCATCAACCGGCTTGGCTCCCGCGAATCGAGCGGAAAGTGCGACAGTTGATCGCCACACGGCTAACGCTGAACCTTGCGAGTGCAAAATATGTCCGTTGATTACTTTCATCGAGCCTTGTGGCACGGGAGTGCCATCGCAACTGAAAGAAATCATCCGATAAGGGTAACTGAATCAGTAACGACCTTATGTGCTTGTCCGCTTGCGTTTTCTAAATAAAAATCATAGGCGCCCGAGTAGTCAGATTCTACCGATTTTACGGTAAAAATTGAGTCGCCGAACTTAACTTGATCCCCGAGTTGAATAAAACGCGGATCTACTTGTGCTGAAGTCATAATCACCCCCTCTCGGTTGCGTAATGCTTACGATAAGCGTATCAGATTACTTACGGATTACGCCGGATTTGCCCCAGTAGAGCCTTGACGGATTCTGGCATTGGAGACCCTTCTGGGGCATCGTCCGAGGTAAATCTAGGTGGAACTACCGTAGGGCTGGTATTAACCTCCCTGAACCCCGCCTGAACCCTTTTTTGGGGTAACGGGGAGTCGAGCCATCGGTCGCCATTTAGCCAAGTCGAAGGATGAGCAGTAAATGAAGGATCTCGGTTTGGATCTTTTGCGTACCTCTCAGCCCCTTCGATAATCACTTCAGCCGTTCCACGCTTAAGAGCCTTGATCCACGAACGCATAGCCGTAGCCTTGCCGACTTTTATCGGATAGGTGTTCCAAAATAACTCGAACGATGTAGTTTCTTTATCTTTATCTTTATCTTTATCTTTATGGTTCAACGGTCGTTGAACATCCGTTGAACGGTCGTTATCTTGTTCCTCAGTATCGGTTGAACGGTCGTTGATTTCACGCATAAGAGCAGACCTTTGGCCAGCCCTTGAGGACTGTTCAGACTTCTCCCGAACCTTTGCTAAATCATTTTCGACTCGCGCGTGAGTCCATATATCCCCATCGATCCAAAAAAACTCAGCAAGGATCTCGCGGTTATCTTCCCACTCTTCCGGACTCATACGAGCCACGAACGCTAAGCGATCACCGGTATTGTCTAGCGGTTTGCCTCTTTGCCAATAGTTCATAAGTAGGAGCAGATATGCACCGTTCTGAACCGCGTTTAGGTGCGCGGTATCAGCAAGATAATCGCTCACATATAACTGCATATACGGCAACGAACTCATTTCAATCTCTCCTGACTGCTTGCATAATCATTTGTTTGGTGATTCCATAGCGTTCGAAATCCTTAAAAACCTTTTCTCTTACCGGTGATCTGCCGTTACTCAATAGCGATTGCCTTTCTTCATTAGTCATGCCGCCCCATACTCCGTACTGTTCCTGATTAGTTGCATACCCTAAGCATTGCCGCCATATAGGGCAAGGAGCGCAAGTAAATCTGAATACATCTATGTCCATAACTTTGGATACGCCACGATCCTCAATCTTGTAGAAAAAGTTTGTTGGAAGATCCTTACACGCGGCACGATCCCAATCAACATCCATGTACGCTGGATTCTCATAGTTATCTACGAGAGCATCTAACTGATCGCGGTTATATGTCCCATCTTCGAACTGGTGAACCTCATACTTAGCCACCCAGCGATGAATCGTCCTCTGAGTAACTCCGTATCGGCTAACTGCATCGGCTACCGAGATTTTGATGGACACCCATTAACTCCTGTCGCATCGTAGTAATCGCAATATGACTGGCAAAAATAAACATCCTTTTCGGGTTCAGGGATCTCGCCATTTGCCGCTATCTCTTGCAGGTTGTTGATCCACGCTAAACCTTGCTGAGCCATTTCAGGATCATAAGGCTCGGAGTGTTCTCTTACATCCTCAGACTCACCATCGCGCGCTACGGCTACGAGAGATACGGTTTTGACTGGGTAGCCATTTTCGCTTACGAGGTAGCCATAGAGTTGAACCTGCATCCTCTGTTGGAGCGAAGGAAAGTATCGGAGAGATTTTTTCTTGGTGGTTTTCCAGTCCACGATCTGCTCACGATCTTTTATGTAGAGATCCACATGACCCCGCAACCCTTCGACTGCGAACTCCTGCTCGATAATAAAGTTATCCCCGAACGGATCTTCTCGCTTAATCGCCTCAGCAATTCCAGCGTGAATAAATGTCCCCATAATCGCGGCAAGTTTGTCGGTCGGATTAACCTTTGGTGCTTGGGTGATATTCATAAACACTCGTCGCTTGCAATCGCCTACGGCAGACGGTCCAATGTCCACTTGTAACGATCTATCACGCTGAGCATCGTGTCCGGCTAGTGCGCCGACTAACATCTTCTTAATATCACTCACGAAGCATCCATCCCAGTACGAACCGAAGTTCCGATCGAGCGGGCAATATCTACCTGCACCCTTAGGCGAGCCACATTTGCACGATTAGCCTTGACGCTTGCTTCAGATTTGGCAAGTGCCATGTGCGCATCTTTGTTATCGAGCAGTGCAATATCTTCGCGCTCTTGCACCGTGTAATTCCTACCAGTAGGTGAAGATATTTGCGCCAACCCCATACGGGAATTAGCCATCGCAACTTCGTAATACGCTTTGTTTTGATGGTAAGCCGCCTCTGCATCAACGAGATCATCATGCGCTTCGTCAATAAGTTTGCTGAGATCTTTTAGTCGCGCCTCAATTTGCGCCGGAGTAACTACGCTCACTTTGCCTCACCCAATGCAATCTGCGCGCACATATCCTGAACTTGTAGAGCGACATTTTCGATACCGGACTTCACGATTACCTTACGATTATTTGTAAAATCGAGAGCGCATATCTGATCGTAAATATCTAAACGAATCTCGGCCTCTAGTCGAGCAGTCATTTTTGTAAGTTGTTCAGCAAGGAACTCATCGGTGTCTGCTCCGAGAATTAACTTACCGTTGTTGATTTCCCAATGTTGCTTGTGCTTGCAGATCAGTTTCATAACATCATCCCGTTCTCGGCATATCGCCATACGATGCACCGGTTGCCTTTTTCGTTATCTCTAGTTGTACCGCTATCTATTACGAACCCATCTGTTACGAGTGATCCACGAATAGGTCGGACTGTATTTCCATCAAGGTGAAGATACTTCTCGATTTCGTTATCAGTCAATCCTGTAAGACCGCGATTTATGAAAAGTTCATAAACCTTTCTACGAAGCGATCCAATCTTAGGTTCGATCTTTGCCTTTGCTTCGATTGAAGTTTCCTTCACGATAGATCCTGCACTCTCTTGTTGAGCGCATCTTTTAGAGTTGTTCCTTTGATCGAGTAATCTAAAAAATCCTTCTGTTCTGTCCATATTTCACGAAGGCGAGATACTTCGTTGGTTTTGTAGATTTCATCCAGTACGACCTCAAGTTTGTCTAATTCCTCAGGGGTCAAGGTACGAACTGCATAAAGATTCTTACGAGGATTCTTTTCGTAGCGTTCTACTTTTTCCATCTCTTCACGCGAAGGTCGCTTGTTACCAGAGAAAATAAAGTTGGCTAACGCTCTACCAATCGCAGAGGTTTCGCATACTTCAAGAGCCGAAGTCTTGGTAACCATAGACGAGCCGACAATTTCCTCAGCCATACCACTTGTTACTGCACGAGCATCTTCACGATCTGCATAGACATAAGCCTTGACGACTTTTCTTTCATCAGTATCGTGCAGAATATCTGTAAGAATACGACCGTTTGGAAATTGCTCCCAAAACTTTTTGATTCGGGATTCCACCGTATCGTAATCTTCTAAGTTAAAACGACCTGCCATTTATTTGCCTTCCGTTAGTTGTAAGTGAAGATCGGCGCACTTTGCGCAGACCAATTCTCGAGATCGTTCTCCGTTGTCGGCTTGATACCAACGGAAGTGCCACTTCTTAGATCCAGCATCTTTGCCACACATAGCGCACGAAAACATTTACGCACCTACCTTTACTGTTGATTCAAGATTTGTAAGCGCAGTAAAAACTTTCTCTCCATTTTCGAGGAGCAAACCAACATTTGTGCCGTTCTCTGTATAAGCATTACGACCAGTCCAAAAAACTTCTGCGATCGTTCCCTTAGCAACTTTACGACCCTTAACTACTTTTACAGTAGCGCCGACAATAATTGCTCCTTGACTAATCATCCTTTGTTGCCATCCGAGAGAAGCATCTTCAGGATCATAAAGATCGCAACGATGAGCGGGGGAAAATGTACCGCCGTGAATTGAGGCGTAAGCGGTTTCGCCAAGATATTTATTGCCATCTTTTGTATAAGCAATATGAACTTTTGTGCCACAATTTAGGCAGACAGTTTCGCCATTGTAATAAGTTGTTTTGTTCATTTTCTAGCCTTCCTGTTGGGATCCGTTCTCTCGGATCTGATAGGCATAATCTATTACGCAGATCCCTAAAAGTCCATAATCTATGAAAAAAGATTTTGGGCGAGTCTTGTGCGAGGATTGGGGGATGATCAGAGTTCAGATAAGCCTATGGAGCCTAGCCGTGATGGTCGAGGCTGAGCCGAAGTACCCCGATCAGATCGACGATATTGTGAATCGGGCTAGTCAGTTATTCGTTACCGGACTCATGGCGGCTAAGAATCAGGATCTTGATATAGCGCAGGTGAACTTCATTGACCTTGGGGATGAAACAACCGCAGAGGACGATTAGGCAAATTGCGTAAAAATGTCTATTTGACCACCTGAAAAATTGTCGCACTCGATAGCCGCTTTGATTGCTTTACGAACCAAAACTGCCGCAACTTCAGGGAATTGCACATCCTC
>Ga0208253_1000590_pt1 | contig 14318 bp, 21 predicted proteins | sample CryBogCBE10Oct08_FD_184573 | JGI IMG/M metagenome (GOLD analysis project Ga0208253, IMG submission 184573) | Freshwater microbial communities from Crystal Bog, Wisconsin, USA - CBE10Oct08 (SPAdes) | ecosystem: Environmental > Aquatic > Freshwater > Lake | place: Crystal Bog, Wisconsin, USA...
CACCACATCAGCCTTTGGCTACACTGCCTACGGGGGCGGAGGTGGTGGACGCTGCGGTGGAGCCAGTGGTGCGGGCTCAGGCGGTACAGCATCAGCAGGAACCACTCTGCCCACTGCGGGCCCCAGTCCCTACTATACCAACGGCGTTAACTGTGCGTTTACTACTCCTACTCCCGGGGGCGCTGGAGGCGGGTTCCCTGGTGGTGCCAGTATTAACCGTATCTATACTCGCACTGGGGGTGGTGGTGGATCCAGTGGAGCAGGATTTCCTGCTCCCTATTGTGCACCACAATGCTTTGTGCAGCCGGGCGGACCTTACTGGATTATTCAACCCGGCCTAGGGGGCCCTGGAATTTGCGTTAACTCTTGCCCTAGAATCGGTGGTCCCCTAAATACACTATTTGGTGCAATGAGCAGCCAGGTAGGCAATACTTTTTGCGGTAGGATAGCCGGGGGCGGCACAGGTGGCGTCAGTGGATGTCAGGGTGTAATATTTGTTACCAATACCGGTACCTACGGCGGAGGCAGTGGCGGATATGCCTTGTATGGCTCTGGCGGTATTACTGGCAGTCCTGCCTATACCTGGGGCAGCGGAGGCGGAGGAGGAGGAGTTGGCGGATATTCTGGATCCTTTACCTATCACCCAGGTGGCAACGGCTACAGCGGATTAGTTGTTATCAGATATATAGGAAAATAAAAAAAATTATGAATTTACCACCTGTACAGCATTTTGCACAGCTTGACGATGACAATCTAGTGATCAATGTGATTGTGGCCACTCAAGAGTTTATAGATTCTGGTGCAGTGGGAGATCCCAGCCGATGGGTCGAATGTGCCACCGACGGCAGCATACGCACCTACTATCCAAGAATAGGCGCAGGCGACTACTATGATCCCGAACTAGATGAATTTCGCCCACTGAAACCTTTTCCTAGTTGGATTTGGAATAACTATCCCTATCCGTTATGCAGCTGGGTACCTCCTATAATGTATCCCGGAAATCGAATGAATGGCCGATTCTTTCTTTGGGATGAACCCACAGTGAGTTGGGTTGAACACTTTCCGCTGACAGTTCCTTACCCTGTAAATGATCAGGGATGGATCTACAGATGGAACGAATTGAGCAGTCAATGGGTTTACCACGCTACTCTAGCACCCGGAGAAGTTTGGGTCGAAGGCGACGAACACTGGCATCAAGCGATCGGCACCGATACCAGAGTGATAATAACACCAACTGGTCGACCACTTATTGTTGACTCCACATCTACATAACCATAAATATCTCACAAATACAAGTTGTGTAGATATATAGATGTTTTTCTTTTTTAAAAATACGCCCGTGGTGGTAGATGCATTTACCCACGATCACACACATGCCGAGGGATATCCCATAGCCAAGGCCAGTCAATATATGCCGGAATGGTGGAAATCCCTGCCCACTGAGCTGCCCGACTACAAAGAAGGGTATGCAACAGTTAAATCGGGTACAATGAAACGATGCCGCGGCTTTAGGGATTTCTATGCCAATAGCTTCGTTGTACCACTCTGGAGTGATCTAGCTGTTGAAATGCAGGTGCAAATGGAACAAAAAATTTGGAGGTACAAGTTTGCTGATCAGGTCAGTGAACTGCACGTACACGACGAAGGGCAATTTGCTGGCTTTGTTGATTATCGACACTACCAACAGTTTAAATTCATTTCTCGTTGGAGATTAAAAGAATCTAAAGGTATAAAATTCTTAGTAACCCATCCAACATATAATCTAGGCGACTCGTTGTTTACGTGGCAAGTCATTCCGGGAATGTTGGATTTTAAAAATCAAAATTCCCTTGAAGTTAATACTATATGGCAATACCCTAAGCAGGAAGGCATAGTAAGTTCTACATTAATCGAAGCTGATACTGCTATTGCACAGATTGTTCCGCTAACAGAGCGTACTGTTAAAATAAAAACACACCTTATAAGCCTTGAGGAATATAATCGTAAATTTTTTAGTTTGACTAAATTTAACGGACAATACAAAGAAAACGAAAGAATTAATAATAGAAACCAGAAAAGGTCCTGTCCGTTTCATTAATAATAATAGCGGTTAAAAGTTTAAATAAATATTCATACAATTGTTTTGGAGAAATTTAACATGAATTTATATATCAGATTATCGGAAGGCGGCGATGCTTTTGAACACCCTATTCTAGAAGAGAACTTATTGAGTGCTTTTCCTGGAATTGACCTAAACAATCTCCCTGCAGGGTTTGCTAGGTTTGTTCGAGTGCCTCAACCTAGTCCACAGGAAATGCCTGTTGGACCATTCGAAAAATTAGTTTGTACTTATGAATTAATGGAAGACGGAAAAACCTATACCGACATCTGGACTAAAGAAACATTAAGTCCTAGTGAACAAGAACAGGTTACTCAAGATCAAATTCGCTCAAACAATACATCATTGTCAAATCGTCAACTTTATGCACAATCAATTATTTCCGGCCTGGACGACTCCGTTGCACCTTCTATTAGACTTGCGTGGATTAATTATGTCACTGCATTAGGCACAGTAGACTTTGCAGACCCGTTTAATGTAGATTGGCCCGGCATGCCAGAATTACCAACGCCGACACCTGCACCAACTCCAGCACCGACACCTGCACCAACTCCTGCACCAGAACCAACACCGGCTCCTGTAGTTGACGAAACAAATTCTACCGATTCCTCTAGCTCAGGAAATCAATAACATATATAATAAAACTAACCATTAAAGGATAATATGAACGCCCTCGAAGAAGCAGCTCCAATTGTAGTAGGTACCAATGGTATTGAATTAACTCCACAAACTTTAGAAAGCAGCATCGATGTTGCACCTTCTACTCAACCGCAGAACCAAAATCAATCAGCTGCACAGACCACTGATGCTACTGCTGCTCAACCTGATAACAATCAGCTACAAGTCATGAGCTACTTCCCCAGCGCAGTTTATTCCATTGTTAAACCAGAATTTCTATCTTCGGTAAGAAAGGTATCTACAGAGTTTCTTATGAAGCGTAAGAAAGAACAGCCACGCATGGATCCAATTTATCCATTGTATCAAACTGAGAACATGTTCAATGACCCACGCATCACAGACTTCTGTCAATATGTGGGTGCCACTGCTTGGAACATTCTAAATGGTCAAGGTTTTGCCATGGCTGACAAGAGTGTGTTCTTTATGGAACTATGGTGCCAAGAACACTACAAGCACTCTGCCATGGACGAACATACACACGGATATGGTGCACAGCTAGCAGGTTTCTACTTTCTAGAAACTCCACCAGACTGCTCTAGAATCATTATTCACGATCCACGTCCTGCTAAAAAGCAAATCAACTTGCCCGAAGCTGACATGGCCAAGGTAACCTATGGTAGCAATGCCATTAACTTTACTCCAGAACCTGGATTGTTGTTCTTTGCCAATTCTTGGTTGCCACATCAATTTAGCCGTCACTCTAACAACACCAAACCGATTCGCTTCATTCACTTTACCATTGGCGTAAAGCAAAATGATGCGTCAACTGTCGTGGCTAAAAATGCAGCAGCACCCGCACAACAACAGGCTACTCAACCCGCTGCGCCTAACAACGGACCTATTATTGTTTAATAATCCTTATGAACAAATATCACATTAGATTTAATAAAAGCCGAGGACAACCCGGGCGTGGTACTAAAGATCATGTTTGGCGTGTATTTGAAAATGGAAATGAATATTTGTTCAAACATTTTCGAGTAGAAGGATTAACTGTTACTGATCTAGTTACAGGCGACGGTTATGGAAATGATGATTGGAATTTTTCCTGCGAAGGGTACTTAACTATTGATGCAGAAACATCTACTGCTGTTATTACAGGAACAGCACCTACTAAATAATTAAAATATAGGAAATCATTATGAGTCATTACGCAAAAGTTTTAAATGGAACTGTACAACAAGTTATTGTTGCAGAAGCTGAATTTTTCAACACATTTGTTGATACAAGTCCTGGCCAATGGATACAGACTAGTTATAATACTCGCGGTAATGTACACTATGGTCAAGATGGTCAGCCCGATGGCGGCGTAGCACTTCGCGGCAACTATGCAGGTATTGGCTATATTTACGATTCTGCCAATGATGTATTTTATCCGCCGGCTCCTTTTTCTAATTGGGTATTAAATAATTCTACTTGGACTTGGGAATCTCCAATTCCATATCCCCAAGACGGCAAAATCTACCAATGGAATGAATCCACAGCTAATTGGGTAGAAGTTCAATAATCTTATTGTTGCGGAACGCTGAGGCTCTGATCGTGTAGTCGATCAATTAGAGTGGTGATGGCCTTGACTGTGTCATCATTACGCAGAGACTTATAAACTAAATTAGGGATACTAAATTCTCCAGCAGGAGTTTTTAATCCCTTTTTTCTATAGTCGCGCAGCAGTTTAACACTGGTTCTACAGGTTTGTAGATCACCGGTCTTCATGGCATGCTTTAATATCGTGTGCCAAATACTAACCCAATGTTCCAATTCTTCCTCATCGTACTGAGGTAAATCCGCACTGGGTTTATTGCGCCATGCATCATCTAACACACTGTACACACCTAGGCTAACAGCAGGATGACGATGATCCTCTACATACAACTCGACTGGTATACCGTGTATACTTAAATCATATTGTTGCTTGTATAACAAACGCTTGGTATCAAATAATTCATCTGCTTCTCTATCACATTCAATGTTGTCATAGTTGGCAATGATGTGTAGGTCAATGTCGCTTTTACCAGTGTAGTTGTAGTTAACATTACCGCCAGTGATGACAATGTCTGCTACATCTACAGGCACATCGATAAACTCTAGAAAGTCTTCGGCAATACGTAACAGTGCGCCACGTACTTCGCTGCGAAGGCGATCCTGGTCCCATATCTTGGGATTCAGTTCTTTGTGATATTCGATAGGAGGGGCAAATTCGTTGAAATTCATTACTAGGTATTTATACTTGGTAAATATCAATTGTATATGACAACAAAGAACTATCTAGGTCACCTTCTCGTAGCAAATCCCAACAACCCCATGGACGAATTCAGTAAGAGCATCGTCTTAGTGATCAGCCACTCTGACAAGTCGGCTGTGGGATTACAAATAAACAGAGTTATGGACAACATAACACTACAATCCGTGGCCTTGGGACTGGGGATAGAATTACCCAATCCTGATCCCCTGTACTATGGTGGCAATATGAGCCCAAATAAGATTCATGTTGTCCATTCATTAGATTGGCGCAGTTCAGGTACTGCAGACATCACCGAAGATGTTGGAGTAACCAATGACATCAGCATACTATCTGCCATCAGTCAAGGCGAAGGCCCTAAAAAATATAGAGCGGTTGCAGGACATCACATGTGGGAAGCCAAGGTCTTGGATGACATGTTGAATCCACGTAAGCGATCACAACAGTATAAGTGGGAAACCATCCCCGCTAACGATGCTAGAGTGTTCCTAGCAGAAGGATCTGAGCAGTGGCGAGAATTGCTCGACGACACTGCTCGTTATCAAGTCAGCACTTGGTTTTAATCTTTTTCCGGACTGATATTATCCAACATAGACCTGATCAGTGCAGGTTTACCTGTGGGTAATTTAGAAAAATCAAATCCAGATTTTACAGGTTTATCTTCGGTACTGGTAGTAACAACACTGGTGCGTTTTAGATTATTAACAATACTATTAGTGGTGCTAGGAGCAGATGATTGTTGGTTAAAACTGCTTTCACCCTCTTCGCCTAGGTCAGTGATACGTAGAGTATCCATGTTAAATTCTAGATCAACCTTTTGTCCTACACCCGAACTACTACGTGTCTTCATAAACTGAATTTGATAGCGTCCCCGTTCCTTCATAGCCCTAGAAGTAAAGATACCAATGACATTATCTGCCGTCATAATCTTACTCAACCCGCCTGAAATATGTGAGTGATCGAACTCAATTTCTTCAACAGCTGAACGATTTAACTGCGATGCTGTAACAGTAACACACTGAGTTTCCATGGCCAAATTTCGAATCTCTTCTGACACATATTTGTCTTTTACGAACAAATCGCTGGGCGATACCTTCACTGATAAAGGCATCATCAAATCCAGGTAATCTATTAATAAAACATCCGGTTTTGTGCCTTTTTTGACCTGATATTCCTTCAAATAGGCTCGAATATCGTTACAATTTTTTCCTGAAGGCATATACTTAACTTGCAGGTTTCCTGACTTTTTACCTAGCATTTTAACCTTTAATTCCACGTCATCAATGCTCTTGAAAATCTCGCGAGTGCTGATACCTGTGGTCATAGAATCCAGCCGCATACTGACTAAACCCTCTGAAAGTTCGAAAGTTAGGTATAGTACATTCAATCCCTGCAATGCCCAGTTAACACCGAGATTAGCCAGAAACAAACTCTTACCACCGCCAGAGCCAGCACAAAATATATTAAGTTCTCCTCGGTTAAACCCGCCATACAACTTCTTATCAATGCTAGGCCATCCTGTGCTAATTTGTCCATTTCCGTCCTTGAGTTTGCTTAATCGAGCCTTGGGGTCTTCAAAATAATCAGTGCCCATATCTTTATTTAAACTGATCTGAATAGCGTCTTTGATCAGTTTTTCCACCGGGCCATAATCGCCACTTTCCAGCAAATCACTGCTCTTAATGATAGCACGTTCCAGTCCTTTATGGCGACTAAAATTCTCAAACTCGTCCATTAGCCAATCATAGTTTTCCTTAGGCAATGTGATCTGTGCAAAATCACTGTGCGTGGCTGCGTTGACAATTTTAGCCTCGGGCATGACCTTGTAGTCGTCGACATACTTCTTAACAAATTCAGCAGAGTCCTGTAGTCTTTGATCGAAGTTTTCCGGATCAAAGATGTTGCTACATCTCATAAAGGTTTCGGCATCACTGAGAAACATCTCCATGTAGAGTTTCTGCATCTCATAATCATAATTGGGTTTATTACTCATTTAGTCCTTCTAATTTTTTCTTCAGTAGATTTATTTTTATCTCTCCCGATACCCTGTAATGCAAAATTGTGGTTAGCACATACAATCTACCATATCTCTTAACTGCGTCTGCTACATCCTTGATGTCATCTTCCCACGGCGGCAAACTGGCACTCCAACCGTTGGCAATAGCAGACTTCAGCATCTTGGCGCCCGGACGATCTCTGTCAGGCACTACAATAACTTCTCGACCTAGAGTATTCAATCTCAATATCTGTGTGTCGTTGGGCTCATTGTGCATGATGGCACATCCATCTATGGCAATGGCATCAAACTGGCCTTCTACAACAATCACATATTTTCTTTCTGCAGATTGTGCGTCTATGTTGAACACATATCCGGGCTGTGCATCTGTTAGGTATTTTGGTTTGCCGTCTTTGATTTTTCGCCCAGTATAACCCACAATCTTGCCATCGTGATAGAATGGAATGATTACCCTATCTCTATAACCTGCGGCAGCTGACCAGTGCCAGTTATACCATTCCCAGCCTACTTGTCTTTCACTGACCAAATATTCTATAACATCGAGCAGTTCAGGGTCTTGAACACCTTCGGCAATCCATGTGTCAATGGGTAAGCAATCCTCGGGCAGTGGGCGTTCTTCTAGAGTAAGACTCAATGGCTTTTTGAGCACAGGTTGATCATCTTTGATCTTGAGTGCTGCTAGGCTGAGTTTACCGATATCCGATTCACTCATGCCCATCCATTTAAACAATGATTTGGTATTCTTACTGAGCAATTTACCCGGCGACCAACCTGCTTTAAAATTGCAGTTGAAGCAATGATAACTGAAACCGCCTTCGGGGGTGTTCATAACGCCACCACGTTTGCGTGTATCCCTAGTGCTTCCATTGTGCTGACAGCATACCGCATCGAAACTAGTCCACCCGCTGGGAGTGGCTTTTCGTTTTGGAGGCAATAGTGCTAGAAGTGCTGTCTGAATGTCGTTCACTCTACAAGTTTAACTTCTGTAGAGTACTTTGTCAAATGTTCCGGCGTAAGCAGTGCTGAGATTATCGTAGTTCATTGGACCTTTGGCGGGTTGGTAAATGACACGAACAAAGGAGAAAACTCCATTAAAATTTAGGTAGTCAATTCCACTAAATCCATCATAGGTTAGAGTAGAAATGGTAACATAGCGGCCGCTACTTCCGGGGCTACTGAATAGAGTGCCTTGAACATATACAGTTCCTTTAAAATTGGTCATGTATAAGGCCACGGTGTGCAGGGCAGCACCAGTGCTGTGATATTCGGGGCTGGCATAAATGTTACCGCTATTCCACTGATATAATTGGATAGAATCGTTATAAGTCTGTTGGAAATCAGTTACACTTTGGCTAGGTTTTAGCACAGGGTAGATATCGTTGAGTACCTTAATCTTGCCAGCAACTCCATAATAGGTATTTGAGTAAGCAGGAACATAGCCGCCAAGAGTAGGATCTAGATATTTGACACTGAATTGGTATTCACTGACTTCTAGATCAATGGTGTCACTTTCGCTGAATACAACCTCACCTTCGCCACGTAGAGCTAGGGTAGTACCGTCATCTAATATATTAATAGGTTTCTCAAGGATTTGTCTTTGGTTAATAGCATCGAACATGGTAAACAGATAGGTACCAGTATTGCTAACAATGATTCGTTTTTGATCGCTGTTCTTAAATTGTATTCTTACTACGTTCTTAACGCCTTTCTGTATTTGTAGATCGCGCTGGTACATGACGTTATTAACTCCTCGAGTGGTTGGGTCCAAATCTAATATTATGTCGAGATTATTTTGGTATAAATAGACTGGTAAATTCTGCATATGTATATTTATAGATAAAGATGACAGTTCCCAATACCTTTCAAGAAAACTACCCTTTCGTCTCCTGTGTTAAATCGAATGATGTTGAATACGTGGGAATTGTTATAAATCTCGATAGCTTTGTAACCAGTATATATGATATAAGCGCCATTAAAACTGACGAGGAAAGAAAACTCTTTCTAGAAATGGGCGAAGTTTGGTGGTGGGAAAGCAATAGAAAAATACCTATCAATATTTTTCTAAAGAAGGAAATGCAGTTATTTAGATATGCTATTAAAACGTTCAATAGCAAGGATATAGAAGTGGTATTTGGACCTACTGTCAATTTAAGCGAAATTGCAGAGAAGCGTATTAAACGCAAATCAATACAACTGGTCAGATCCCCTAGGAGTAATCGTAGTTAATTTGTTCGCAAACAAGATTCAGTTGCACTACAATAACTGATGCATAGGAGATAGCATGGGACTTCTTAAAGAAATAGGCTTCGTCAGTCTTAATCCATATTTCATCTTTGATCGCTTGGAATCCTTCTTTCTCACATACTGGGATCAAATGTTTTTTACCGGGTCTGAGCAAGGCCAAGAACATAGCCAACTCAACAACTGATTGAGGTTGTAATCTCTTTATCAAATCGTGGTAGCCATTGATGTGGAATAATTGATCGCATATATCTTTTTCACCTAACAGAGCCCACAATGGTTCTGTGTTCAATAATTGAACTAGGTGCTCTTCATTTTTAACACCTGCATAAGCACTGACATTTAAGAAATCAATCTTAAAATATCCGCGTGCCTCGGCAGTTTTGTAGTCAATACTAGCACAACCTGTTAGTGGATTAATAGGAATAGGTTGGCAATAGACGCCGGTATTGTGCTTCTTTCCATCTCCAAGCGCAGCAGGGACATGTTTGATTACATCAAGGATCTGCTGTCTGTTCAGGAGGTCGACATCAATATCCGGCAATTCTAATTTCATCATACGAGGGTGCGTAGTTTCCACGGTGTTGTACAGTAATGCCAGCAGCCGCATTAGCAAATATAATAGACTTTTCTATGTCTTTTGTCAATAGGTATTGAGTGACCAGTGCCGCAAGGAATGTATCTCCGCACCCACAAACATCATTAACTTCAACAGGTTTAATTTCAAATAAAGTTTCACTTTCTGGAAGTTTAAGCATAGCGCCTCGGTCGCCTAGGGTAACAATTAAATTGCTAGGAAGGCTACGAGCGCTTTTATATTCCACTTCATTAATTTTAAAATAAACATGACTGGCACTGATATCGGCTAATTGAGTCTTCTTTGTATCAATAAACACAGGACATTTTGCTGCTTTAATAATGCCTTCAATGGCTTCGTAGGTTAGAAAACCTTTGTTGTAATCAGAGATAACAATGACATCAAAACTTTCAATAGGTTCCAACAACTCGCCGCTCCACGGTGTTATTGTAGACTCTACATCTACTCGAATCATATGCTGACCCGACCGCTTGTCGATATAACGTGTCTTAACAATTTCCTCAGCGTTATGAACAAAGTATGCGTTAATGCCTAAGTTTTTTAAATTAAGATCAACATTACTAGCCATACCCGGCACTGTTTGTGTTTCTACTAATTTAAACACAGGTACAGGTGCTTCAGGGCTCAATCTATCGATTGTTCCAATTTTATATTCGTCAATGCAGCTATCACCGATCAACAATACTTTACTCATTTCTGACTATCGCCTTTCATTACTCGATAGTTGTCTTCGACTGAATCGGGTGTTGATACTTCGATGATAGTACCTGCTTCTAGACAAATAACTTGGTGGGGCAACAAGGGTTCATTGCGCCATACATCGCCTACATTTAATTCATTTTCGTATTGGCTGGCGTTCTTTGTATCGATACAGATAACTTTGAACTTTCCACTCAATACATACCAAGTTTCATCTTTCTCGGCATGGAAGTGCATACTGAATCTAGCACCTTGATTAAACTCTAATAGTTTACCGCAATACTTGTCGTTGGTGGCCCAAATATTTTCACGGCCCCAGCCCTTGGTTACAAATCCTGATAATTGTGTCATTCTATTCCTACCTCTTCACATATTTCTTTTACTAGTGCTACATCTGCTGGTAGCTCTCTAAATCTCTTTAACCAATAAGGAACATCAAATGCCGGAGCAATCATATTCAACTGCTCATCGCTCATTGATTGTATCATCTTTTTACCAGTCGAGGTATTTAGAATAATCCAACAACTGATATGTCCATTCTTGATATCGTGTACAGCTTTGAACAAACTCACATACCTAAAGTAGTGTGCAAAATTTGCACCATGTTCATCTGCCCATTCCATCATGGTCTGTAGTGTGCGTTGTACTGCTGCCTCAACTGGTTCTGTCTTTACAGTTTCATACAAATACTGTTCGTATAGACTATCTCTACACCAATGGTCAAGTTTAGCACCGCTTTTGATCACCCAATCCACAAACTTATCAGGGTATAGAGCATTAGTATTATTGATGAAGCTGCCAAACTTAACAAAAGCGTTGTAATAACTGGTGTCGCAGAATTCTTCATAGGTCTTTGCTTTACTTCCTTGTGCAGTAGTCCAAAAACGATTGAAAGCCATAAATCCAGCCTGCACTCGTTTTTCGTTTTTCTGTAAAACTCTACGTTTTCGTTCACACATGTGTGCTACGAGCGTTTTCTCCTGCATAAAATTTTTATTACAGTGAACACATTTGAACGGCTGTGATACTAGTGCTATCATTTACGATTTTTCCAAACAATAGGATGTTCATTAGTAGGTGTGCAATTATTACATTTAACTTCGCAATTAGAGCACTTTTGTTCCTTCATTCCGAAACATAAAAATTTTATTGCATAGTATCCTGCTATTATAACTAAACTTAGAACAATGATATTTTCAATCATTCGTATTCTTTCCGTTGCTTTTTATCAAAACCCATTTGGTCAAACAATTCTTCTCGGTCAGATTTGTCCATCATACCGGCCCACAATTTGATATCTTCCATCTTCATAGCAGGATGTAATTCGCACAATAATTTTTCAATCTTGTTGGCTTTTTCTTTCTTACCTGCTGCTAGGTATGGATGGTAGCAACTTATACCTGCACCTGTGGCTGCGAATAATTTCCACAGCAATGCTTTATGATTCTTACTTAGGTCCCAATGATTTTTATTAACTAGATCGTTAGTTCTTTCTAAAAACCACTCTTGTATATCTCTATCGCCTTGCACATTTGATGTATAACGCATTAAAATATAAGGGCTGAATACCTTCTTTTCTTCGTCGGTAAGATTGTCATAGAAATCATAATTCCTATGATCAACTGCACTCAGTTCGCGTTTAATATCAAGTTTTGCTGCCATCTTCTTTACTTAGGTAATATATTATTTTAGCACGTTCTAATGCTTCTTGTAAAGAGGGATTATCCTTTGCTGCTCTTCTTATATCGCCCCAAAGTTTATCATCCATCATATGATCGTGTAATGGGCGACCGTCATGCGTTCGAGGATCATAGGTATGTCCTACTACCTCTCGGGTAGTAGGATCAGAACCAAATTCTCGCCGATATACAACTCCATTAGAGCTTTCGTATGTATAGGTAGCATTTGGTTTGAGTGAGCCCATGATTAATATAGATTAATTTGTTCCCAAGGCAAATCAGATTTGCCAAAGTGTCCATAGTTAGTTGTACCACTATAGATAGGGCGGAACAAATTGAAACGATCAATGATGCCCTTGGGAGTAAGATCAACATTGTCTTGAATCCATTGTGTCATGTAGCGACTATCGCCATCACTTTCAACGTAGAAACTCATAGGTTGTGCCAACCCAATGGCATAGCTGATCTGTACAGTTGCCCAACTTGCACGACCACTGGCTACAATGTTCTTGGCAAGATAGCGCATCATGTATGCAGCACTACGATCTACTTTAGTAGGATCTTTTCCTGAGAAGGCACCGCCACCATGCGGGCTATAGCCGCCGTAAGTGTCAACAATAATTTTTCTGCCAGTAAGGCCAGTATCACCATCAGGCCCGCCAATAACAAATCGGCCGGTAGGATTAATAAAAAACTCAGTACGTTCATCTATATACTCTTTAGGTAATGCGCTTCTAACGATTAGTTCTACTCTTTCTCTAACAGTTTCGATAGTCATATCTTCACTGTGTTGAGTAGAACACACAACCTTGGCAATTCGAGTAGGACGACTATTTTCATCATACTCAAATGTAACCTGCGACTTGGCATCAGGGCCTAACCAATGTTGGCTCCACTCTTTTCTTGCCTTGGCTAGAGCTTTGACAATTTGGTGGCTCCAATAGATTGCGCTGGGCATCAAACTTTCAGTTTCATTGCAGGCATAGCCGAACATAAGGCCTTGATCACCTGCGCCAAAGTTGTCTGTGCCTAGTGCAATATCTGCACTTTGGCCATGTAACAAATTGGTAATTTCAACTGTACGCCAATCAAATCCTTCCTGCTCGTAGCCGATGTCTTTGATAGTTTTACGAATAGTAGCTTCGACTTCTTCGTTATGTAAAACACCTTTGTACTCGCCTGCAACTACTACACGATTAGTAGTGACCAAGGTTTCGCAAGCACATCTTAATGCGGAATTTTCTTCACGCATTACTAAATCTAAAATTCCATCACTGATAGCATCTGCTACCTTGTCAGGATGACCTTCACTAACACTTTCACTTGTAAATAGATAACTCATTTTCTTCCTTTTAATTTTATTACCAACATTTAGTATAATCTACAATTTCACTTTGACGGCTAACTTCTTTAACAAAATACGCACAAGACGGTTTAGTACCTGAATGTAACGGTGTACAAAGAAGTTGTCCGGGACGCATTTTAGGGAAATACCATTTGACGTCTTGATATACATCTAAGATATCAATCTCTAAAAATTCCGGACGGAATCCACTTAATGGATTGAAACAGAACGTTTTAAATCCTCGATCATTTAGACTGGTGAGCGGCAATACTTCCATATCAGGTCCTTCGGGATCTCCTACAATGGTGCACCAGTCTAATGGCATAGTAAGTTCATGTGGGCCAATTTTTAAGACTGCTGCAGGCCCTGTAAAACTTTCTAAAAAGATTAGGGGGATAAAAAAATGATCAGGATTAGAATTGTCGCTATTGTCTAGTACAGCAAATCGCAAGTCCTCATCAATTTCGTCGGGTAAGTCATTAAGATAAAAAATCTTGTCTTCAAGGGTTAGAATTTGCATTTTTAATATTTTGTTTTTTGAATCGTAAAGGGGTATTTGGCATCTTTGTAGAACTTCTTACGTTCTGTTAGATGCCGTTTAGCATATTTTGAAGCAGCAGTTAGGTCCCAGATTTCGACGTGGTCTTTGTCGTCGGCTTTCCGAATACCTCGGCCAATTGATTGTATAACGCGAACAAAGCTCTTTCCGGGCTCCACCAGAACCAGA
>Ga0208253_1000593_pt1 | contig 14276 bp, 20 predicted proteins | sample CryBogCBE10Oct08_FD_184573 | JGI IMG/M metagenome (GOLD analysis project Ga0208253, IMG submission 184573) | Freshwater microbial communities from Crystal Bog, Wisconsin, USA - CBE10Oct08 (SPAdes) | ecosystem: Environmental > Aquatic > Freshwater > Lake | place: Crystal Bog, Wisconsin, USA...
CTAATGATTCCAACAGCGCCGCTATTAACGCTGTTGCTTCTGGCACCGCATATTCTATGGCTGCTAAAACCTCAGTTATGTTTGTGGCCTATAGTGCGGCTCAGTGGTTCTCAGTTCCGCTGGTAGCGTCTTAATACTAATACCACGGGCGACCTACGGGTCGCCTGGCCCTCATAGGAGTTAATATGGCTGTTTATTATCTTCGTCATCCTATTCATGGCGTAAAAGTCGCTACATCTAATCTCGAAGTGGCGCATGACGAGGAGCATGGTTGGGATCAATTTGTCCCCGGTGAGGTGACTGAAGAGCCGACCAATGCTATAGTTTCGCGACGCGGGCGCAGACAAAAGGTAGATGATGACAACGTATTCGGCATACGACCAGATCTGCGGCGCCCTGAGACTGATAGGGATGCTGGCTGAAGGCGAAACGCCTTCTTCTGAGACAGCTAATGATGCCTTAGCAGCTATGAATCAAATGATAGACTCTTGGAATACCGAGCGTCTGTCAGTTTTCTGCACTCAAGATCAAACATTTCTCTGGACGCCAAACTTTCGTGTTCAGACACTTGGCCCTACCGGCGACTTTGTAGGCAATCGCCCGATTCGTCTAGATGACGCGACATATTTTAGAGACCCGTCAACAAACGTTTCATTTGGCATTAAAATTATTAATCAACAACAATATGATGGTATTGCCGTTAAGACTGTTACCAGCACTTATCCGCAGGTCATATTTGTCAACATGACATATCCTAACATTACGATGAGCATTTATCCTGTTCCGACGCGTGTGTTGGAATGGCATTTTATTTCTGTTTCTACGCTCGATACGCCAGCGACATTGGCGACGCCTTTGTTATTTCCGCCGGGTTATTTGCGCGCGTTTAGATATAATCTGGCTTGTGAAATTGCTCCTGAGTTTGGCGTCGAGCCATCACCTACAGTTAGCCGTATCGCTATGGCGTCGAAACGCGATCTGAAACGCGTCAATAATCCTGACGACGTCATGGCGTTGCCTTACAGCATGATGCAACGCCGCCAGCGCTTTAACATCTATGCAGGCAACTACTAATGAAGACGCCTATCCTCGGCTCTTCTTATGTAACCAGATCAGTCAATGCGGCAGACGCCCGCATGATAAATCTTTACCCTGAAATTATACCTGAAGGCGGTAAAGAGGCCGCGTGGTTACAACGAGCGCCAGGTCTTAAACTTCTTGCTACTGTCGGTATTGGCCCTATTCGGGGTATGTGGGCTTTTAATAATTACGGCTATATTGTCTCCGGCAATACGCTTTATCGCGTCGATACGAACTGGCTTCCGACATCATTAGGCACAGTGTCTGGCACTGGTCCTGTCAATATGTCCAATAATAATACGCAAGTTTATATTGCTGCTGGAACATATGGTTATATTTACGATACGTCTACAAATACATTTTCTCAGATTACAAGCGCCAACTTTTACGGCGCTGTAGGTGTCGGTTATCTTGATGGATATTTTGTTTATAATCAGCCAGGAACGCAGAATTTTTGGGTATCAAATCTTCAAGATGGCCTGACTATACAGCCATTAAATTATGCGGCGGCGGATGGTGCTCCAGATAATCTTGTTACTTTGATCGTCGATCATCGTGAGGTTTGGCTATTTGGATCTTATACAGTTGAGGTTTGGTATGATGCAGGTCTGCCAACCTTTCCATTAGCGCGTATTCAAGGCGCGTTTAATGAGATCGGTTGTGCAGCGGCTTATTCGGTTGCTAAACTTGACAATGGCATTTTTTGGCTTGGCACAGATCAGCGCGGTAAAGGTATAGTTTATCGCTCTAATGGTTATTCTGGGGAGCGCATTTCAACGCACGCCGTTGAATGGCAAATTCAACAATACTCACAAATTTCTGACGCTACAGCTTATACATACCAGCAAGATGGTCATTCGTTCTATGTGTTGAATTTTCCGACAGCGGATAGAACTTGGGTTTATGATGTAGCCACACAAGCATGGCATGAGCGTGCTGGATGGGACAATGACACGTTTACGCGGCAACGTGGCAACTGTCAGATGTTTTTTAATAATACAAACGTCATCGGCGATTATCGCGCAGGCGCTATCTATTCATATGACTTAAATGTTTATTCAGAAGCTGGAACAATTCAAAAATGGTTACGATCGTGGCGAGCGTTGCCTACAGGACAAAATGATCTAAATCGTTCAGCTCAACATAGCCTTCAACTCGATTGTGAGACAGGTGTCGGGCTTTCCGGTTATAGTCAGGATGAAGTCAATGCTATTATTTATATTTATGACCGCGCTAACAATTTCATTCTTGACCGTTCTGGGTCTGCTTTAACAATCCGTAACTACACTCAATATACCGTTACGAATGGCGCTGACCCACAGGTCATGCTGAGGTGGTCAGATGACGGTGGGCATACATGGTCTAATGAACATTGGCGTTCTATGGGCCAGATTGGTCAAACAGGCTATCGCACCATCTGGCGACGTCTTGGCATGACAACAAAGCTCCGCGACCGCGTGTATGAGGTGTCAGGAACTGATCCGGTCAAAATAGCTATCGTTGGTGCAGAGTTGCATGTGGACGGCACCAATGCCTAACGTAAATCCCAACAACACACAAATTCCTGCGCCGCGCGTTGAATTTATTGATAAAGCTACAAATTTTGTTTCGCGCGCATGGTATACATGGCTGTTTAATATCTACCAAGCTGTTCAGGCTGGTGAGCGATATGGATCATATTATGATACAACAACGCAAAGCGCCGCCGCTATAAACACAGCTTATGCCGTTACTTTTAATAGTGCTTATGTTGATGCGTCCAATAATATTCTGCAATATGGCGTTTATGTCGGATCGCCTACGTCTCGCATTTATGTAGACACTACAAGCACATATAACTTTCAGTTTTCATTACAGTTAACCAGTTCAAGCGGCAGCGCACAAAATGTCTATATCTGGGCTGATGTTAATGGAACGTCAGTGCCTTATTCAGGCACAAAAGTCACTCTTCAAGGATCTAACGCCGCGTCTGTCGCTGCGTGGAATTTTGTGCTAAACCTACAAAAAGGCGATTATTTTCGTCTTATGTGGTCTACTGACAGCACAAACGTAAAAATAACAGCGTTTAGTAATTCAAGCCCTGTTCCAGCTATTCCTTCGGCTATTATAACCGTCACAAGTATTGTAGGTGCATAAATGACTGTTCTTACACCAGCCGCAAAAATGCAGTTTTTTGCTGCTTCAGGCATCCCTCTTGCGGGTGGTCTGCTTTATACTTACGCCGCAGGCACGACGACACCATCAACTACCTATACGGATAGCTCTGGTGGAACGGCTAATAGCAATCCTATTGTTCTTGACGCGAGAGGCGAGGCTAACGTCTGGCTTGGAGCGGCGACGTATAAGTTTAAATTATGTGACTCTACCAATACTGAGATCTGGACTGTTGACAATATTTCAGCCCCTACTTCGGCGTTGTCGCCAGTTCTGTCTGGCAACGTTACTGTCTCATCGAACAGCAGCGGTGCGGCGCTTAAAGTTACTCAGACCGGCACAGGCGCTATTTTTGTCGCTCAAAATTCAGCCGACCCTAATTTAATTCCTTTTATTGTCAACGCGTCTAACAATGTTGGTATTCAAACATCCGCTCCTGGCGCTGCGTTAGACGTAGCTAATAATGGCGCGATCTGGCTATCTAATTCGGGTGTGGCACGGTCGATTATATCGGCTGACGGATCTAACTCTTATTATTCGGCTGAAGGCGCTCGTAGTATAGTTCTTAAGGCTAACGGCACGACGCTGTTTACGATCAATACGACAAACGCTACGGCGACAATCCCGATTGTTTTACCCGCCGATCCCACTACAGCGCTTCAGGCTTCCACTAAACAATATGTTGATACAGTCATGCCGTCAGGTATGATTATGCCTTTTGCAGGCACATCCGCACCGACAAGTTGGCTCGCTTGTAATGGCGCGGCTATTTCACGCTCTACTTATGCAACGCTTTATAATGCCATCGGCACAACTTGGGGCACTGGCGATGGGTCTACGACATTTAACGTGCCGGATCTTCGAGGCATGTTTCTGCGCGGCACAGGCACCAACGCGACTGGATCATCTAGTGGTGCCGTTGGCCCGTCAGTCGGCACTTATGCTGCGGATACATATCTGAACCATAGCCACACGGCGACATCTACGGATAGCGGCCATACACACAGTATCAATTCTACTGGCCCTAACGGAGCTGGTGGCGGAGGTCTTCCAGGTTTTGGTACTGGAACTACTTATAGCACAAATACTGGAACAGCCAACATCACCACCACCGTAGCCACATCCACGACCGGCGGCACAGAAACAAAGCCAAAGAACTATGGCGTGCTATACATCATCAAAACATAGAAATGAGGCTATGGTTGTCGGCTATCAGGCGACAGATTGGCATATATCGATGACTTTTGAGCAATACACTCAGATTGTAGAGGACTGGGATATAAAAGCCATCTTAAAGGATCAAACGGTTATAGGAGCCATCTATTCCAAAAATGGCGAAACTCATGTATCTATATTACCTGAATGGCGCAAGCGCTGGCTGACAAAAGGACTCTTGAAAGAAATTCTGGCTGATATGCAATTTACACGCGTTACGCCAGGGCATGAGTTCATGTATAATATATTGAATAGACTAGGTTACGTGTCTCAAAAGGACGGAACCGTAGCAAGAGAGAACTAAGATGGGATTTTCTGCCGCCGCTAACGCTCAAAATCAGGGCACTCAACAGGCCATGATGATGCAGGCTTTGCAGGCTCAACAGGCCCAGCAAGCCATTCAGCAAGGACAACAGCAGGCAGCAGGCGCTCTTCAACAAGGTCAGACGCAAGGCGTCAATGCGTTACAGGCGGGGCAAACAGGCGCGCTAGGCGCTCTACAAGATTATTATAATCAAGGCGTTGGTTATCAGCAGCCGTATATGCAGGCGGGCACGCAGGCCACAAATCAGCTTGCGGCGATGTATGCGCCAGGCGGTCAGTATGGTCAAATGCCAACAGCCGCGCAGCTTCAGATGGACCCAAGCTATGCTTGGCGGTTCCAGCAGGGTCAGCAGGCGACACAGAACGCTATAGCTGCGGGTCTTGGCGGCGCAAGCGTCGGTGGCAGCGCATTAAAAGCTATTAATGATTATGGACAGAACGCCGCCAGCCAAGAATATAGCAACGCATATAACCGCTTTATGCAACAGGCTCAGTTACAGACCGGCGCGCTTCAGAATTTGGCTGGCACAGGTGCAAGCGCGGCTCAGACAGCTTCACAATTGGCCGGTCAGACCGGCGCTAATCTTGGAAATGTTTACACCGGAACAGGTCAACAATTAGCAGGCGTTTATGGTAACACTGCCGCTAATCTAGCCAACACCTACACAGGCGCAGCTAATCAGCTCGCGGGTAATTATAATCAGTTAGGTCAGAATCTCGGTCAAGGTTATGCCAACATGGGCGCGGCTAATGCTAGTGCTTATATGGGTCCAACAAATTTGATGGCCGCGCTTGCGGGTCAAGCTCTCGGTGCGGGTGCGACTATGCTTGGCGCTAAATATGCTAAAACTGGCAATTTCTTTGGTTAATTGAGGTAAATAATGCCTATTCAATATCAGCCAGTTCCAGAATTTCAGGTTCCTAATCTGAACCTTATGGGCGCTTACGCCCAAGGCGCGGCGTTGCAACAACAACAGTTGCAAGAAGAGCGTTTGCGTCAACAAATGGATTTGGCTGAACGCGCTGCGGGAGTTACAGCTAATAAAGAATCGCGCGAAGCGTCTAAAGCTCAAATGGAAGAGCGCGTTAAGTTACAAGAACTAAAAGCAAAAGTTCTTGAGCACGCGAAGGCGCAATTACAAAACATTCCAGAAGGCGACGACGCGGCTTATCAAGCAATAATTGGTCAATATAAAGAAATGTTGCCCGATGAATATGCTATCGCTCAGAAAATGAAATGGAACGCTGACACACGTAAGCGATTCTTATTGACGCCAGAACAACAATATGCACAAGCCAAACCAGAGTATATGGAAGCTAGCGGTGAAGTATATAAAAAGACACCGCAAGGTCTTGTCCCTGCGCCTATTATTTCTGGCGAAGGTATGCCAAATACGCGCCAAGATTTAACAACTGATTTGATTAAAGACCGCGAACAATTTAGGGCAACACCTTATTTTGACGTAAATGCACAACGGGTTGGGTATGGCAGTGATACTGTAACACGCGAAGACGGGACAATTGAAAAAGTCCGTAAAGGAATGGCTCCTATCACGGAGCAAGACGCCGAACGTGATCTTCAACGTCGCATACAAACTGAATTTGTGCCAAAAGCCGCAGCTAAAATTGGGGAAGAAAATTGGTCACGTTTGCCTGAAAATACGCGGGCAGCTCTCACGTCGGTTGCATATAACTATGGCAATATACCAAGCCGTATCGTCCCTGCGGTGCAGTCTGGTAATTTAGAAGCTATTGCCAAAGCGATTGAAAGTCTTTCTGGCGACAATAAAGGTGTCAATGCTGGCCGCCGTATGCAAGAGGCTAATATTGCTAGAGGCACTGGTATGCCAGGATCGCGCGCTGTCCCTGCTTTTGCAGCGGCGGGCGCTCCTACGTTTATGGGCGGCTCACAAATTCAGCCGCCAATTAATATGATGGGCGCAGCGCCTATTAATGCTATGGCCGCGCCGCAACAGCCATTGCCATCTGTCGCACAAGCTGCGCCTTTCGCCGCACCGCAACCTTTGACAGTTGGCACTAAGAAGAGAGTTGAAGGTCAATCTAATATTGATGTGACGCTAGAAAAACTAGCAAATGGATATAAAAAATTAGACGAACTAGGTGCTATGGTAAGCTCCAGTCATGGAACGCCTTATCAGAATATTAGAGCCTATGCTAAAGCCACTCCAATAGGTCAAGTCGTCGAGGGCGCGCTAGGAACAAAAGCTCAAAAAGTTCGTGGTGAACTTCAATCGCTTGTTCGATCACTTATTACAGATATTAAAAATGCGTCTGGTATGTCAGCGCAAGAATTAAATTCTAATGTTGAATTACAGACAATGTTAAAAGCAGTGACTGACCCAACGCAAGACATTGATACTGTTATGAATGAAATAGCTAATCTTAGCGAACGCTATGGCACAGGTAAACATAAAAATCTTCGCGTTGAAGAACCAACAGGATCAGTAACTACAGCACCAGCTAATAGACCACCATTAAGCAGCTTTTATACGGGCGGACAGTAATGGCTTTTGATGTCGAAGGCGCTAAAAAAGCTGGATACTCAGATGACGAGATCCGCCAATTTATTATGTCTATGCCTGAGACGGCGGAGGCAAAAAAAGCTGGATATACAGACGCCGAGATTCATCAGCATTTTGGTATAGCCCCGTCAGAAGGATTAACAGCAGGGCGCGCGGCACAAGTTACGGGCGGCGCAGTTGCGCCTATTGCGGCGGCGGCGGGGGCGGGTGCGATGCTTGGCGGTCCTGCTGGCGCTGCATTAGCAGCAGGAGGTCTTGGTTTAGCAGATCTTGCAGCAACAGGATATAATCTCGCGGGGCATCCTTTAAGTCGTGCAGCAGTTCGCACACCATCAGAGATAGTTCGTGGCTATCTTACTCCACAATCATGGACACCGCAGACGCCCGCCGAAGAAATGTTAGCTGCTGGCGCTGAAGGAGCCGCAGGCGCATTTACAGGCGCAGGCGCAGCAAATGTATTAGCCCGCCGCGCAGCGCCGCGTGTTGTTCAAAATGTATTAACAACAATGGGTGAGCGTCCACTTGTGCAAGCCGGTGCAGGTGCAGGTGCAGCGGCGGCTCCTATTGCGGCTAGAGAAGCTGGTGTAGAAAGCGCGCCGGGACAAATTGGCGCGAGTCTTGTTGGTGGTCTTGTAGGTGCTAGAGGCGCTGCTGGGTTAGCACGCACTGGCGAAGCCCTTGGCGCGGCAGCAAAACGCGATATTAATACATTACTTGGACAAGGAATACCAAGCACAGAAGCTCTTAAAGAACGCGCTAAAAAATCTTTTGAAATCGCCGATCAATCAGGTGTCGTATATAAACCTACGGCGCTAAAGAATTTTGTCGAACAGGCCAAAAAAGATTTACCGGGGTTTGACGTTAGTTTTGATGAGCCTGTAAATAAAATATTTAATAAATTAGAAGATCTTAGCGATAAGACGCCGACAATAACCGAACTTCATCGCGTTCGTCGTTTAATTGGCGATAAACTTCGCACATCCGAAAATAAAGATATTCGTCGTATGGGCGGCGAATTAACAAATATGTTGGATGATTTTGTTACTAATCCTAAAAATGCAACGATAGGGCCACAAATGGCTGGAAATGCTGAACAAGGCGCAGACGCGCTTTTGTCGGGCATTAAAGACTATCGTATGATGAGCAAAAGCAGTGAAATAGAACATTTGATAGAGCGCGCCGGATTAAATAAAGGCACACCTGCTGACATGCTTCAATCACAATTTGCGTCATTAGCTAAAAATCCAAAACGGATGCGACGTTTTACGTCTGATGAACAAGCATTAATTCGTAATTTTGCTGAAGGTAAAGCAGGGTCAAAAATTTTAGACATCATGAGTCTTGCCGCACCAAAAGCGGGGCTTATGCCTTTAGCAGCAATGGCCGAAGCCGGACTTGGCGCGCAAGGATATTTACAAGAAGATCCATCTAAAATGGCAGCAGCGGCTATCTTAGCTGGCGGCGGGGCGAGCGCTAAAGCTATGAGAAATGTATTAGCGAAACGTGCGGCAGCAAACATCGCGGCGGCGACAAGAGGCGCACCAGTAGCTATGCCGTTTAATGTTAATAATATGTCTTTGGTGGCTCCAATTTTAGCGCAAAGCGCTAATGCAATGGCGAGATGAAAATGAGCGAATATCAGTTCTTTTTTAACGTCGCCACGGCGATAGTGAGCGTCACTTTTGGATGGGTGCTTAACACGATCTGGGGGTCATTAAAGGATCTTCAGACGGCTGACAAGGCGCTTGTCGATAAGGTCGCGTCAATTGAAGTGCTTGTCGCTGGCCGCTATGTGACGCGCGATGAGTTCAATACATCGCTCAATGCGATCTTTTCTAAATTAGATCGTATTCAAGATCTCATTTCTCAAAAGGCAGACCGATGACCTGGCCTCTTCAATCACAATGCGACGCGTTCTATGGCAATCCTCGCGGTCGTAACGGCGGCGCATCAGCGCAATGGGAAAAAGCTAACCTTATTCGAATCAGCCCGCCGTTTAAAATGCAGTTTGCTGGCAAGCCGATCACGTCAATCGCCATAAATAAAAAATGTGCGGACAGTTTGTCACGGATTTTTGACGTAATATGGCTTGCATCTGGCAAAAATCAAAAAATAATCGACGATTGGGGCGTCTCTGTCTTTTCAGGGTCATATAACTATCGTGTAATGCGCGGCGGTAACGTATTGTCAATGCACGCATATGGGTGTGCTATTGACCTTGACGCCCCCCGGAATTGGTTTCACGACCAAGATCCGCACTTTGCAAAAGTGCCTCAAGTCCTAAAAGCCTTCGAGGACGAAGGTTGGACTTGGGGTGGTTCTTGGTCGGGCAGAAGTAAAGATGGGATGCACTTCCAAGCAGCGCGCGTCAACTAATAGGAGTTAAGTATGAATAACATTACATCTTGGATCATGGCTCGCATTTCTGAGCAATCAACCTATTCAGGTCTTGCTACTGTCATCGCCAGCATTGGCTTCTTGCCGCACGCTTCTGAGATTGGTGCGCTTGTCCCAACGGTTGGCGTTTTGATTATGGGTATTATTAAGATCATCCGTCCTACAGCATGACCACTGCAATCATTAGTCTGCTTGGCGGGCTTATGTCTGCGATTGTTAACTTTTTTAACTGGCTGCATGAACAACAACTTGTGCAGTCAGGTATTGCACAGGCTCAATTAGAAAGCATGAAGGCGCAAGCCAATGAAGCTCAACTTGCTATCGCTGCCCGCGAAGCTGTTCGCGCTGATGTTGCCTCTAAGCCTGACAGCGTGCCAGTCAACGACCCTTTCATCCGAGACTGACCACGTATCATTCTGCCAAGCCGCGAGGGCGATATATTATTCGCGGCATGATACGGCCCCTACGATTGCTCAAATACGTGAGCATAACGCGGTCGGGGTCGCACTCAAATGTGGTTGGCTTCGCAAATGATAACCGCCCGTGATGTTGAGCAAGTTCTCAAAAAGCACAAGCAACCATCTGGGCGGTATCATATTAGTAAAGCGGCAAAAGAGTTAGGCATAGACCGCCATCGCCTTCGCTATTTAATGTTAAAATATAACAAATTTGAACAGCCAAAACTTCCTCATCGCACGCGTCAAATTGATGAATTAATTCGTGATCGCTTATCTGAAAGCGAGCGAATCATTAACGCCGATGAAGCCCGTGATCTAATTAAAGTAAAAATTAATATCGACGGACCCGTAGCTCTGTTATGTATGGGTGATCCGCATATTGACGATCCGGGGTGCGCTTTTGCGTTACTTAAGTCTCATCTTGAGCTGGCTGCTAGTCACCCTTTTGTGCTGCCATGTAATATTGGAGACTTGGCGAACAACTGGGTCGGGCGCCTCGCTCGGCTGTATGCTGACCAATCCATCACCGCTAGGGAATCTTGGACGCTCGTTGAATGGATGGTCAAGTCGGTCCAATGGCTATTTATTCTGGCCGGAAATCATGACCTATGGACGGGGTCAGGAGATCCTGTTTCGTGGTTCGCGAAGCAAGCAGGGTCCATGTATGAAGAGCATGGCGTAAGGCTGGCGCTACAGCATCCAGACGGCTCAGAAACGCGCGTTCATGCACGCCATGACTTTCCAGGCCACTCGATCTGGAACTCCATGCACGGTCCAAAGCGTGAGGCTATTGCCGGATTCCGTGACCATCTTCTTATTGCAGGTCATAAGCACATCGGCGGCGATGAGGGCATGATAACGCCAGACGGCACCGCCGCTCAACTTGTCCGGGTGTCAGGGTATAAGGTGGCCGATACCTACGCTAAGTCATTAGGTCTTAAAAAGATGCCCATGCACCCGGCAGCTTTAATAATTATAGACCCTAGAGAAGCTGGCACGTCACGCGGGCGCGTGTTCTGCGCGCCAACAATTGACAAGGGTGTCTTAATATTAGACGCGCTCCGTAGAGAATATGATGCTTCTAAAAAAAGGAAGAAATCATGACGGAAGACGACGAAGATCTATATGACGGCCCGGATATTATCGAAGAAGCTGAATTAGATCCGGTAGCCGCGCGTTGTAACTCGTTTACAAAACTCCTTGCATATACCGCGCATATTAAGGATGACGATCTACGCAAGGAAGCTATTTTAATGTTAGCCGCTGTGCGACGTAGTTTTAAGACTCTGCCGACCGGGGAACTTGCACAGTTTCCAAATGTGAAAGGTCAAGCTTAGTATTCAGCTTAGTGACAACTGCTGCCCTAAAATCTCGCTTGCGCTTATAGTCAATATCAGCGCCAGCGTTTGATTTTTGATCTTCATAATCTTTGGCAAACATCGTCGCAAACGCCTCATAATTCATAGCGTCTAGGCGGCTGTCTGTATGCGTTGGGTTAGCAAAGTTACGCGCGTTTTTGACGCACACCATTATGACTGCCACTTCATAAGGATGTATATCACGACCGAGACGCAAAGAAGCAAGATCTGCAATGAGCTGGAAGTTATTTTCAATTCCCCCATAATCAGCGCCGCGTTCTCCAATAAGATCACTTGCTTGCTTTAATAGATCGTGTGGATTCATTTTCTATTCCCTTTAACAATTCAGTCCGTTCTCGCGTCGCCCGCAGCGTTGTATATCGCTGGTGTAGACGTATGAGTATTGTGGACCGCCGAGCGTTATGGCGCTCGTCCTCCAAGAGGTCCAATACCTCTTGTTCTGTAAAGCCTGCGATGGCCTGGTTAATTTCGCGCCAATTCATCTAGGGCTAACTCCGCTAAAGATTTCTTGTCATATAAACTGGCAAATATGCGTTCGTCAATAGTTTTATTACAGAGGATAACGTAACACCATACGTCTTTGGTCTGGCCTGACCGATGCAAACGTCCGATTGTTTGTTCATATAATTCTAATGACCAAGGCATTGACAGAAAAACAATCTTGTTGCCGCCAAACTGTAGGTTCAATCCATGCCCGGCGCTTTTGGGATGTATAGCTAAGATTTCTATTTCGCCTTTATTCCACCGTTCGACGGCGTCAGGCGCATCTATAGTTTGCATTTGCGGGTATCGGCGTTGTATCTCGGCTAGCTCTTCTTTGTAATTGTAGACGATGATCGTATTGTCTCGCTGATTTTCAGATAAAATTTCGCCCAAAACATCAAATTTGTGGTAGGAGATCCATTCAGGACCGTTGGGTCCGTAGACAAACCCGCCCGCAAGCTGTTGTAACTTATTCGTGACAGCAGCAGCGGTCGCAGCGGTGATCGTTTGACTAAGCTCAAGAACAAACTCCTTTTTCATAGTCTCATATGATTTTCTATCCGGCATATCAACCGACATTCTGACAGTATGCAGCGGCGGTAACTTATCTCTATACTCGCCAGGCTCTAGCACATACGTCCAAGGTTTTATTTGCTTCATCACGTAATCAAGCGACTGAGGCAGCGGTTCCCATTGACCATACTCGCGGTTAATACAACGAAAGTATTGTTGCATAAACGCTCCCTTAGACCGTCCTAAGATCGCTTTATGGATCACTTTGCATTGACCAAATACATCCTCAAGACCGTTTGACGTAAAAGAGCCTGTTAACCCCCAACGAATATCAAACTTGTCAAGCATTTTTTCTAAAATTTTAAAGCGTTTGCCGCTTGGATTTTTAAGCCGCGTTAACTCGTCAAATACAATGCCGTCAAAGTTGCCCGCGATCGAAGCGATATTATCGTAATTTGTAACGACAATATCTGCGTCAGAGTCCATTGCTGCTTTGCGTTGTGCTGGCGTTCCGACAGCTATAGCGATCTCAAACTCCGGGCACCATTTAAAGCCTTCTTGTTTCCATACGTCAGTGCAGACGCGCTTGGGCGCTAACACAAGCCAGCGATCTACAAAGCCGCTACGAAGCATTTCAGTCATTGCTGTCAGCGTTATCGCTGTTTTACCCGCGCCGACCGGCGCTAGGATCATGGCTCTGTCGTGGGCGTAGAGAAAGTCGGCGGCTTCGTGTTGATACGGTCGTAGCTCCATCGGTCTATTTGCTCCCTATTCCATAGACACGCATATTTTTGATTTAGCTTTGCCATGTCAGCGGCAAATATTTTTTGCAGTGACGACAGTTTGCCACCGTCTTTTTTTATCTCTACAAACCATGTTTCGCCGTTAGGTAAACATGCAATTCTATCCGCGACGCCGCGATTAGACATTGAATTAAATTTAAAGGCTACCCCGCCAAGTGATTGAACTGACTTAACAAAGTAGCGTTCAATGTCTTTTTCTAAATCTGTCATAAGAATTGTATTGACATGTCTGTAAAGAAAAGTCTAGTATTACATCATCGAAAGGTAAAGTAAAATGAGCCAAAGAGACAGTGGATACATTCGCGTTGCGTTCGATCAATATGAAACGCCTGAATGGGTTACAAGAGCATTATTGCCTTACATACCCAAAGATTCATTGATATGGGAACCAGCGTGCGGATCAGGCAAAATGGCGCGGGTGTTAAACGCTGACTATATGTCTGACATACAAACAGGGACGGATTTCTTAGCCCAAACCTATTTAGACGCTTCGGGTATAAACGCTATTATAACAAATCCACCCTATACGAAAGCAACAGAATTTATAGAGCGCGCATTAGATTTTATGGACGATAGTGGTTTTGTTGCTATGCTGTTAAGAACTGATTTTGATCACGCTAAATCACGACGACATTTGTTTGCCGATCATAAGGCGTATAAGAAAAAACTTGTATTAACTAAGCGTATTCAATGGTTTGAAGATAGCAAATCATCACCATCTTTTAATCATGCGTGGTTTATCTGGGACTGGCGCAATAAAAAAGCGCCGACCATATCGTATCATTTTGAGGATTGATTTTATGTCACATAGCGATATTGTCGGCGGATCGACCGCCAAGCGTGTCATTAATTGTCCCGGCAGCGTTAAATTATGCCAGCAGGTTCCTCCAAGACCCTCGTCAAAATACGCTGAAGAAGGCACGCTTT
>Ga0208253_1000597_pt1 | contig 14186 bp, 14 predicted proteins | sample CryBogCBE10Oct08_FD_184573 | JGI IMG/M metagenome (GOLD analysis project Ga0208253, IMG submission 184573) | Freshwater microbial communities from Crystal Bog, Wisconsin, USA - CBE10Oct08 (SPAdes) | ecosystem: Environmental > Aquatic > Freshwater > Lake | place: Crystal Bog, Wisconsin, USA...
CGCCTCAAAGATAAGATCATCAGCTGGACTTATTGTTCATATTTTTGGTAAGATCGCGGCTTGTCTGTTGATTACATTGCTTAACTTTTGATTGAAATTTATAATACTAGTAAAAAGTGCTTTTTTTCTAGTATTTTTTTGAATTTCTATTCGTAGTCTTCGACAGTGTGGCGAAATTAAATTCTTTCTGTTGCCTCTGTGGTGGACGACAATCTACAGTTTTTATAATTGATAAAATCATTCAACTTTTGATCGGCATTACCAATTTAAAAGATGAAGAATGAGGGGTTTATCTCAGACGAGAGAGCTTTATTCAAGGCCCCTTCAACCGCGAACTGCATTCCAATGGCAAAGTGGTAGAACGTCGATGAAAGGCAAATCGCACCTGTAAGAAGCTCAACCAAGAAATGATGGAAATGATTGAAGAAAGGATTCTGGAAGGTTGGAGCCGGGAACAAATCGCGGGTCGGTTTAAGCTTGCTGGCAATAGTATTAGTCATGAAACTATTTACCGGCACATTTGGAAAGACAAAAATTCTGGTGGCTCTCTCTACAAACATTTGAGGCATTCTGGAAAAAAATATAACAAGCGTTCCTCAGTAGCAGCAGGTCGAGGGTACATACCTAATCGCGTAGATACTGATGAACGTCCAAAAATCGTAGAGCAAAAAACGCGTATTGGGGATTGGGAAGGTGATACCATCATTGGAGCGAAGCACCAAGGCGCTATTGTTTCCTTGGTAGATCGTTGTTCAAAATTCACCGTACTCAAAAAGATCGATCCTAAAACAGCAAAAGCTTTTACCAAGGCTGCTGTTGAAGAACTAGGGGGATTATCGTTATTATTATCTGTAATTACAATCACCCTTGACAATGGCAAAGCATTTGCCGATCACGTCACTATAGCAGATAAATTGGGTGCCAAAGTTTACTTTGCTAAACCCTACCATGCATGGGAGCGTGGACTCAACGAGCATACTAACGGTCTGATTCGCCAATACTTACCAAAAAGTACTGATTTCACCCAAGTTTCTGATGAAATGGTGCAAGAAATTGAAGACAAACTCAATAACCGACCACGCAAGATCTTGGGCTATAAAACACCGATGGAAGTGATGATGATGCACCAAAATATGCATTAACATGAGATCGATAAAAATTTTTATTTCGTATGTTCCCCAAATTTGCAATAAAGTGAGTGCAAGCGATTGTTTCACAAATCTCTCAGGTTTTAGTAAAACTTGAGAGGAAGTTTAGCTCTTTGCTTTGAGCGTACAAGTTAAATGTACCCTTTGGATCGGGGGCAGGCTAGCAAAAGGGGGTGAATTTGCGTTCTTTTTGCAAGCATTTGAATAAACAGCATCGCATTACCCAAATTACTCCTGCTCCCACTTTCTTCTTATTCTTGTCTTTTTTGAGTAACTCTTACAATGTGCCTCTTAAATAAGCTTGAGGTGTTATGGCTATCTGTTGGATCTTCCTAGAGAGATCCAAGGAGGACTCTGTTACAGCTTCAAGAGGTGCTCTTGTATCAATTTTTTTTACCATTTGCGCTTATACTCGATTGCAGAAACATTTTTTACGAAAGCATTGCAAAAATAAAACTCAAACGTTATACACGAGGAACTGGCCCTGAGATGTCTTTTTTGACTCTATGGTTTTAATTAATCTCAATGCACTTCCCTTGTGGATCGGCGAGATTATAAAATTCATCGATTTATCTGTTTCAGTGCTATAAGTTGAGTATCCGATGCGTTCTTTTGTCTCAAGCATTACTCTATTTGAACTGCGATCATCAAAATTAAGCGAGAGAGAATTTTAATTATTTTTAATGTTACTTCTGCTCTTTGTACAACTTAATGAGCGGATACGATCCATCAAATCAGCAGCAACAGAAAACTGGAGATTCTCAAGAACAAAAGACGGATTTTTCAAATCTTCTTTGGGTGAACATTCCGTTATACCCTGTTGCACAGACAACAAAAAAAAGTACTGCGTCATTAATTCTAGCTATGGCTTGGAATAACTGCGACTGGTAAGAAACTGAAAATCCCCCAAGCATTGAGTCTCTGAAAACAAGACAACTCCTCTTTCAGTACCATCCTTTAAATGGAGCACTGGGCAAGCATTTGATCCAATCTCTCGCAAAGCACTTTCAGGATGATCCTTCAAACACTGTCCATAACGAAAAAATCATCAAAACTCTCCCAAGCTACAGAAAAGAGTTCATTGCTACCTGCGCTCAAGAGCAAGCCTCTCAAAATGAAACCATAAAAAAACGCTCACTGATCCACCAAATTCGTCATTCTATTAAAATAAAATTAGTTGAAAAAATCTCGCAACCAGAAGACGGTTTTTATATGCTCTTTTCCTAAATGATATCGATGTGCAAAAGCTAGCCTTTGCTATGAAAGAAGCCGGCAGCGTGGATCTAAATACTTCTATCCCCTACGTAGTGAGATTCAAAATCAAGGATCACCCAGAGTCTGAACCACAGATCCCATGAAAAGCAATCATACCAAATCAGGACGTTGCTTCTCCACCATTTGAACAAGTTTTCGAATTTCTTGAGCTTTGCTTTTATGCGCAACTAATAGGCGTTCCCCATTTTCAACAATGACCAAATCCTTCACCCCTAAAAGAGCGACGAATTTTCCAGGAACATCCACGGCATTCTCTGAAGCTTCCATGGCCAAAAGCTCCCCTCCAAAAACCACATTGCTACCTTGTCGTTTTCCTAGGATATCCGCTAAAAATTCAAGTCCATTCCAACTTCCCAAATCATCCCACCCACAGTCCAAAGGAAAACCGACCACGCAATCTGCCTTCTCCATGATGGCATAATCTATAGAAATGGAGGGGAATAAACGATACGCTTGCTCCACATTCCCTTGAGCTTTCTTCCAAATCTCTTGCATTTCAGGCAAATAACGATCAAAAGCCTGTAAAAGCACACCCACGCGCCAAACAAAAATGCCGGCATTCCAAAAGTACTTCTGACTTTCTAAAAAAAGGCAAGCCCGATCAAAATCAGGCTTTTCAATAAAAGCTTCTACTTTTTGAAGCTTCGTTTCTTCATCTAAGCATTTTCCGAATTTCAAATAGCCATAACCTGTCTCCGGACGGGTCGGCACGACTCCTAGGGTAATTAACTCTGGATATGCTGAGGCACGAAAAACTGCAGTCTGAACGACCTCTCGAAAAACCTCTTCAGAGACAATCCAATGATCCGACGGTACCACTACCATCACCGCATGAGGATCTTCCTGAGCTATCAACTGAGCACCCCAATAAATACAAGCAGCAGTATTACGCGCCTGAGGCTCTCCAAACACTCTCACGTAAGGATGCATCAAAGATACTGTCTCACGCAAAGACTCACTGGTAATGACCCAAGTTTGATCCGAAGCAATCCAATGCTCAAAACGCCCCAAAGTCTGAGCCAGCAAAGACTGCCCCTTAGCATCAAAAGATAAAAATTGCTTGGGTTTCTGAAGGGTACTTTTTGGCCAAAACCTCGTTCCAGTACCTCCTGCCAAAACGAGCAAATGAAGATTCATCTCACTCTTCCATACTGATCTTCTAAACGCACCACATCCTCAAGCTCAGGCGTAGAAACTTCAAAAACCTCACAAGTTTCTACAGCAATCATCCGATGTTTTCTCATGGGAAGAATGTCAGAGCAAGTTCCCGAATCCATCAAGATCTCTTCAAATACACCCGAAGCATTCTGCAAAACCAACAGCATCTTTCCCCTCAACAACCGAACAGACTCATTCTTAACACGATGGTACTGCAAAGAAAGCTGATGCCCCTTCTCAATATGCAATACCTTCCCCACATAACCCCCTGTCTGAGCCCAAATCAACTCAAATCCCCAAGGCTTTTGAATGTAAAGAGGCTTCTTCGGCTCACACAAAAGAGGAACAAAAGCCTTCCGATCTTCTACGAGCACCACATCCTGAGCTTCAGAAGTTGAAACGGCTAAAATCTCAGACTCCTGACAAGCAAATATTGTATACTTTTTTCCACGAGGAATATGACAACAGTCCCCTGCCTGCAAAATCCTCTCTTCCAGGACATCAGCATCACTTTGCAAAACCAACTTGATCTTTCCCACATCAAGAAAAAGACTCTTATCTCGACCCCGATCATACTGCCATGGAACCTCAAACCCCTGCTTCCAAGAAAGACAATTTCCTTCGTACCGATCTGTCTTAACCCAAGTACGAGAACAAAAGAAAAAGTCAAACCGCTCCTGCTTCATAAAGAACCCAGGACAAGACAACGCCAAACTCCCAAATGCATCAATTCTAAATCAACCCACGAGCGTTTTTTAAGATATACCTCTAAAACATCAAAAGCATCTTGCTCCATCAATCCAGATAAAATCAATGTCCCCCCTGGATTTAACCTTGAGACCAAGCGATCAGCAAAAGCAATCAGAACATTTTTTAAGATATTAGCAACGATCAAATCGTAAGATTTTTCAGGAAGCAATGCTGAGAAAACAATGCTCTCACGAACTCCATTATGCTCAGCATTTTCCAGTGCATTTTCTTGAGCAAGAGGATCTATTTCCACAGCATCCACCCGCATTCCACGCAAGGCCATGGCAATGGCTAAAATCCCAGAACCACTGCCAAAATCTAAAGCCTGCTTCCCACACTTCCAAGATTTTCCTAAAGCCTGAAGGCAGAGCTGGGTTGTCTCATGGGTACCCGTTCCAAAACCTGCGCCAGGATTGATCCGAATCGTAGAAAAAGAAGTCTCAGGCTTCTTCCAGTAAGGAATGATATGCCAATCAGGAGCAACGAAGACCCCCTCCCCCGCATTCAAAAAGGAAGCCCGCCATTGCGCATCCCAATCCTCCTCTTTTTGGAGCTGAACTTCACCCAAATCACTCACCCAAGGCACTAACGAACCACGCGCCTGAAGCGCCTGCTCATAGGTCTCAAAATACAAAGAAGATTGCACCCAATCTTGGTCACGAACCCAATCCCGATCAGAAGGCGCCTGAGCTTCATCCCAAATATCTTCTACCCAAGATGTTGTACCCTCATGCAAACCTAAAAATCCAGAAAAAGTACCTACCCACTGAAAAAAAAAATCCCGAGTGACAGAATGCTCTCCTAAACCAAGGCTCTGAGGAACTCTGAGTTGGAAGCTGTAAGTCATTAACCTGAATCCTGAGAGTGACTTCCGCCTCCCTCATCTCGAGGAAGCGCCACACGGTCATGACTTGGGCCTGATTCTCTGGTTTCTGAAGATGCACTTTTCTCATCACGCTTTACATGAGCATTTTTATGATTCCCGCGTTGATTACGACGAAACCGATGACCTCCCCGACGACCCCTATCACGAGTAGCCCCGCCTCCCGAAGGAGCTCGATGCTCATTTTTAGCACTCTCATGCCGAGGAGCATGATTCCCTAAACGAGCTAAAGCAGCATCCTGAGCAGCTTGGGCTCGTAAAAATGCCAAACGATCTTCTTCATCAAAAAAATCATCCGAACCAGCTGCCTGAACCGCAGGCTTAATAGGCTCCGCCACAGGAACAATGATCACCGGAGCAGGTGCTTTTTGACTGCTACGGTGCACCTCACGCGGTCTATGCGATTTCTCACGTTTATCCGCAGTTACCTCAAATTGCTCCGGATGAAAATCTCCCACAGCTTGCAAATAAATTTGCTTGCGGTACTTGCGCTCCATCTGATCCAAGGTATCACGCTCATCAATGGCTAAAATATCAATCACTTCAGGATGCGCTTGAACTAAAATCTTGCTGACATCCCTTTCAATACCCTCACGCTCCATCTCGCGCATCAATTCATAAGCTACCGTTTGCTTGCTTTTGATAAAACCCTTTCCTTCACAGAAAGAACAAGACTCACAAAGCGTACGAATGATCGTGTCACGCGTTCTTTTACGCGTCATCTCAACCAACCCTAATTCTGAAATTTTTAAAATGCTGGGCCGTGCTCGATCTCGTGCCAGGGCATCTTCAAGAGCACGATAAACTCGATGCTTGTTCTCATCTTTTTCCATATCGATGAGATCCAAAATGATGATCCCACCACAATTTCTCAACCGAAGCTGATAAGCAATCTCTTCCACAGCCTCTAAATTCGTCTTTAAAATAGTGTCTTCTAAATTTTTCTTTCCAACATACCTACCTGTATTCACATCGATCGCTACTAAAGCCTCAGCCTGATCAATGACAATATACCCTCCAGATTTTAACCAGACCTTCCTTTCTAAAGAACGAGAAAGCTCGGTAGAAATACCATAAGCATCAAAAATCGGAATATCCCCATGGTAAAGATCAATTTTTTGCTTTAAAGAAGGCATGAAATGCGAAACGAACTTTAAAATTTCGTTCTGATGATTGCGAGAATCCACCACCACTTTATCAATATCTTCGTTGACCCAATCTCGAACCGATCGTAGCACAGAATTTAAATCTTCGTAAACGAGAGCGGGAGCCTTAAAAGAACTTGCCTTTTCTCGAATCTCACTCCAAAGATGCGTTAAGTACTCAATATCCTGTTTGATTCTCTTTTCTGATTGCTGCTTTCCACTAGCAGTTCGCACAATGAAGCCTAAATTCTTAGGCCGATGGCGCTCCACATACTCACGCAAACGACGGCGCTCATCATCTTTTTCAATCCTACGCGAGACCCCTACATGGTCAATCGTAGGCATGCACACCAGATGCCTGCCAGGCAAACTAATATGACAAGTTAAACGCGCTCCTTTAGCCGCAATCGGGTCTTTTGCAACCTGAACTAAAACTTCCTGATCTTCTTTTAATAGATCCTGAATATTCACCTGGGATCGAGGAGAGCGTAAACTTGCTTTCTGCCGAATACGTCGATCCCTTCCACGATGTGATTTAAATTCAGGACGCTCTTGGGAAGATGCTACCCCGGAACGACGATCAGGGACGAACCCCACATTGGCTCGAGAATCAGAGGCAGGTCTCTCAGGATGATCAAGCGCTATCTTCTGTTCAATTAACTCGGAACGATCAGAATCCGCCGAACCTGCATCAGCCACTTGAGACTGGTAGTTCTCAGGATAATCCGCCTGGGAAGAAGTCTCTTCTTTCTTGCGTCCAGCAGATGTGCGCTTTCTAAACCGTCCTCCTCGTTTTCCCCGACGAAATTTTCGACGATTGCCTGTCTCAGAAACAACTGGCCCTTCAAGCGCTTTTTCTTCCGATGCCACTACCAACACTTCCACTTTTTTTTCTTCCGGCGGTTCTACCACTGGTTCAGGCACAGCATTCTTAGCATCGAAAGCATCCACCTCCACAGCAGAGGCACTTTCCATTTCCAGAACCCGTTGCTCAAGGGGTAATGCGCTGGCAGCAACCTCCTCCTCCAGAGACTCCGGAAGATCTGAAACCTCGATCTCAGATTCTAGACCTCCTTCTTGCTCCTCCAAAATTTCATGAGAATAAACATCATCCACATAAAGAAATGCCGCTTTTTCTAAACCTATGTCCACAAAAGCAGCCTGCATCCCAGGCAAAACCCGAGTGACTCTACCTTTATAAATATTACCTACAATTCCTTTCTCCGAAGCTCGTTCAATCAGTAATTCTTGAATCTCTCCATTCTCCATCAAAGCGATGCGAATCTCTGGAAGAGAAGCATTAATAATCAATTCATTTGCCATGCCTACTCCTATTTAATGGCTACTTGCACCTCATCAGGCAGTCGAAAAAATTTTTACGCGAATACGAAAGGGCACGATCCCCCTACCCCACCCGCAGCAACTCTATGCCAGCGGTCCTTTCCCACTAATTGAAAATTTTTTACAAACAAATGGCGCACCCTGCGCCGAGGCGATTCAGGCTACCTGAGTTTTCTTTCCCGCACTCAGCGCCTAGAAAACCCAACCTTCCCCGACGAAACCTAACGAATCTGCGTTGACACTTCAAGTAAAAAATAACGTGCTCTTTATTCTACAAATTTCATCTACCACTTGACAGGGTCGCTGATGCGAGATAAAGTCCTGGCCAACCGAAGATGGCTGAAAATTTTGATAAACCCAATCCATGTTTTCGCACGCATGCGCAAAAACCCTACCGACGTGTATTTCTAGTGGTTCTCGATGGCATGGGTGTAGGTGCTCTTCCAGATGCTGCTCATTTTGGAGATTCAGGAGCGAACACCTTACAAAATCTTCTCTGTGCCTATGAAAAAAAGACGCAAAAAAAAATGCACCTTCCTCATTTAAAAGCTTTAGGTCTTCAGGCATTTGTCTCTTACCCCTTGCCCCCATACCCTTCTTGCCTACAATCAGAAAAATTGCAAGTCTCTTATGCAAAAGCCTCAGAAGTCTCAAGCGGGAAAGATAGCATCGTGGGCCACTGGGAGATCACGGGAATTCAAACCAAAAACGCATTTCAAATGTATCCTGGAGGTTTCCCCAAGGTATGGATCGATCGATGGATAGAGGAAAATGCGCTTCCGGGCGTTTTAGGAAACTGCCAAGCAAGTGGAATGGAGATCCTCAAGGAATTCGGAGAGCTCCACATCGCCACAGGAAAGCCAATTGTTTACACGAGTGCCGATAGCGTTTGGCAAGTGGCAGCTCATGAAGAACACTTTGGGCTTGATCGATTAGAAACCATCTGCCAGTCTGCCAGAGTCATTTGCGATCATTTGAACGTCGCTCGGGTGATCTCAAGACCCTTCCTGGGATCTCATCCTGAGAACTTCCAAAGAACTTACCACCGTAAAGACTATTCTCAACGACCTCCTGGAAAGACTTACTTAGACCTGCTGAACGAAGCAGAGATTCCGACCTGGGGCATGGGTAAAATCAGAGATATTTACGATTCACAAGGCATTCAGCACCACCTACCCACTCATGGAAATCACCATGGATTAGAAGTCTTGCTGGATCAAATGGAAACCTGCTCGAGAGGCTTCATTTTTTGTAATTTAGGCGATTTTGACTCCCTTTACGGACATCGACGTGACATTTTAGGCTATGCAAAGGCATTAGAAGACTTTGATCAACTGCTTCCTACCATCGTTGAGAAATTAGGCCCTCAGGATCTTTTTCTCATGACTTCTGACCACGGCAATGATCCTACGCATCCAGGAAGCGACCATACCCGCGAATACGTCCCCATCTGGATGATCAAACGTGCTTGCGAACCGCAACGCATCGATTTAGGTACCAGAAGCACCTTCGCTGACATCGGAGCGACCATTTTAGAGGCAATGCTCGGTCCGCTGAGCGCATCCCTTCAAACCCAAAACCCTCATCTTTTAGGGCATTCTTTTTTAGGAGAAACACTATGATCCATTCTCCCTCTTTTCTCATTCGAAAAAAACGCGATGGATTTAATTTAAATTCGGAAGAAATTGCCGATTTGATGAGCGGCATCTGCCAAGGTGAGGTAGCTGATTACCAAACCACCGCTTTTTTGATGGCTGTTTATTTTCAAGGAATGTCTATCGACGAGACAGCGGCACTCACAGACTCCATGAGAAAAAATGGAGAACAGTATGATCTTTCAGGGATTCCAGGTTCAAAAGTAGACAAGCACTCCACAGGGGGCATTGGAGATAAGGTCTCTTTGATCCTAGGGCCTTTAGCTCAAGCATGCGGCTTATGCGTTCCTATGCTGGCAGGAAGAAGTTTGGGCAATACTGGAGGCACAATTGATAAGTTGGAGTCTATTCCCGGTTACCGAGTCGCTCTTGAAACAGAAGAATTTTCTAATATTTTAAAAGACGTGGGCTGTGTGATCAGTGGTCAAACAGCGAATCTAGCACCTGCTGACAAGAAGCTTTACGCCTTAAGAGACGTTACTGCTACCGTTGAATGCATTCCCCTGATCACTGCATCGATTCTCTCTAAAAAAATAGCATCGGGAACCAAGACCTTGCTCTTAGATGTCAAAGTAGGAAGTGGCGCGTTCATGAAAACGCAGGCAGAGTCCAGAAAACTTGCTAAGTCCCTGATCCAGGTAGCTGAGCGCCTGGGAGTTCATTCGAGAGCCCTTCTCACTCAGATGAACCAACCCTTAGGGTATGCGGTCGGCAATAGCATTGAAGTGATGGAATGCCTAGAAATTTTACAAAACAAAAAAAATCCGGATTTTTCATCTTCTGATCTCACAAAGCTCACGCTTGAGCTTTGTGCCCATATGCTTCAAATGGGAGGAATCTGTACTAGCCTCAGCGAAGCAAAGAAAATTGCCCAAACACGCCTTGAGGATGGAAGCGCTTGGAAGTCCTTTCAGAAAATAGTCCTAGCACAAGGAGGAAAGCTTGAGGAGTTAAAACCCTTAGCCCCTCACCGAGTGATTTGGAAGTCAGAAAAAAGTGGGTACCTCAACAAGATGAATGCTGAGGTCATAGGCCAGATCCTCATTGAGCTCGGAGGGGGAAGACGTCAAGTTGGCGACCCTATCGATCATCAAGTAGGACTTGCCTTCCACAAGAAACTAGGCAGCGAGGTAGGTACCGAGGACCCCCTCGTCACCGTTTACGCTCAGGAAAAAAACATAAAATCATTGAAAAAACTAGAAATGCAATTCTTAGAATGCCTGGAAATAGGTTCCACCCGAAAAAGGACTGCTCCCTTGATTTTAGAGCAACTCGGTTAAAGCTCTTGACAAAAAGGCATCTGTTAAAGGAGTATGAGGACTTATGTATGCAATCATAGAAACAGGCAGTAAGCAGTACCGTGTTCAATTGGGTCAAGTGATTCAGATAGAAAAACTGGCGGATCCTGAGGGGTCCGAAAGCCCTATCCATAGTGAGGTTCAATTTAACCAGGTGCTTCTCTTAAAACCAGAAGGCGAGACCCTTTTTCTAGGGAAGCCTTTTTTAGAGGGAGCTCGAGTCGAAGCAGAAGTGGTTGGACAAGGCCGTGGAGAAAAGATCCTCATTGTCAAAATGAAACGCAGGAAGCAGTACCGTCGTACTCAGGGACATCGTCAGTACTACACCCAAGTCCTAATAACTGCGATTGATAATGGACAAGGCACGCGTGTAGCATTGAGCCCTGAACAAAAACTGGAAAGCTCAAGACAATTTCAGTCCCATTTGAAACCCAAGGGAGCCCCTTCGCATGCTCCTGTTTTGGGATCTAAAAAACGAAGACGCTTACAGGCAATCCAAAACCCTTAAGGAGAAGCAATGGCCCATAAAAAAGCAGGTGGAAGTTCTAAAAATGGTCGTGACAGCAACCCTAAAATGCGAGGAGTCAAGCGATTTGGAGGTCAAAAAGTAGGTATCGGTGAGATTTTGGTACGACAAACAGGAACCAAGTTTCATCCGGGACGAAATGTAGGCTTAGGCCGCGATTTTACCTTGTACGCTTTAGTGGAAGGGACAGTCTGCTTTGAACACTATGATCGTCGTCGCAAGCAGGTCTCCATCGTTCCTCTTTCAGCCTAAATTGGATTTTTTTCTTTGCGTTTTATTGATGAAGCTCGAATACGCGTCTCAAGTGGTCACGGTGGTCCCGGTTGCGTAAGCTTTCGGAGGGAGGCTTTTGTCCCTCGGGGAGGACCGAACGGAGGATCAGGAGGCAAGGGCGGAGATGTGGTTTTTGTTGCTTCTGAGAAACTCAGCACGCTTCAAGATATCCGTTATCGAGGGGTGTACCATGCCAAAAATGGACAACCCGGTTCAGGTGCGAACAAGACAGGCCATAGTGGAGCGTCGGTATTTCTGAAGGTTCCTTGTGGAACTTTGATTCGAGATGCAGAGACCAAAGAAGTACTCGTAGACCTGGTAGAAGATCAACAGACATGGGTAGCTTTAGTCGGAGGTCGCGGAGGCAAGGGAAATGCTCACTTTGCCAGTGCTACACATCAGGCGCCTAGATTTTCTCAACCTGGAGAACCGGGAGAAAACCGAGAGCTTCTTTTAGAATTAAAGCTTTTAGCGGATGCGGCTTTAGTAGGGTTTCCGAATGCGGGAAAATCCACCCTGATTCGACGTATCAGTCATGCGAGACCAAAAGTGGCAAATTACCCTTTTACTACGAGAAAAGCACATTTGGGGGTGGTTTCCCAAGAGATACCTTTAGTCATTGCGGATATTCCAGGACTTCTCGAAGGAGCTCATCGAGGCCGTGGCTTGGGTCATCGTTTTTTAAAGCACCTGGAAAGAACGAAGGTATTCCTTCACCTTGTGGACGGGAAATCTCTTTGGGAGACCTGGGAGACGCCTGAAAGAAAGGAAAACCTGGATCAAATCGCTCAGGCTTATCAGACCTTACGCAAAGAAATGGAGCTTTTTCAGCCAGAACTTTTAAAAAAAACAGAGTTTCTTGTGATGACCAAACTGGATCTCCTTGACCATCCTGAAAAAAAAGAAGAGATTCAATCAGAAATTCGCAAAGTTTTCGATTTGTTGCGATCAGCTCCCTGGCACCCTCAAGAACCCTGGATGATCTCGGGCCTTCATGGACACGGAGTAGAAACACTCATGGAAGCACTTGGCAAGCATCTAGCTGAAGACACACCGCCTACTCCCAAGCTTCTTCCGGATCATCCTAGTTTGCGCCGCGCATGAATGCCTTACCTCATTGGAAAAGTACTACAGCTATTTTTGGCGGTCGATTTGACCCTCCCCACCTAGGCCATCGAGAAGCGGTTTTAGGACTGTTAGAAAGTCCCGGAGTCGAAAATGTCCTCGTCATTCCTACAGGAAGTCCTCCTCACAAAAAGACTTTTTTATCGATCCAAGACCGAGCTGAGCTCTGCCGATTGAATTTCACCTTTACAGAACCCCTTCTTGCTCAAAGAATTCAACTGGACTTTCAGGAATTGGACCGTGCCTCTTCATTTCCTCAAACCCCCAGCTATTCTTTTGATACCTTAAAAAGGCTTCAAGAGAAAAACTTAAACCTTGCTTTTGTGCTGGGAAGCGATCAGCTCACCTACCTTCCGAAGTGGCACCGTTTTCCTGAAATTTTAGATCTTTGCCATTGGATTGTTTTAGGCAGAAAGCCTCATGGCCTAGCAAAAGCAAGACAAACCCTCCAAGACTGGCAAGAACAAGCACTGATCAAGGAAATAGCTCCCCGTTACTGGGTGAACCTGAGATCTGCGAAGACTTGTTTTCATCTGACTTCAACTCAAGCAACCCAGTGTTCTTCTACAGAGATTCGGCATTTTTTATCTCAAAAGGGGACCCCTCCCCCTCACACACTGCTGTCAGAAGTCGATACTTATTTGAAAAAGCATGCACTTTATAGTAGCATGTACCCATGATAGATTCTGCTCGAAGCAAAGCGCTTTTATGCGCTCGAATTGCTTGGGAGAAAAAAGCTGAGAATGTGAGAATTTTAGATCTTAGCGAACTTTCCCACTTTACTGATTACTTTGTGATTTGTAGCGGACTTTCTGACCGACAGGTATACGCTATCTTCGAAGGCATTCAGAAGCAATTGCGTGAGCTTAAAATGCCTCCCCTGCATCATGAAGGAACGGCAGAAAGCCGATGGGTTCTCATGGATTTGGGAGATGTGGTTGTGCATATTTTTCTAGATGCTTTGAGAGACTATTACGATCTTGAATCGCTTTGGAATCAAGCCCCTCGCATAACGCCTCATGAAAGTATTCCTTTACACCTTCGGAAAGCTTAAGACACCGGGGTTACAAGAGGCTTCTGAGTATTACCTCAAGCTGATCCGTCGTTGGATTGTTTTGGATATTCGAGAACTCAAAGCTCACCCTTCTTCCGATGGACAAAAACGAGAAACCGAGATTTTAGAAAAGGCCCTCCAGGAGCATCCCCGCTCCTTGATCTATCTTTTAGATGAAACAGGTGAAGAGAAGACCACCCTTGCCTGGAGTGAACGATTTCAAACCTGGAAGTCTTCAGGAATCTCCGAGATATGCTTTTGCATTGGAAGCAGCTGGGGGTTTTCTCAAGCCTTCAAACAAAAAAAACCTTGTATCAGTTTGGGAAAACAAACGCTTGCTTATGGCTTATGCCGCGTGGTCCTCTTAGAACAGATGTATCGTATTCAAACACTCTTGCATCAGCATCCTTACCATCACCTCTAGAACTCACCTGCCTGGAACCAGAATTTGAGAAACCCCCTAACAGAACCCACGAATGAAAAATAAGGAGAACCCGAAATCTTAGCACGATCATTCCCCAGAATGACAAAAGAAGAAACCACACGCTCTAAAAA
>Ga0208253_1000598_pt1 | contig 14160 bp, 16 predicted proteins | sample CryBogCBE10Oct08_FD_184573 | JGI IMG/M metagenome (GOLD analysis project Ga0208253, IMG submission 184573) | Freshwater microbial communities from Crystal Bog, Wisconsin, USA - CBE10Oct08 (SPAdes) | ecosystem: Environmental > Aquatic > Freshwater > Lake | place: Crystal Bog, Wisconsin, USA...
GGAAACTACTCCCGAAGTATATCGGCCATCTGGCGGTGCTAATCCCGAGGAATATCTGTTGCAACCCCCTTGCAACTCCCCCATACTCGCTCCATGACATATCAACTCAGAGACCTCAAAGATCAAGTAATCGTCATTACCGGCGCAACAGCTGGAATGGGCGCCGCCACCGCAAAGGAGCTTGTTGAGCAAGGGGCGAAGGTTGTCCTCAATGCTCGTGACGAAGAGCGCCTTCAAGGAATTGTTGCAGAACTCGGCGAAGCGAATGCCGTCTATGTTGCTGGCGATTGCTCAGACCCAGCGGTCTCACGTGCCGTTGCAAAGGCAGCGCTCGATAAGTTTGGAACGATCGATGCGGTTGTTCCTAATGCAGGAATCGGTATGTACGGTTCAATCTTGGATTACAGCGATGATGAAGTAAATCGCATGATGCGTACCAATTACGAAGGTACCGTTCACATCATACGCGCTTGCTTGCCAACCATGATCGCAAAGAAGGCTGGCGATATCGTGATCGTCTCATCCGTTGCTGGCTTCCGTGGCGGCGGCGATGAATCTATCTATGCTGGAACAAAGCATGCCCAGGTGGGACTAGCTGGTGGATTGGATCGCGAACTTCGCGAAAAGGGTGTTCGAGTAGCACTTGTCTGCCCAGCAGGAACTGAGACTGAGTTTGCAATTGGCGCTGGTCGCACAGCAGGAACTCCAGTTCTTGCAAGCTTCCTTCGCTCTGAAGATATTGCCTTCCAGATCACAACTATCTTGAAGCAACCTCGTTCAGTCCGCACACATATCTGGACTCTCTGGTCAATTAACCAACAGTCTTAATACTATTAATTTATAGCCACTCTGACTTCTTGAATTTTCTGAAGAGAAAAGCGGTCAGGGTGGCCATTCCAGCTAAGACCACGTAATAGCCATAGCGCTTAGCGATTTCAACTAAGTCAGAGATATCTTCAGGGCCATCAACACGACGGCCATCTTGATAGAGCGCGACATCAACAATCATGGTCGGACTCTAACCTGCCAAAGTGAATTATCCAGCGAGGAGTGTGATCGTATGTGAAGCGAGGTGTTCATTGGCTGGCGTTGATGTCAATCCACATTCAGTGCATTGGACGACCAGACCCGCTCCCTTTGCATAGAAGAGCTCGAGATCTTGAGAGTGGCAGAAAGAGCACTCTGGCAATTCATTTACCTGTTGCATGGCTACCTCCTTTCGTGAACAGGCGTCAGCGAGATCACTAGGGAAGTAAAGTAAGGATGACAGGCAGCTTCTGATCTACCTCTTTCACAAAGGTTAATGTTGAGTTAAGAACGATTGAACTCTCCCAACAACCACTTACAGCTGGTTCCACTTCAGGATAACGAGGGCTATCCCTAGGCTGATCAAGGTCAGAGCGACGATGAGTGAGCCAGATCTTCCGAGCCGCTGCGGAAGGCCGTTGACTCCTTGCGCCAGATCCCAATCCAAATCCTTTAAGACATTGAGGAAATGAAATGCGCTGGCAAAGATGGCAAAGCCCAGCGTGAGCCAGATCGAAGGAACTTTTCCAGCGGCGAGGAATATCGCCCATGGCATAGCACCGAATGAGATGAGGTATGGGAGAAAGGAGAGGATCGTCCGCTTTGCTTTGAGGTTATAGATGGTAGCGCTCAACACTCCCAGCGCATGAACTAAGCCCCCCTTCAAACCAAGCGGACCGGTGAAAGACAGAACACCAGCGAGCAAGAGTGCGATGGGGATTGCACACTGTAGATCTCTCGGAGACAACTCCCCCGCAACTAGAGGTTTCCTTGCTCTCACTGCCGCTCGATCAAGTGGGTAATCGACGAGATCGTTGCTCCAACCAACTGCACATTGCCCCGCGAATATCGATGTGGCAATCACGATTGAGTCGAGCACCGCGAATTGGGTTCGACCTAGAAGGAAACCGACAGAGGTTACAAGAACGGTTGGGCCAAAATGGGTCGCTCTTGCATAGGCCAGCGCTTTCATGCCCACACCATAATCGAATGGAAAGTGCCCCGGGTCGGACTCGAACCGACACTGAAAGGATTTTAAGTCCTCTTCCTCTACCTTTGGGATACCAGGGCGATAGGTGGCTTCATAGTCTACTGGGAGCAAAATGCGACTTTTACCCTCGCTTGTGGCGAAAATAGCTTCGAAAATCTTAACCCGTTTGATTTCATGATCAATTTTCCTCGAGAACTCAAGTGATTGAAGTTACTATCGCCTTAATCGTCTGGAGAAGAAATGAAAGTCCTTGTAATTGGCGCAGGTGGAGTTGGAAGTTCGATTGCAAATATCGCTTCCCGAAGAGATTTTCTTACATCGATGGTTCTGGCGGACCGGGATATTACACAAGCAGAGGCCGCAGTAGCCCGACTCAACGACCCCAGGTTTCGTGCGGTACAAGTAGATGCCTCGGATGTTGAGGGCCTACGTTCTCTTATACAAGCTACCTCCCCCGACCTAGTTATCAATTCAGTAGATCCTCGCTTCGTCATGCCAATATTTATTGCCTGCGAAGAAGAAGGTGTTAATTATCTCGATATGGCGATGTCACTCACAAAGCCACACCCGGTTGATCCATTTAACAAAACTGGAGTGAAGTTTGGTGATGAGCAATTCGCTCGGGCAGAAGCCTGGAAGAATAATTTTGCTCTGCTTGGTATGGGCATTGAGCCTGGTCTCAGCAATATCTTTGCAAAGTATGCTGCTGATGAAATCTTCTCAAGAATTGACCTCATGCACGTCATGGATGGCTCTAACTTGGAAGTTCAAGGCTATGAATTCGCTCCGTCATTTTCAATTTGGACAACGATTGAAGAGTGCCTCAATCCGCCAGTTATGTGGGAGAGAGGTCGTGGTTGGTATACGACAGAACCCTTCTCAGGAGCGGTCACCTTTGATTTCCCTGAAGGAATTGGCCCGGTCGAGTGTGTCAATGTTGAGCATGAAGAAGTAATACTTATTCCAAAGTATGTCGACGCTGGCCAAGTCGCTTTCAAATTTGGACTTGGCGAAAAATTTATCGGAATACTCAAGGCAATTCATAGTCTCGGTCTTGATAGCACGGAAGAAGTTCATATTCCCGGAACTGAAAGTGTTTCAATTTCGCCGCGTGATTTCCTCGCCACCATACTTCCCAACCCTGCAAAACTTGGCCCTCTCATGACCGGAAAGACGTGCGCGGGATTGCTGGTTAAGGGTCTTGATAAGTCTGGAAATCCCAAGGCAATCTATCTCTACCATGTCGTTGATAACGCAGTTACGATGGCCGAATACGGAGATCAGGCTGTCGTATGGCAGACCGCAATCAATCCCGTTGCCGCCATGGAACTTATTCACGAAGGGGCTTGGAAGCCGACTGGAGTCAATGGTCCAGAGTTAAATCCCCCACTCCCATTTCTTCAGAAGTTAATAGAGCTCGGGTCACCTTGGGGTATTCGTGACGAGCCCATCTCCGAAATCAATGCCTGAAAGATCCAATTCCGCATCAGGTTGATCTCGCTTAACAAATCGCTTGAGAAGGAAGTAACTCACTCCCGCCAAACATGAGAGTCCTATACCAAGCCAAAAAGAGAGCGGCTCGGAAGTGACGGTGCTTTGTAGAAGCCAGAGAGTAAGTAACGCTGGAGAGATACAGACGCCAATCGCTCCCCACCATCCGCCCTTGATCTTAAATGGCCGTTTCATGTTCGGGAATTTATGGCGTAGAACAAGGAGTGCAACGAATTCCAACATTAAAGCAAAGAGCGTAAGAACCATATCCGAATCGATGAGTGTGGTGAAATTAAGCGATGCAAAGAACGCGTAAATTATTACGCTGATGATTATCGCTCTGACAGGAGTATTTGTCTTAGGGGAAACTCTTGCCAAAGATTTTGGAAGGTAACGATCTGCGGCGAGCATAAAAGGTAATCGAGACATGCAGAGTAAGAACGATGAGAAGAGCCCGGCTTGCGCGACTAGAGCGCCAATGATGAGGGAGTCTTTAAGCCAAGAACCTCCAACGAGACTCGCAGCATTTGCAAAATCTCCGTTATCCCATTTAGAAACGTCATTGATATGAAGTCCGGAGGCAAGCGCTGCCAATATTGGCAAGGTATAACTCAAGGCTATCAGCGGGAGATTCCACAAGAGTGCACGCGGATAGGCAAAGGATGCATTCTCAATCTCTCCCCCTGCAGTGGTTGCGGAGTCATATCCAATGTAACTCCACAAAATAATTCCTAAACCCGCTCCAGCAGATGTGAATAAAGATTGGCCTGGCAAGGTCATCGGAGTGAAGATGTGAGCGCTCGGATGCACAGTGAAATCTTTGATCGAGAGTAAGACAAAAACAATCAATGGCGCAAAGAGGATAACCATCGAGGCAATCATTGCCCGCCCAACTATCTGAACTCCTCGGATGTTCATGATGGCTATTGGAATCATTACTGCTATCGCCATCAGCCAATGTGAATCGATACTGAAGTTCCCCCCAAAAAAGGAGAAGAGAACGTGTTTACCTCGAGCAACGTCTGGAATCCAGAGCGACAGGTAATCGACAAATATCACCGGGTAGAGCGCTGTATCCAGCCACGATGCCATCCAACTTAATGCAGCTTCCATGAATCCCAAGAATGGACCACAAGCGACTTTTACCCACGAATAAAAACCACCCTCAAGAGGAAGGGCCGAGCTTAATTCTGCGTTCATTAAGGACATGGGAAGGGAGAGCAGTAACGGGATAGAGGCGAGAAGGATCAGAGACATCCCTACTCCCGATGACGAGAGAACGGACTCAATCCCATAAGGACCACCAGAAGAACTAAAGAATATAATCGCGACCAGTGGAAGTAGCCGAATATTACGCGGAAGGATGATTCGCTCTCGACTCACGAAAGGACAGTACCTCCACTCCACCGCGGAATCTAGAGGTTCATAGCCATATTTCCTCGATCTGCCGATTTATCCATCAGAGATTATGCTCATGGCATGAAACCAACAGTGATTCTCGTTCATGGCGCCTGGCACAACGGCAAGGGATTTGCCCAGCTCCATCAGGAGTTAAGGGCCCTGGGGATTCCATCTCAAACCGTTGATCTGACCAGTGTTGGTACTGCCGATCAAACCCTTGGTGATATGTACTCCGATGCCGCACTTCTACGTGAAGTAATTGCTAGTGTAGATGGTGATTGTGTTGTTCTCGGCCACTCCTATGGCGGGCTCGTTATCACTGAGGCGACTGCTGGCGCGAAGAACGTTAAGAAGTTGATTTATATGACCGCCTTCATGCTCGATTCCAGCGAGACCCTTTATGCAGCATGTGGCAGTGTCGATCCAGATTGGTGGCAGGTTACCCCAGATCAGAGCCGCCTCACTGCAAATACTCCAGAGAACGTTTTCTACAACACATGTACTACAGAGGTCGCAAGCGCAGCGGTGAAAGAACTACGGACTCAGAGCCTGCCATCATTTAATCAACCAATCACCCAAGTCGGTTGGAAAGAGATTCCTTCTTCTTACATCATTTGTGAATTAGATAATGCAATCCCACTCTTCGCCCAAGAGGCGATGTCTGGCCGCGCAACTGAGGTAGTCCGGATGAAGACCGATCACTCACCATTCCTCAGCGCACCAGCAGAACTCGCAGGAGTAATCGCAGGGCTCATATGAAACGCGTAGTTGCTGCCCTGATCGCACTCACCTTCGCGATTCCATATTCAGCGGTTGCGATGGGTAGTGGTGACAAGTATCAGGACCTACAAACTGGTGTGACCTATGTCGTTTATAAGCCAACAAATACTTTGAAGCTACCTCCACTCAACTTTGAGGTCCGCCCATGTCGCCTCTTCCCTAAAAAGGACCAATATCTTTTAGCCGGCTTTGGTGGAATGGATCAGGGCATCGCACTCGTTGAGACATCAGCCCAATTCAACTGCACCGGAGTTGATAATCCTCAGCCACTTGGAACAGTGAAGATCAATGGGATTACGGCAAAGCTCGGAATCTATTGTGCAACGAAATGCTCAGCATCAACCTTTGTACAGCATGGTGGAGAAATTTCCTTTGTCACACCTAAGACGAAAACACTTGGCTCGACCTATATTCGATTAGGAACACAAGGCGGCTTTACCGTTGATCAATTAATTGCTTTTGCTAAAGGTTTGAAGCCGGTCGGATCAAAGGCCTAGAGCCCACTAAAGCCACACAGCGAGCTGCGACCTCTGTGCCCCGTTTAAGTGAATCGTGCAGCGTGCCACCATCGAACCAGCGCTCGATAAATCCTGCTGCGAATGAATCTCCAGCGCCAACCGTACTTACAAGGTTGGAAGTCACTGCTGGCACTGAAACGATTTCGCTCCCACGCTTTTGAGCGACCGCACCCTGCGCTCCGCGCTTAATAACAACGACCTCTGAGAGAGTAAGTAGGTCCACAAGTGATGCTTCGAGATCATCTTTTCCTGAAAGGTAGCGCGCCTCTTCATCGTTCATAATGATCACATCAGTGCGAGCGAGCCAGTCGCGAGTCTGCTCAATACCAACTTCACGCATCAAGCCCACTGTCGAAGGATCAAAGATCAGCGGCAGACCCAATCCCTTCACCTTTGTCATAATCTCAAGGGCACCATTACGAGAGAGCGGATTGATAAATGGGTAGCCCGACATGTAAACGGCATCAAATCCTGCGAGATCAGGTAGATCTTCAACACTTAATCCTGAATTCGCACCAGAATCAGGGAACATGGTCCGCTCGCCTTGCTGATCAATAAGGATCATCACGACGCCAGTCTTGGCACCAGGAATAACTCGTTTATTGTATTTCACGCCATAATCATCAAGTTCGGATATGACCGTCTTACCTGCCGCATCATCACCAATTCTGGCAATAACGAAGGATTCAACCCCATTTACGGCCAGCCACGAAGCTACATTCGCCGCTGCTCCTCCACCTTGCGTGGAGATCTTCGCACGTGTCTCTACCCCAGGCTCTATTGCATGGCTAATGACACCTGCAACATCAAGGACGATGTCGCCCACACAGAGAATTCTCTTCATTATCGTGAGATTAAAGTGCGATAGCGATCTTTGATGCCAGCAAAGTATTTGCCTTGATAATCTCAATATTTACCCGCAGAGATTCACCCTTACTCTGGGTATGGAAATACTCAAGAAGAAATGGCGTAACTGCCTTGCCGGTTATGTGTTGGGCTTGGGCAGCTGCTAAACCAGCCTGGAGCACTTCATCGTGAAGTCCGAGGTCCATCTGGTTCTTCACAGGGTTGGCAATAAGAAGCGCGCGATCTCCGGTTTTGAGATCTTTCCGGTTGTGCCAAATGTGAGCGATTTCTGCTGCGCTTTCAACGCGATGTTCGATGGTGAAACCAGAATCAGTCAGATAGAAGCCAGGGAAACTTGTTGTCTGGAACCCAAGAACAGGAATTCCAAAGGTTTCAAGACGCTCCAGCGTTCCAGCTACATCCAAGATGGATTTCACTCCTGCTGAGACCACAACGATAGGAGTCTCAGAAAGTTGGGTGAGGTCAGCTGATTCATCATAAGTATGACCGCGGTGAACACCACCTAAACCACCAGTCGCGAAGACATCAATCCCAGCAAGATGGGCAATATGGCTCGTTGCTGCAACTGTCGTTGCGGCAGATTGTTTTGTCGCTTCAAAGATTGCAAGATCTCTCGTCGAAGCTTTGACGACATTCTCATCTACTGCGATTCGTTCAAGTTCTGATGGCTCAAGTCCGACATGGATAACGCCATCGAGAAGTGCGATGGTGGCTGGCACTGCACCTTCTTGACGAACGATCTGCTCTACTTCTTGTGCGACTTGGAGGTTAAGTGGACGTGGAAGTCCATGAGAAATAATGGTTGATTCCAAAGCGACAATCGCCTTCTTATCCGACTTTGCCTGCGCTACCTCACGTGAATACTTGATCATGCGCTCATCCTATTGCAGAGCGCTTGGCTTTCTTTATGACCTCATCCAGCATCTTCTCGGTGAGCTTGCCAGTGAATGTGTTCTGCTGACTTGGATGGTAACTCCCCAAGACAAGGCGCTTGGTGCCATCTTTACCGATAAAGGAAAAGGATGCGCCATGACCAAACTTTGGACGTGGTTTTGGCAGGGTCTCTCCCATCTCAGCGAGCGTCGAATAGATCTGGCTCCAGGCCAAGTTTCCGAGTGCAACAAAGACCTTCGCTGTTGGCATCAAGAGCGAGATCTCGTTAGCAAAGAATGGTGCGCAGGTATTTTTCTCGTCAGTGCTCGGTTTATTGTCAGGCGGGGCACACCTCACAGCGCAGAGAATGCGAGTGTTCATGAGCTCTTGTCCATCATTCTTTGAGGTGCTCGTCGCAATCTTTGCTAACCCTTCTTTATGAAGAGCGCGATAGAGCCAATCCCCTGAACTGTCGCCGGTGAAGACGCGTCCTGTTCGATTAGCGCCATGTGCACCAGGTGCCAAGCCAAGGATGATGATCTGAGCATCTGTCGGACCGAATCCTGGGACGGGCTTACCCCAATACTTTTGATCCTCATAGGACTTCCGCTTTGTGATCGCTACTTCTTCTCGCCATTCAACTAATCGTGGGCAGAGAGTGCATTTAACGATCGCCTTATCGAGAAGCGGTAAGGACTTGTAAGTTTTACGATCCACTTCGGGCTAGGCCCCAGGCAATTCCATCGAGAATATCTGACTCTGATGCAACAAATTCTGTCGCCCCCGTTGCATGAAGGACACGTGAAAGCACGAGTGAACCGGCTGTTATGACATCAACGCGACCAGGGTGCATATATCCGAGCGCTGCAATCTCGTCTCGGGTCATACTTTGGAACATGGCCGCTACTTCATGTACGCGAGCAGCCGGGATGCGCGATAAGTGGATTGAATAGCGATCGTATTCAGTTAGTCCAAGCGCAGCTGCCGCCACAGTTGTGGCAGTTCCTGCGACACAGATAAGAGTCTGCGCGGATTTAATTGCTACATCCTCTGCCGCCGAAGCGATTGCTGCATCGATATCCCCAGTTGCAGCCGAGATGGAATCTGAAGTCGGTGGCTGTTGATTGAGATGCCGCTCCGCCATGCGAACACACCCAATATTTACTGACTTAGCAGCACTTACTGCAGTTGTGCCAAGTACAAATTCTGTCGAACCGCCACCAATATCGACAACGAGGAATGGCCCATCACTTCCGTGGAGCTCAGTCGTTGCACCCATGAAGGAGAGCGCTGCTTCCTCAGTACCAGGAATAACTTCAGGTTCGATTCCTAAAATATTTCGGACGCCGTCAATAAATAGCTGACGGTTTGTCGCATCACGAGTAGCGCTCGTTGCACAGAAGCGAACGCGCTCAACACCCTTTGCCGCGATGAGATCGGCATATTCCTGAGTTACCTTGAGAGTGCGTTCAATCGCTGCTGGATCAAAGGCCTTATTCTTATCAACACCTTGCCCAAGTCGGACAACTTCCATCCGTCGAACCACTTCTTTAAAAGAGTTCTCATGGATATCAGCGATCAGTAGTCGAATTGAGTTCGTTCCACAATCAATCGCTGCTACGCGCATGGTTCGCCTTCCCACCACTTCGGTAGGGCCGCAAGCGCCTCATCACCAAAGGGATTAACGCCAGGTCCAGCACCGAGTGAGTGAGCAACTAATGAATGGAGGCACTTCACGCGAGTAGGCATCCCGCCAGCGGTAATTCCATCTACTTCCGGGACATCCATGCCAAGAGCTGCACGGGCTGCGAGGTAATCTTCATGGGCAGCTTGATACTGTCCCGCAATTTCTAGATCGGTCGAGAGGCGTCCTTCCATCTCTGCCATCATGCCGGTGGTTTCTAATGTTGAGATCGCGCCAGTTAATTTTGGACAGGTTGCATAATAAAAAGTTGGGAATGGCGTGCCATCTGAGAGGCGTGGTGGTGTCTCCACTACCGCTGGCTTTCCACATGGGCATCGATAGGCAATCGCATGAACATCGCGAGGTGTACGTCCCAATTGATTGGCAATCGCATCGAGATCTGCTTGCGTTGGCTTATCTTTTGCCATGAATTATGGGTTCACATTCGTACTTGTAATTGAGGAGATAACTTTCGCGTACCAAGGAAGTCCGGCAGGAATATCAGTTGAGATAACCCCGGCTGCCTTATTCCCTGAACTCGCCTCTGTGGTTGCACCGAGAACGATGTATTGATGTTCACCTGGAAAGATGTAATGAAGTCTGGTTCGCGCTTGTGAGGCGACGTAAGCCGGGTCGTTCCACTTCGCCAACTCATTTGTAGCCGCATCAAGTGTTGCTTGAGAATCGTGAAGTTGAACGCGAAGGGCATTGATCTGCGCCCGTTGGGCAAAGTACCGCTGGAGTGGTGGTGCCAAAGTAATAGCGACTACGAAGAGCACAGTTGCAACAGCAAGGTTGCGACCTGAAACTCCTCGTAGCCACTTCACGGTCTTAATTATCCATTAAAGCGAGGGAAGGCCGCGCGACCTGCGTAGAAAGCAGTGTCTGCGAGTTCTTCCTCGATGCGAAGCAATTGGTTGTACTTCGCGACGCGCTCTGAACGAGCTGGAGCACCGGTCTTGATCTGTCCGCACTCAAGTGCAACTGCAAGATCTGCGATGGTTGTATCTTCAGTCTCACCTGAACGGTGCGACATCATTGAGCGATATCCAGAACGGTGAGCCATTGATACTGCATCAATCGTCTCAGTGAGGGTACCGATTTGGTTCACCTTAACGAGAAGAGCGTTCGCAGTATTGAGTGAAATTCCCTTTGCGAGACGCTCAGGATTTGTCACGAACAAGTCATCTCCGACGATTTGGATCTTCTGACCGAGTTCGGCAGTCATCTTTGCCCAACCCTCCCAGTCATCCTCATCAAGTGGATCTTCGATCGAAACGATTGGATATGAAGCAACGAGATCTGCGTAGTAAGCGATCATCTGATCTGACGTGCGATCAGAACCTTCGAACTTGTACTTACCCTTTTCGTGGAACTCAGTAGCAGCAACATCCATCGCGAGAGCAATCTCTTTGCCTGGCTTAAATCCTGCTCCGGTAATAGCTTCGAGGATGAGATCGAGAGCGGCACGGTTGCTCTCAAGGTTAGGAGCGAAGCCACCTTCATCACCGATAGAGGTAGCAAGGCCACGCTTCTTTAATACTGACTTGAGGCTGTGGTAAATCTCTGCGCCCCAACGAAGTGATTCTTTGAAAGATTCGGCACCAATTGGCGCAACCATGAACTCTTGAATATCAACGTTTGTATCAGCGTGTGCGCCACCGTTGAGGATATTCATCATAGGTACTGGAAGTGTGTGAGCAGTTGGCCCACCGATATAACGGAAGAGTGAGAGATCGGCAGAATCTGCTGCTGCACGAGCAACAGCAAGCGAGACACCAAGAATGGCATTTGCACCGACGCGACCTTTGTTCTTTGTGCCATCGATCTCAAGCATCTCGGCATCGACCATGCGCTGATCTTGTGCGTCATAGCCAATTACTGCTGGAGCGAGCTCATCGTTCACAAAATGAACAGCCTTCTCGACACCCTTACCGAGGTAGCGCTTGCCACCGTCACGAAGCTCTACCGCTTCGAATGCACCAGTGGATGCACCACTTGGAACTCCTGCGCGAGATGTTGTTCCATCCTCAAGAATGACCTCGACCTCTACGGTTGGATTTCCGCGAGAATCTAAAATTTCACGGGCGTGTACTGCATCAATGAGTGCCACTGGCGCTCTCCTTTTCATTACGTTCGTATTCTTCGATCATTCGGATGTATTTTGTAACTGCGCCGCGCAACGCTGCTTCGGCATCTAAACCTTGTTTCTGGGCCTGCTCGATAATTCCGAAGAGGATCTCTCCGAGACCATCTTCGGTCAGTGTTTCGTCGATCTTTACAGGCTGTTCAGCGCTGAACCCATAGCCAAATTTATCAACTCTGTAGGCCAGTTTATTCGCCAACATGAGCGCTGGTTGAGCCAATGGAACGCCGTCGAGAGCAGAAGTTCGACCCTTTTCAGCGACTTTTTGAGCTTCCCAACTCTTCATGACATCTTCACTCGTTTCGGCGACGGTATCGCCAAACACGTGGGGGTGGCGGCGGATCAACTTATCTGCGACCGCTCCAGCGACCTCTTCGACATCAAATGGGTCGGTTGGGTCATCTTCGGCCACTCGGGCGTGGAAGTAGACCTGAAGGAGAAGATCTCCAAGCTCTTCGCGCATCGCTTCCCGGTCGTTAAGTTCGACCGCCTCTACAAATTCGTAACTCTCCTCGAGAAGGTATTTGAGAAGAGAGGCATGGGTTTGTTCGCCATCCCATGGGCAACCACCAGGTGAACGAAGTCGATCCATCACCTCACGAAGGCGATTGAGTTCTGACATCAAGAAATTGTCTAGCGCTATTTATTGGACTTTACGGCACCAGAAGATGCATCGGCTGGAACGAGTGTTGCAGTCTTTGAATCCCATTTTCCATAGCGAGGATTGACCGTCACGCCTTCTTTCAGCCCCACAGCTGCGACAAGAGTTGTTAACGCTGGGCCAGTATTTGCTGCAGTTGCACCATTCTGTTGGAGAAATGCGGTGAGCTTTTGAGAGTAGATAACACTTGTGAAGTACAGATCAACACTTTGGGGATCGATACCTGCTCCGACAAGCGCCTTTGGAAATAGTGCTTGACCACCAACCTGCTTGATTGCTGCTGCTTTTGCAGCGGCAGCTTCGCTAGGGGCAACAGTAATGTGGAGACTCTTCGCAGTATCTGCAAGAAGTTGGGAGACCAAAAGGAATTGAACTTGGTTCTCGACAAGCGCGGCACCAGTTTGAAGATTCATCGATGTTGTATCGACGCCTTTTCTAGCGGCAAGAATATTATCCACACTCTTCTGAACATCGGATACTGATGTTGATACCTTCCCAACAGTGAAGGCAGCAGAAGTACTGGAGCAGCCAGCAAGTAGCGAAATCGCTCCGATAGAGATAAGTGCAGCTACCTTCTTCTTCACAGATGTCACGACAATCTCCATTACTTCAGAATTGAGTTGAGGACTTCCATAGTCCACGGCAGGATCGAAGTATCCCCTAGATCCCCACCAGCCTGCCAATTTGGCGTAGCTGCACGAGCAACCATGATCGACTCGGTGGCGGCTTTGATGAGAGAGCCTGGGTACATCCGCATAAGGCGTAATTGGAGGGATTCTGGGAGGGTTACAGGGGCTAATTTGAGGAATTTGCCCTGGATAACGACCTCAGAGAGCCCAAGCTGCTTTGCTCTCACCCTCAGCTGTGCGACCTCAATCAATGTGCTGGCCTCAACCGGCAATTCGCCAAAGCGATCGACTAACTCATCAACAATGGCATCGAGATCCTGGTTATCCCGAGCATCGGCCATACGGCGATAGAGATCTAACCGCAGGCGCTCTGATGGAAGATAGTCAATTGGGAGATGAGCAGTAATCGGGAGTTCAACTTTGCATTCTTTGATACGCGGGTTGGCATCCACGTATCCAGTTTTAAATTCTTCGACGGCTTCCCCGACCATTCGCATATAAAGATCGAACCCAACTTCAGCAATATGACCGGATTGCTCTCCTCCAAGGAGATTTCCTGCTCCTCTAATCTCAAGATCCTTTAAGGCAACTTGCATGCCAGAACCAAGATCAGTGTTTGTTGCAATGGTGGTTAGTCGATCATGAGCAATCTCGGTGAGTGGTTTATCAGCTGAATAAAGGAAGTATGCGTATGCGCGCTCTCTCCCGCGACCGACTCGACCTCGAAGTTGATGTAACTGCGATAGTCCAAATTTATCTGCATGATCGACAATTAAAGTATTTGCATTAGGAATATCGATTCCACTTTCAATGATGGTCGTCGAGACAAGCACATCAAAATCTTTCTCCCAGAATCCCAGGATGACATCTTCCAATTCGCGTTCGCTCATCTGACCATGAGCAACTCTTATGCGCGCTTCCGGGACAAGGGTCTTAAGGCGCTCTACAACTCGGTCGATATCTTCGACTCGATTATGTACATAAAAGATCTGACCATCTCTCAAAAGTTCGCGGTGAATAGCTGCGGTAACCTGCTTGTCGTCGTGGAAGCCGACATATGTAAGAACGGGGTGGCGCTCTTCCGGCGGGGTCG
>Ga0208253_1000601_pt1 | contig 14121 bp, 18 predicted proteins | sample CryBogCBE10Oct08_FD_184573 | JGI IMG/M metagenome (GOLD analysis project Ga0208253, IMG submission 184573) | Freshwater microbial communities from Crystal Bog, Wisconsin, USA - CBE10Oct08 (SPAdes) | ecosystem: Environmental > Aquatic > Freshwater > Lake | place: Crystal Bog, Wisconsin, USA...
ATATTTTTTTTCAATCAATTCTCTTAGTTGAGATTCATCTATCTGATATTTTCTATTGTTGCCACCGCCTTTAGTTCGAAGTTTAAGGTCAAATATTTTAATCCATTTCCGTATTCTTGCTTTATTGCAACCGTAATATTCAGCCAATTCTTGTTGAGATTTGACCGAATAAAGATGTTTAAATTCTTCTTCATTTGGTAGTTGATTGTATCCAACACAATTTGTCATTTTGAATCCTTAAACTATACTTTTATATTTAGTAAAAATATAATTTAAAGAACTATTTTGTACCACCCTTATCTGTGTGTTTACGAATTTGTTCCAACTGTTCGTCACTAAGAATACGCAAAGCTTCTTTAGCTTTTTCATTGGAGTATCCAAAATATTCTTTAACGCATCCAATATCTTTCAACACCTCGGCCTTTTGCCATGGCTGAAACTTACGCTTCATTGAACGAATAGTGTTCAAAAGATACTGGTATTGCATATCGGAATCTAAGTCTGGATATAGATTCATTTCGTTTGCATACAATATACAGTCCATGTGAAAAGATAAAGCACGGTTGACCACAAACTTATTATAGTCTTTGTAATCAACCTCAGATTCAAATACATTCTTCTTAGTTTGAAGAATGGACGGAATGACTTCTTTGAATAAATCAGGCATTACTTGAACTCACAATCGACCATGATTTCGGTCAGACAAGCAATCATATTGATTTCGTGGTCTGGAACAAAAGCGGCCTGATATTGATACTTAGCCAAGTGTAAAACTAATTGAGGTACAGAGTTTGGTTTAAGTTGCTCATACAGACCATCATAAATCTTACGATACAAACGAGCAGGATCATTGTCCGGATTGTTTGTAGTCCACTTACGAGCACCAGCAAAGTCTTTTTCTTTGAGCGACTTGATAAGTTCGGTAAGTTGAACTTCGGACACATTCGACAAGATACCACGGTCAATCGTTCCAGAAACCGAATAACGTTGAAGTTCGTTCAACACACGGCGATTGTCTGGAAAGTGTTTTGTGATAATTGCCGCAACAACTTCTTTGTCGTACTTAACTTGCTCTTGTGTTAGAATACCTTCGACACGTTTGAAGAAAGCCGAGGCCATCTTTGCTTTAGAGCCGTTCAACTTGAAGTCAATAACGGTACAACGAGAATGGATCGGTTCAATGATTCGATTCTTGAAGTTACATGTGAAGATGAAAGAACAGTTGCTGGAGAACTCCTCAATCGCTCCACGCAATGCTGGTTGAACGGACTCAGCATTCATATAGTCAGCTTCATCAATGATGATAACTTTGCGACCACCCATCAAGGAAACAGAAGAAGCATAGTTCTTAATCTTGACACGAAAAGTTTCAATCTGACGGCCTTCATCCGAGCCGTTGATTACGATATAGTCACAACCGACTTCTTCACAGAGAGCCTTTGCAACAGTGGTTTTACCAACACCAGCAGTGCCAGCCAATAAAAGATTGGGAATCTCTTTTCTGTTTACGAATTCCTGAAATGTGGCTTTCAGTGAATCAGGAAGAATACAATCTTCGATTTTCTTAGGGCGATACTTCTCTACCCACAACATGTGATCGGACATTCAAAACTCCATAATAAAAAAATAAGTATAACATGGCCCGAAGGCCATGTCAATCACGATTAAATTTTGATGTAAACTTCTTCGTTGGCTGTCATGTCTTGTGGTAATGCACCTTCAACATTCCACGGAAACTTCTTATGTTTTTCATAGTATTCAAAAACGGAAAGAAGTGTATTTTCTAATTCAGCAAACTGATTAACCATCTTTTTGCGTTTGTCTTGAACGCTAAATTTTTCAGTAGGTGATTTGGTGTGGATTGTGAAATAAGATTCAACACCAGTATCATGGTATTTTTTGGCAGCATTTACCATGAATTCATATTCATAACCCTCCAAGACTGACCAGCCATGTTTTTTACGTTTGAAGTCAAAATTACCACCACAAACATAATCGGTGTTTTTAGCCAAGAAATCTTGAACGTCTTGTGCAGTGTATGTTAGGAAGTCACGGTATACCAAACAACCATTTTTAGCCAATTTACGAACAACATCACGCACAACTTTTGCTCGTGTATTGTGATGCATATTTTTGCAAACGCTATCAACATAATTCTTGATACTGGCTTCTTCAGGAGAAACAAGTTTTGAACTATGTGAAATCAATCTCACAACAGTATTCACAACATCGGCCTCAGTACTGGCGTATGATGGTCTATGGTCATTTTCTGTCAGTTGGAATGTGCGGACAGCATCTTCATAACCATATTGACCATCAGCTGGAATTTCATATACATCAAAAATCCACACTTTGAAACCTAAGTTACGCAGTGCTTCGAAACGATGATGTCCAGTAACGATTGTATATCTGGTAATATGACCAGACTCAATACTTGTATGTTCTCTGACAGTAGGAGGCATCAAAGAATAATCGATGCCATTTGTAAAAGATGTTTCCAAACGCTGGATGTGTTGAACATTCTTACCAGCAGAACGCACTGAGTTATCTTTTTTCAGTGGTGGATTGTGAATATCATCCAGAGAAATAATAATTCGTTCTTTGAAACGAACTCCGGGTGAAACGATTTTTGTGAATGTGACCTTTTTCGGGTCTAAAGTTTTTGTATCAAACATAAATTTTCCTTTATTAAACACAAAGAGATGCAAAGCGCAAACTCGTAATGTGTGTGGTTTAAAAATTGAGGCTAAGCCTCACATCTATATATGTTTTTAAATTTTTCGCCAAATGTCATTCTCTTTGACGTAAAGTTTGCCATCAGGACCTGGAGCCATATTCACAGTAACACGCTTTTCTGTTCCAGGTTTGTAATTTGGACCTATACCAACAAAGTAAAAATTTCCATAACTACTTTGTTGGGGTGGCAGTTCTTCACCATATATTGCTTGGAGTTGCAACACAGGTTTAGTTTCAAGTTGTTTTTCTAACTCCGCAGTTGGCAATTCATCTTGTTTATAAACAATCCTTTCTTTGGCTTGTTTGTAACCTTCAACACCAACTGCGAGTAGGCCAGCAAGGCCTAATGTTTTTGCAAAAGACCTACGAGATGCTTTTTCCATTTTTAGTGGTTTTCTTTGCAGAAGTTTTACGTGGTGCACGTTTTTTTGCTGGAGGCTTTGTTTCTTCTGTAACAGAAGCAGCAATTTCATCTACTTGGCGTTCAGTCAAAGGACCATTATCTTTTTCATACTTTGGATTTTCTTCTTCTTTGAACGCATCTTCAAGTTGTTGAGGTGATGGTGAAACAATTACCTCATACTCAACGGTAACTAGTTGTTCCTTTTCAGGTCCTAATTTAACCAAAGGTTCGGGAGTTACTTCCGGTTCAGGTTGCTTTACTACAGGTTTTGATTTGAAAAATCCAAATAGTTTACTTAACATCTTTAATACTCTCCAAAAGAGCCTCAAACTCTTTAAATTCTGCAACTTCTTCTTGCAGAGACTGGTTATATTGAACCTTAGCCATGCGTTTGATAATCTTTTTAGGAATTTTCAACTCATCATGGGCAAGACTTACCATGTCCGCCATAGATTGTGATGTTGATTTTGCACGAGCCATACACAATACAATTTCTTCAATATAACCTTTGAGAGACCTTAGTTGTTTCTCATCAAAGGTTCCATATAATGTTTGAACTTGGTTAGTCATATTTAGAAGGTACTTTCCTTAGATTCGATAGCAATCCAATATTGAATTTCTTCTTTGGTGTTTTTGAAGTTAGCCAAACCTTTGAAGGAGATTTGAACATCGTATGAACCTTGAATCATCTTTAAATTTTCGGTCTTGAATACAAGAGTAAAGGTTTTACCGTTTCCTTCACCAACCTTGATGGAACTGGTGTGTTGTGAGTCATCTTTTGCATCATAAGCAAAGATTTCAACAGATTCACCATTAGATTTTAATGCGATATTTGGTGAAGATAGAATTGCAGCAGAACGCATAATCTCTGCATAATCGGCATCAGATAAAGTAAAAGAATAGTCAACATCATTCAACTTGATTTCTTTTTCTGGTGGAATAACGATAGTGTCTCTAGACGCCATACGATATTTGGTCTTACTACGACCACCTTTGAACGTAATATTGGATGCATCAAATTCAAGTTCAACATCACCTTTGAACATTGAATGTACCAACAAGAATTGATTCAAATCATAAACACAAAAACTCTGTGGAAAATCATCTTTAAGTGTAGCTTGTGCTAAGACAGATTTTCCTGCGGAAATTGTCGTCAATTTATTACCTTGTTTGAATTCAAGGTTTTGATTGATTGTAGAAAAGTTCTTCAATACGGTAAGTGTTTCAGCGGATAATTTCATTTGTTTTCCTCATTATGTAAAGTTTCTTTAGAATAGATTATATCATGTTCATAAAGAAACATCAAGCAGCACATTGCGTGTGCTAGGTGATGAATACCAGATTCTGGATCATCTTGTTCGCCACGTTTCCAAGCCCAAACATGCCTTTGAAGTGCATCAAAATACCTACGTTTGGAATCTGGAACTTTTTGCCAGTTATCACGTTCGTATTTCTGTGCACCAAAGGTAAGAACCTTCACGGTTTCTTCCAGTGCAAATGGTGGCAGTAAACCATATTCTAGTTTACCACCATCAAATTTACGACCTTTAGATAAAATGCTGTCTCTAACCATATTATAATCATGTTCAATTTCAGGAGGTAAACTAACAGTAAGCATTTCATCATTTTTAGGCATTACATTTCTCCAACATAATTTGCAACGGCCGGCATGTCACCGTGGAAGTGATAGGTACCAATGTGTGCGGTTCTCATCCAAGGACATAGATAGATTTCTCCACCAATCTTGCGCCACATTTGACAAAACATATAATCTTCCGACAAGTAACGGTCAGAACCACCGCCTGTAATAGAATCTGTTGTATCAATAACAGTATCAAAGAATGCGTGAATGTAACGTGAACCATCAAAATTAGCTTGGCCAACATGGTCAGGTTTGTAACGAATCATTGGATATGCTTCTTCCATTTTGGTAAAAACTTCACGTTTAACCATCATGAAACCTGTACCAATTTCTAACACGGACAAAGGTTCTGTTACAGAAAATTGTGCAGTGCCTTTCACAGGATTAAAAACAAAATCACCAGCAACCTTTTCCAGTTTTTGCGGATCAAGGTCAGGATTCTTTTCAAGTGCACGCTTTACAGAACGCCACTTAATTGCTTTTTTAGGATAAGGTCCGCCGATAACATCTTTATCCAAAGCCAACAACGCAACAACGTCTTGTGGATTAAAGTTGATGTCTGAGTCAATGAATAGTAAATGTGTGCACTCTGAACGATGAATGAATTCATCCACCAAATAGTTACGAGCACGAGTAATCAGAGATTCATTGAACAGGAATGAGAATTTAACCTGAATGCCATACTGCATACAGATTCCTTGTAAGTCCAAACATGCTTTCATGTAAAGACCGTGATTCATACCACCATACATCGGTGTTGCTACGAAGATACTATACTTACGTAAGTCTTCTGTTTTTACTGAAATTTCCATGTAGGCTCCAGGTTAGAAAATAAAAAGGGGAGATAAACTCCCCCGTAAGATTAAGCAGTAAACGATGCGCCAGCAGACAATGCGGTGCGAACCAATGCTTTAGTTGGTGTGCCTAGGCGATAAACATTGATTTTCTTGCCGTTAACAGTCTTTGTGTTGGTGTAGATGCAATGACCTTCTTGGCGAAGTTCATCGATACGTGCGGAAACGTTCTTGATTCCAAAACGGCGTTGTGCAGATTTAACTGTAAAAGTGTTGTAACCTTCAGTTTGTTTCAATGCGTTCAACATGCGGGTTTTTGCGGATAGATTGCTCATAATATAGACTCCTAATAATTTAAAAAAACTCTCTTGCGAGAGAATCACTATCATACTATTATGTATGTAATATGTCAAGCATATTTGTGGTATACTTGATTTATCTGCCAACTTGTGGCAAATATTTTGCCTTGGTTTCTTCCCAAGACAAATAAATCAGGTCATCATAGAATAATGATTCATAGGATACCTGGTTTTTCTTTTGTAGTTGCCGAATCCTAGGTTTAGCATACTTACTTTTCCAAATGTTGGTTAATGTTTCCTCGGACGTATCAAAGGATTTAACCAAGTCTTTGTCACCAATTTCTTTGCGGAGAAATTCATTGGTGTTATTGTATAACGGAGAAAAGTAAATTCCACGTTGGTGTTCTGTGCGAATCAATTCTTTTGGTATTTTTAACTTACCATATGCAAAGTTTAATGAACGATTCTTGTGGTCACGTTTCAGTGGAAGTCCTTGTGTGTTGGTTGCGTCCCACCATTCAAAGTATTTTCTTGTGTGGTTTTCTTTGATCCATTTGTAGACCATGTTAGCAGTTGTGCGCTTAGGCTCAAAAGCAACAGACCCACTAGAAAATCCCATCTTCTGCCAATGTTCCAGACCATCGTATTGAGAAAGCCCGTTGGCTTTGGTCTTTCCATAGAGTGACGTTGTAGTAACGCCAACAAGAGTGTCTCCATAACGAACCTTCCAATCTTTTTGAACTGTATCAGCGAGACACAACAATGCCAACAATTTACCGCCCATGTAATTGTAACCAAGTGGTTGCAAAGGCACAATTGTAGAACCAATTGCAGTGTGGTTAATCATACCTTGTTGCGTCTTAATATCTCTAGACCAACCAATTGCATTGTCACGAGGTGTCAAATCCAAGAAATCGGATGAAATGCAAATAACACCAAGATACTTACCAGAACGTGCATCAACGACTGTGTAAAATAGATTACGACCAATGTTAGAATTGTTCTTCATGGTAGATGAGAATGTACGTATGGCATTCCATGTTTCTGCCAATTCACCATTATGTAATTGCATAATAGGTTCTAACTTTTCATAATCATCTGGAGAACTAGGAACCCAAAAGTTACTCTTGACCTTTTGAATCAACTTTTCTTGTTCTTTGTTGGTCATTTGATATTCATAACCATACAAAGTTGAAATCTCATCAACAGGATAACGTTCTTTTACTTCACACCATTTTTGGTACAAAGTGTATTCTCTAACATCCATTGAAGACGCATAAGTTAGGTCCTCAATGAGGGTTTTCTTTAGTTGTTCTTCATCAATATGTTCGTGAACAGGATTATTTTCCTGCCATTCAGTCCATTGTTTCTCAACGTACTCTAGCGGAGTCTTTGCCATTCTGTTGTTTCGCTTGTTTCATAATAAGTGCTTGGTATTGTGCCATTTTCTTAATTATCTTGTTCCGTTTATCTAAACCAGATTTAAGTGCCAATGGCTTTACACGGTCAGTATACACTATTCCGTTCATGTGGTCAAGCTCATGCAAGAAACAACGTGCAGAAATGCCGTTATACTTACGCACATGTTTTTCGCCATAAAAATCCTGGTACTCTACCGTAATTTTTTCAGGCCTGGTAATTCTCAAACCTAGTAAAGGAAAAGATAGGCATCCTTCTATCATGTGTGCCTCACCTTTAGTTTCTAATAACTTAGGATTAAAGTGTGCGACATAATTATCACCGGCACCCATCACAAAGACACGATGTCTTAACCCGCACTGGTTTGCTGACAACCCAATACCATTCATTTTTCTACATGTTTCTACCAAAGAAGATGCCAAACTATTGGCATTTACATTGATATCCAAGAAAGTAAATTCTGGCATAACTTCACGCAAAATTGGATCATCTTCTGAAACCAAATTATAAATCGGTAATTCAAAATTTGATTTTTTGTGTACTACATCACCAACAGCATCTTCTGTATTAAACTTAAATACTTCACTCATTTTTCCACCTGGCTAAAGTTGTTAACTTTTTTAAACTTAATAATAGACCTAAACTTATCAAAAAGTTGGTCGCCTTTGTGGCTGATAACAAATATATTTGTGTCACTGCCCATATCATGAATCAATTTCAAGAATTCATCCGTTCCAACACCATCCAAACTGGAATCAAATACTTCATCCAGAATCAACAAGTTGGTATTTGTTGAGTTTTTCATCTTAGCAATTTGTCGCCATGTAAATAACAAGGCCAAGTCAATACGCATCTTTTCACCTTCAGAAAAGTTTGAGTAACTAAACTCATCACGGTGACGAGATTTAATTGTTTCCTCAAAGTTTTCATTCAAGTTAAAATTGACAAAGAAGTCCATTGCTTTCAAATACTTATTCACCAATTTATTGATGATAGGCAGATACTGCTTGATAATTCTCGTCTTAATACCATTGTCTTTCAACAATGATGCTGCATATTCGTGGTAATGTTTTTCAACAGAAAGGTTTTCTTGTTCTTTAATCAAAGATGCCAATTCTGTTTTCAATTCTTTCAACTTGTGGTTTTCTTCTGTCAAGTTTTCTTTCTTGTCACTTAGAAGTTTAACCTCTCTGTTTAATTTTGTTACATACTGATTGATTGCGGTAATGGTAGAGTTGTGTTTAACAATCTCGTTGTTATGTTCTGTAACATGTTTTGCAACTTTCATTATCTCATTTAAACGATTTTGCAATTTACCATATTCCGCATTAAGTTCTTGCAGTCCATTCTTTTGCAACAAAGCTTTGGCTACGTGTTCATTGACTTGTTCTTCTTTAAAAGATGCACCAATAGTTTGTTTACATGTAGGACAGTTATCATTGTTGTGATAAAATGCAATATCTTTCTCTGTCTTTTTGATAGAAGATTCAAGTTTGGCTTCCAACTGAACCAGTTTTTTACTTTTGGTTTCAACAGAAGTCTTATCTTCAATCTTCTTGTTCAACAAATCAATATGTTTTTGAATCAGTATGATATCTTTGTTTAGTTTTTCAACTTGTTCTTGGTTTGTTTGTATTTCTTGTTTCTTAGATTCAATTTCTTCTTCGTTATTCTTTTTGTGTTCATCAATGTTCTGTTTCTGCATTTTAATCTTTTCAGAAGTTAGTTCCATTGCGTACTTGTTTTTGGTAGAACTATCTTTGATTGCGGCCATACGTTCTTTGATAAGACCATTCATCGAGGTAAAGATTTGAATATCCAACAATTCTTCAATGATTGTTCTTCTATCAGCAGGAGACAACTGCATAAAAGGAACAAAAGATGCCGAACCAAGAATGACAATTTGCGTGAATGACTTATAGTTAAACTTGAGAATAGATTTCTCTAAGAAGTCTTGGTAGTCTTTCGCCTTGGCATCCTGGTTCAGCAAAACACCGTTGCAATATATTTCAAATGTGTTTGGTTTGATACCACGAATAATTTTATACTGTTTCTTACCAATGGCAAATTCAATTTCTACTAGTGTATCTCCGTTGTTAATTGAGTTTACAAGGTTTGGTTTGTTAATCTTACGAAACGGCTTACCAAACAACACAAAGCACAGAGCGTCCAGAATTGTGGACTTGCCGGCGCCGTTGTTGCCAATAATCAAAGTATTGGGAGATTTGTCCAGTTTAATTTCGGTAAACGAGTTACCGGTACTTAACAAATTCTTCCAAATAATAGTTTGAAACTTTATCATGCCTGTTCTAAGTTCAAGGCCTCCACATACAATTCACGCATCATGGATTTAAGCCTGTTATTATCAATGCCTTCATTCTGAATTGAGTCCACATATTTGTTAATAATGGTTACAGTATCCTCGGCTTCATCAATTATATCACCATCATCATCTTCTGTCAAGTCTAATGCATCTTCAACAATGGTAATATCGAGTGGATTTAGATTATAAATCTTGTTCATGAACTGGTCAAACAGATATGGATTAGTTTTGTTTACTACCACAACCTTAACATAAACACCAGAACATGCACTTAGGTCTTTGTTTAGTACTTCTTTAATCTCTTGGTATTTGTCATCATAGGTTATGCGGTGAAACATAACATTAGGATTTTGTATAAACACCAAGTCATAGGAATCCAAGTCAAAGAGGTGAAAACCACGAGGATCCGAATAGTCCTGCCAGGTCATCTCCATCGGCGTGCCAACATATGTAATTCCTTTTTGAGTTGATTTATGGTGATAATGGCCACTAAATGTGTTTTGAAATTTATCAAATAGATTCATACTTAATCCCTCATCTGAAATTTGTCCTCGGTGCATTGCAAATCCAGAAATTTCAAAATGTCCCATACAAATTGGTGCGGTTGTGTTTTTAATTTCATTCATACAGTTATCATAATTATCTGCACAAATCCACGGAATTATACAAATATCATATGAAGTGTTTGCACATTCCAAATGTACCGTTTGTGGAACATCAATAACTGTAATATTTTCGTAATCTTCCAACAATAGTTTTATTGAATTCACTTCATTTGTATTTTTGAAGTATGTATCGTGGTTTCCAGCCAAAACTATCATTTCAATATTGTATTGAATCAACTTATCTAAGAACATTTCTTTAGTTCTTTTCAAACTATAAAAATTTATATATTTTCTTCTATCAAAAAAATCTCCAAGTTGTATTATAGTCTTTATATTGTTTTCAATCAAATAAGGAAAAAAAGTTTCATTATAAAATTTTTCACCAAAATCTAAAAAAGCAACAGAATCATTTCTCATTCCAAAATGAGTATCACCTAATATACAAATTTTCATTATGAATTCACTTTCTTTTTACAATTATCGTTGTGCCATCTTTTTATATTAGCATTGGTCGCTTCAATTCCACAATGAACACATACACCTTTGTGACTTAAGTATTTTTCTATTGATTGTGTGCTGTGTGTTTTACCATAAAAAGGATTTTTTGAACCGGCATTTATTCCTTTGTTAGATTCGCTTCTAATTTTTTTTTCTTCATAAGACTGAACTCTACCCCTATTTGAATTTCCTATTTTTTGTTTTGTGATTTCACTTAAAACTCTACCAAACGAACCTTCGCCGCCGTTTGTCTCATTATAACCTTCAGTTTTTGAATTTAATTTTTTTATCCATTCTTTTTCTTTTTCGCAAAGTTCTTCAAAACTATTGGCTGTGTCCAACTCATAACACACAAAATTTTTGATTCCGTATAAATTTATTGCATCGTGTAAATGTTGTTTTTCTTTGTTGCTTCTGGCGTGTTCTTTGTGCCTTTTGAATCTTCTTTGTATTTCACCTTTAGTTAATCCAACATACTTTTTACCGTCCAACAAATTTTCTATGCAGTAAATTTTCATAACATCTCCTTTTTGTTTTATTTATGCAAAAAAGACTTTTAACTTACTTGACAAGATAACTATTCTAAAAAGTTTTCAATACCTTTTGGCTTTTTGGCAGACTTCTTATCATCTTTCTTTCTTTGTTGTACGTCTTCATATGATTCAATAAATTCGGCAATATTATCATACAGTTCAAATTGCCTAGAACCTCCGCCTTCCATTTCCAGCATCTCAAATTCATCCAGTATACCAAGTTGTTCGGTAGATTTGTACTTCACGTAGAGTTGTTTTTTCTCTTTCTGAATCCTACGTAGGAACGCATAATATATGATTTGAGTAAAATAGGCAAATGGATTTTTTGATTTGGTAGGATCAAAGTTCTCAAAGTACATAAGACAGTTCTCAATACCATCTCCTATCATATCTTCTCTGTGTGGATAATTTATGAAGTTGGGTTTATGTGATAGACCCTCGGCAATCTTCATCCAACATTCACCAATATAGTTTGGTATTGGTTCATTAGGATTGGATTCTTTCCGTTCTTTGTAAGCAATTAAAGCTTGTAGGAAGTCTGCGTTGTTGATGTAATGTTTAGTGCTCATTCAAATATACCATAATTTTTGTTGACAAAAGACTTGACAAGTGTTAAAGTCTCGGTGTTGACCATTGAAATCAATGAATTGTTTTTTCTTCTGGATCCATTTCATTAAATGCTTGGACGATTAAGTCCTTAATTCTTTCACTCAATTCACTTTGAACCTCTTCTTGGAAACTATCTTCTGTTTCCATTCTCTTGAGGTTTTCTACAGAGTTTTCGTAATATTCAACAAACTCCTCACTAGGTGTTGTAATGAATATAATGTCTTTGTTGTTCAAAATAACCTCATTTCTCTCTACCAATTGTATTGGCAGGAAGAATTTCAACATGATGTGCGAAATTGCACCTCGGTTCGTTACGTCATATAACATCGGATTGATTAAGAGGTAATGGCCTTCCATGATTTCCTCCGTAACACCAATGATGTCACTTCCATTTTGTAGTCGGACAAGTTTTACATTGCTCATTTTTTTAGTCCTATCTTGTAAGTTTTAAATGGAAACTTCTCTTCCGTATATATCTTCACTCGTTCCACGAAGTGTCTTAAAGTAAAGTTCATGTGTTTGCCGACTCGCATGTCGTCTGCAATGTCATAGAGCGTTGCCACTTCCTTACCCTCCGCCTGTCGTAAACCTCGTCCAATAGATTGAAGACTGCGAACTCGTGACTTTGACGGAGATGCGAAGATAATGTTATGTAAATTCCTAATGTTAATTCCAGTAGAAAAAGTACCATAACTGGCCACAACAATAGCGTCATTTTCTATCTCCATAATCCTTCTAATTTCTTCTCTGTCCGCAGTATCTGTTCCGCCGTGGACAAAAAAGACTTTTCGATTACCAATCTTCTCGGTATTCTTAATTAGATTATAAAGGTTCTTGCCATGTTTATCAACCATTTGATATAGTATTAGTGTATTATTACCTAAACTAACTGCAAGATTTTTAATAAATTTATTTCTAGATTCACAGGCAATTAGATACTGAATCTCATCTTGATAATCTGCCTTCTTCATTTCTTCACAAACATCATCTGGATGTTTCAATATTAAGCATTTAATCTCAAACGAAGAAGCAATCTTCTTATCAATCATCTCCTTAGTAGTAATTACCTTCTCCACTGGTCCAAATAGACCTTCTAGTACTAACTTGTGTGTTTTAGTGCCGTCAAGTGTTCCAGTGAGTCCTATGCGATATTTGGTCTTTGTACATGAAGTCAATATCGAAGTTAATGATTGTGCCTTGAATAAGTGTGCTTCATCACCAATGATATAATCAAATTGTTCAAAGTATTCTGGTGGCATTTTGTATAATGACTGCCATGTGGAGATTGTTACAGGCTTTGTTGTAAACTTATCTTTGCCTTGATATATCTTATGTACATTTGTTTCTGAATCCCAACCATAATCTTCAAAATCTTTAGCCAACTGTTCAACCAAAGATGTTGTTGGAACAATAATAAGGCCTTTGAGATTTTGATAATCGAGTAGTTGTCTCACCAACATATAAATGATTAGAGATTTTCCAGAAGCTGTTGGTGAAATCAACATGGCCCGGCGACTCTGCATTGCATGAACGAACGCATTTATTTGGTGGTCGTGTACCTCAAACGGAAGATTTAAGGTTGATATAAACTTCTTGGCATGATATAATGAGAATTCATCTTCTATAAAATCATGTGAGTATGCATAATCACGGTCATTACAAAACTCAACAAGATAATTTAAAAGTCCAATGTATAACTGATTGCTTCTCAGATCGAACAGACGAATCTTACCATCCCAAATTTTGTTTCTAAATGCTGGAACAAATTGGTGACCAGGAACAAAGAATTCAAAAAACTGAGAAAGTTCTTGAGCGATGTGTCTCTCACACGAGATTTTTATATAAACCTCATTCACTTTAGATATAACTAAATCTGTCATTTTATGATTTTTGCTTTCCAACCTTTGTGTTCTTTTCTTTTTCCTAATGCCACACATCTAAGATTTGAAGAATTTAAGTTTTTTTGATTACACCAATCTTTCCATCCACCAGAAACTATAAATTTTTCTCCAAGTGGTGACTCAACTTCATAAGTTGTATTGCCCCACATTGGATGATTTGTTTTATCTTGAAAATGTTTTTTCTTTTTGTCACTTATTGTTTTTTTAGTTTCTTCGGAATGAGGAACTCTATGTAATCCTTTTTTTCGGATTTCTGCCATTTTTATTTGATGTGCAATTTCTTTTTCTGTCGGACCTTGCTCTTTAAGTCTTTTTATAAAAGCTTCATTGCCAAGTTTAGATCCTTTTCTGGACCATTT
>Ga0208253_1000613_pt1 | contig 13970 bp, 12 predicted proteins | sample CryBogCBE10Oct08_FD_184573 | JGI IMG/M metagenome (GOLD analysis project Ga0208253, IMG submission 184573) | Freshwater microbial communities from Crystal Bog, Wisconsin, USA - CBE10Oct08 (SPAdes) | ecosystem: Environmental > Aquatic > Freshwater > Lake | place: Crystal Bog, Wisconsin, USA...
GGCGGTTTCTCTCACGCCAAGCGCGGCGGTTGGCTCGTCCATGATCACGACTTTCGAACCCCATCCAGCAGCTCGACAGATCGCAACGGCCTGTCGTTGGCCACCTGAGAGTCCACGAACGCGACTTTTAATAGATGGAATATAAACGTCAAGATTTTTCAACATTGCAGCCGATTCATCGCGCATCGCCTTCTTGTTGAGGATGCTGAAAGGACCAAAGCCTTTCATTTTTTCGCGATTGAGAAAGAGGTTCTGCCAAATTGTTAGGTCTTCAATCAAACCCAACGTTTGATAAACAGTTTCGATGCCAAACTGACGCGATTCCTCAGGCGTAGTGAAATGAACCTTCTTACCGCCAATATGAATTTCGCCTTCATCGGCGGTGTAGACGCCAGAAATACACTTAATGAGCGTGGACTTACCTGCACCGTTATCTCCAACAATCGCAGTAACTTCTCCGGGCTTGGCATAGAGCGAAACACCACGGAGCGCCGCAACGCTGCCAAAGGACTTCTTTATATCGATGACTTCAATAGCGTTTACTGATTGATCGCTCATCACTTTGTCCTCACCATGGCGGCCGAGAGAATGACGACCAATCCGATTGATACATATTGGTAATACGCTGCAACACCAACAACGGTCAGGCCGTTGGTGAGTGCCTGCAATAAAAGTGTTGCCACAAATGGTCCAAATATTGTGCCGCGACCACCAAAGAGACTAACGCCGCCAAGAACCACTGCGGCCACACTATTGAGAAGTATGGATGTATTTGCGGCCGGCTCAGCCGCGCCAATGCGTGAAATAGTGAGCATCGCTGCAAATCCAGCAAGTGTGCCGGAGATTGAATAGACGACAATTTTTACTAAATCAATGTTGACGCCCATAGAGCGCGCAGCGTCGGGATCGCCACCGGTGGCAAGAATGTGCGTGCCGAAGCGAGTGTTGAAAAGGAAGAAGTGAGCGCCGACGGTAATTACGAAGGCGATAACCATGAGGTATGGAATCTTTCCAAAGCCACCGATTGCCAAGGTCGACAGTTGATTGCTTACAATTTGGCGAGGTTGACCGTTGCTAAATACCAGAGCAAAGCCAGATGCAACAGAAAGCATTCCTAGCGTGACAATGAAGTCGCTAATTTTTCGCTTTGCAATAATAAATCCGTTGATAACACCACAAACGGCGCCCGCAAGAGTTCCCACGATTCCTGAACTCCACCACGACCAGCCGTTGGTAAAAGCGATGCCATAACACACGGCACCGAAAGTCATAATCGAACTGACCGATAGGTCAATTCCAGCGGTGGTTACCGCGAAAGTTTGGCCCACGACAATGATTGCGGGGATAGCTGAAGCCACCAAAATGTTATTGAGGTTATACATCGTCAAGAAGTTATGTGGCTTGATGGCTCCAAAAACGACTACTACGAGAACAAATGCAACGACCACAATCCAGTTCGACCAAAAGAAAGGGTCCTTGGTCACAAGACGTAGCTTGCTTAGCGAAGAAGTATCAGCCTCCTCCGCTTGCGCGGAAGAGGCCGATGACTTTGAGGATATATTCATATTTCCTTAGCCGGATCGATTATTTCTTAATCAATGCAGCGTATGGATCGTTATATCCAGCAGGTGGAAGCTGGTTACCGGTCTTCAACGCTGAATCAACGTTGCTTGAATCGATAACTGCGTGAGGAGTAACTGTCCAAGCTGGAACCTTGCCGCCTTGTGCCAAAACTACACAAGCTTCAACGCCCATCTTGCCCATGACGTATGGGTACTGTGAAACAGAAGCTGTAACTGAGCCAGCCTTGATCAAGTTCAAGTTATCCATGATGCCGTCAACGCCGTAAACAGGAATCTTCTTTCCTGCTGCAGCAACAGCCTTAGCAATACCTTGAGCCATTTGATCGTTAGCAGCGAAGAAGCCTGCTAGATCTGGGTTTGCTACCAACATCTGGTTAGCAGCATCGAGCGCCTTGGTGGTATCCCAGTCAGCGTTAACAGGTCCAACGAATGTTGCTCCTGCAGCGCCAGCCTTGAAGCCGTCGATACGTGCGTTAGAGGTGACGTTTCCAGCAAGACCAGCGATGAGACCGATCTTCTTGCCGGTACCAATCAACTTGATCATTGATGCTCCGCCAGCCTTACCAGCTGCGGTGTTATCTGTTCCAGCGAATGATGTGATCTTTCCGCCAGCCGCCTTGAGTGATGCAGGATCTACAGGCGAGTCAATGTTGATAATTGGCTTACCGGCCTTGGTGACCTTACCCAAGCCCTGTGAAAGGTTGTTTGATGAAATTGGAATCACGATGTAGCAGTCATAATTCTGACCTGCAAGGGCATCAAGCTTATTTGCCTGACCGATGTCATCGTTCAATCCTGGTGCAGCTTGGACGTTAGCAGTAACGCCGAGCTTCTTCGCGGTATCGACGATACCTGCCTTCACGCTAATGAAGTAAGGATTATCAAGTCCCTTAACAACAGCAGCGATACGGATGGTGGTTAGTTTCTTAACTGCTGCATTTGAGGGAGTTGTTCCAGCAAGCACCAAAGCACCAGCTGCAACTACGGAAATGCTCAGTGTGAGAAAACGGGTGTTTTTCTTCACTAATTAGCTCCTTTGAGTGGGTGCAAACATTTGTAAATAACTTTACATATGTTTGCTTGTGACTGAACATTACCTATAAGCTTCCCGACTATTCAAGATAAAGAGATAACGGTTCGGTAACGAAATGAGGAAGAATGGGGGAATGTTGAAGGCGACACTTCGAAGCGAGCAGGTGCTTTTGCGCTGTTTTCGTGCTCACCCCAGCCTCACCCGGTTGGAGATCCAAGAGATCACCGGGCTTTCGCGCGTAACCGTCAGCCAAGGAGTCGCTCGCCTGTTGGCCGAGAAGGTATTGGTCGAAAATGAGAGCGTTGCACCTAGCGGCGGGCGCAAAGCGGCAACCCTAGAGCTCAATTCAGCTGGTGGTTATGTGGGAGTCATCTCTTTAACCGCGACTGCGATGTCGGTTGCCTTAACGAATCTGCAAGGCCATCTGATCAAGCCCTCACATTCCAGTATTGATATTGGAAAAGGGCCGGGCAAAATTCTGCCGGATGCGGTCCAGCGCTTAGCGACACTTTTTGAAGGTGTTCCAAAGAGCAAGCGGCTGGGGGTTGTTATTGGCGTTCCCGGTCCAGTCTCGCATGAATTAGGTCGAGTCGTGAGCCCGCCGATTATGAAGGGTTGGGACGGCATTGATTTTCATAAAGAAGTAGGCGACAAACTTGGTGTTACCTCTTTTCTAGAAAACGACGCAAACTTGATGGCATTTGCAGAACATCGCCTCGTTTATCCAGAAGTCAAAGATTTAATCTTGATCAAGATTGCTACTGGAATTGGTAGCGGCTTAATTCTTAATCGCCGCCTCCATCGTGGCGCAGAGGGATCTGCTGGCGATATTGGCCATGTGCAACTGGACGCACTCAAGGGCTCCACATGTCGATGTGGTCATACTGACTGTGTTGAGTCATTCTCGGGTGGTTGGGCACTAGTTGAAAAAATTAATGCCATGGGTTACTCCATCAAGGATTCATCGGATATCGCGGAGTTATGCCGAAAAGGCGACACAAAAATTCTCCGATTAATTGCCGAGGCAAGTGGCTATATCGGGCACGCAATCGCTGATGCGGTAAATCTGCTTAACCCCAGCAAGATTGTCATTGAAGGTCGAATCGCAAAAGCCAGCGATATTGTGTTAGCCACCGTCAAAGAAGTTGTTTATCAGCGCTCTGGTGCTCTAGCTACCAAGAACCTTGAGATTGTTCCATCCAAGCTTGGCGATGAGCGAGCAGTACTAGGCGCGGCCCACCTGGGCCTAGATCGCTTCTTCTACTCCATCGAAGAGAACTAAATCGAAGCGACGCCCATCGCGCAGACTTCATTAGCAATCAGTGCATCTTTGTAAGTAGCAAGGTCTGAGTTCGGAATTCCGGTAGCTAGAGAAGAAACCCAAGCACGCAATTCTTCAATATATGACTGCGTGAATCGAGTCATCCAGTTCTCGGCCATGCTTCCACCTTTATGAGCGCCCATCTGGCGATTTACCCGAGTAATCACATCACCATTAATTCCAATTTCAATGGAACCTTTTTCGCAAATAATTTCTGCTCGTGCGTCATAACCGTAATTGTTAAAGGCGACGATGTCGGCCACCATCATTAAGCCAGACTTCATATGGGCTGTAATAACTAGTGGATCGGCAACATCTTTTGGCGAAAGCGATGAATGACGAGGGTAATGGCTCTGAACGGAAACCCATTCGTCTTTAAATAACCAGCGGTAAATATCAAAATCATGGATTGCAATATTGGTGTAGAGGCCCGGAGTCGTCGCCCCAGTCGAGGAGACGTTTCGCGTGATAACTCGGAAGAAGGTGGGTGCTCCGAAATCGTTGGTTGCGATTAATTCACGAACTTTTCGATAAGCGGGGTCAAACCGACGCATAAATCCAAAATGAATCATCGTTTTGCCGATTTCTATTTCGTACGCGGAAATCTCGGATGCAATTGCATGAGCATCTTCTATCGTCGTCGCCATAGGCTTTTCGCATAGAGTCGGCTTTTTACATGCAATGGCAAGGCGTAGGTGCTCGACATGAAGTGGATCTGGCGATGCAATGATGATTGCATCCACCGACACATGGTTCATCAATTCGGAGGGACTTGTGGTTTGAACTTCAACTGTTCCTAGTTCATCCGCCAACGCCTGCATCTTCGCCGCATCCACGTCAAAGAGCGCCGCTACTCTGGCGCCAGGCACGTGCTCTTTAATGAAACGCGCATGGCCCGCACCCATTACGCCCAGTCCGATAATTCCGACTCGAATTGGATTGCTCACGATTCTCCGATCACCCTGATTTAAGAATGACGCTGCTATACGGCACGTCATCACCGGTATGGATAATTGCTAGCGCTTGACCAACCAGCACTTTAAATTCAGAGTGCGGCACCAGCGTGATTGGCAGGCCGGCGTAATGAGACTCGTAATCCGCCACCGTTGCAGCGTCGACCTTCTCCGTAAATTCGTTAGCCCGATATAAACCGGTGAGATCCATCATCGGCAATATCGCGTCGAGAATGGTGGGAATCTTGGGAAATCCCTTGACTAGTGCCAGATCAACGATCTCAACACCTGGATACGAAGGGAAGGGGCCGTCAACAATGGCCAAGGTATTGACGTGGCGAAAGCGAGCGAGAACCGATGCAAGCTGACCGTTGATAACGCCATCTTTTAACATCTCAAACTCCTTGACTAGATATCAGTGCCCGAATGTCATTTTCTAGAGGGATGGAGGGTACGGCTCCTTGCGCTGTTGTGGCTAGTGCCCCGGCACCGCATCCATAACGCAGTGCGCTCGCAATCGGTGCGCCACGCTCAAGTTCGGCGGCAAATGCACCACAAAACGTATCTCCGGCAGCCGTTGTGTCTATTGGCAAGACTGCGAATGCTGGCTGATAAATCTCTTCACTCTGCGATACGTATAGTGCACCAGCACTGCCCAGCGTCACGATGACCGCTTTTACGCCCTGTTCAATCAAAGCGCGAGCGGCAAAGGCCGCGCTTTTTTGATCGGTTACTTCGATTCCCGTCAGAAGCTCGGCCTCGAATTGATTCGGAATCAAAATATCGATTGCTCGAAGAAAATCTGCAGACAGCTCGGACGCGGGGGCTGGATTGAGTATGGTCAGGCAGCCGGCACTTTGTGCGTGTTGGAAAATCTTCGTTAGTTGATTTGCGGGGCTCTCGAGTTGCGCGACCACCACGGTGCCGGGCCTTAGCACGCCAACAGATTGATCCAGAACCTTTGATGCATCTAGTTCAGCATTAGCACCCGGAATTACCACAATTCGATTCTGCCCAGCGGAATCAACTTCAATAACAGCGGTTCCACACGGACCTTCAATCGTTGCTATAAGCTCACCGTTGATGCCTTCGGTATCGAGTACTCCTCGCAGTGAATCGCTATATGGATCTGTTCCCAGCACCCCAATCATGCTGGTTGCTGCTGATGAGCGTGCCGCAGCTACTGCCTGATTCAGGCCTTTCCCGCCTGGATAGGTGTGAAAAGTCTTGCCGTGCAGAGTTTCACCGGGGTTGGGCATGCGATCTAAGTGCACCACCAAATCAATATTTAGACTCCCGACGACAATTACTCCCATAGCAGAGCAATGTAGTCAGAAAAATCAGATTGCACTAGCTCTTCGGCGGGCGCGCGAGCAACCCTTGGATTCCAGAAGCCTGCCAATCACCTGCGGAATGCGGGATAAGGATCGCGTCACCACGGTTTGCTGACATTGGTATGGCATTGCCAAAAGTGAGTTCACCGGCACCGTCCAAAACGAGAAGCACAGAAAAACCTCGTTGAAGCGGGGTTAATTGTGATGGGATGAAATCGCATCGAAAGAATTCATCCGCGACAGCACGGAATACTGAAACTAGTTTTTCTGACGGGAATGCGCCTTTGATTATCAAGCGATTAATCAGGTCATCCGATAGAGGCTCGAGCGACAATGCTTGAAGGGCAACATCAAAGCCAAGCCCTAAATGTCCATTCACCTCACCATCGACAGCGAACTTCTCCCACTCCAAGAGAATGGAAAGGTCGGTTGGCTCCTGCAGTTCGAGTACAAAAATATCCTTGCCGATGGAATGTGGAACACCTGCGGGAACTAATACCGTGTCTCCTGCGCGAACCGAATAATTATTAAGCGAATCAATCAATCCTTGCGCATCGTGATTTTTTACCATCGATCGCACTTCATCAAAAGCCATCAGGCGCTTGAAGCCTAAGCCGACGGTTGCGCCTTGTGGTGCTGCCAAAATTATCCACGCCTCGGTCTTGCCATGCGAAAGGCCCAGATGTTCTTGGGCGAACGCTTTATTCGGATGGTAGTGAACCGGTAAATCCTGATCCGGATCCAACAATTTGCAGAGTATCTCGGTTGAATTCCCGAATGACGCCACGTGTTCCTCGCCAAGCCATCCAACAGGATCCGTTGCAATCGCGTCAATCAACAATTCGCCCGAAGCAAGCCTTGATAAGCCTTGCTCCTTCTCTCCGAATCGAGACGTTACCGAACCAATCCACTCTTCTGGACGCATAGGCCCACCAGGGCCGCCGCGCAGCGCACCGATCCGATTGCCACCACGATAGAAATGATCAAACTGGTTAGCAGGTAGCTTTTGTGGAATCGGCATCTCTTAGTTTCCGTGTTCGTGCTCGTGAATAAAGCGTCCACCTCGTAGCGCTGAAAAGACCGCGGCGACCAGAGACATTCCGAATGCCATTCCAAAGACGATCAGTAGTCCGTGATGGAACGGGGCTTGAATCAAGCTCGGGAAGAAGTGCTTACCGGTAAGTGTCGTCCACTGCGCGCTTGTTACATGCGATGCAGCTTGGGAATGGAGCAGACTTTGGAGCGGGTTGTAACCAAGGAATGACGAGAAAAGTGTTGCGACCGCGGGCAACGCGGCTAATGAATGTGCTTGCGTGGCGCTCACTCCTTGCGCGGTCAGGCCATGAAACATCGCGCTCGGTAACGCACTGGACAAACCAACAATCATCATCGAGAAGAACAAGCCCATCGACAAGACCATGCCGGAATTCATAAAGGCCGCTTGAATGCCCGCGGCACCTCCACGCGCATCGCTCGGCACGCTATTCATTACCGCCGTCGCATTTGGCGCCGAGAACAATCCGCCGCCGAGGCCATTAAGGAGAACGAGCGAACCAAATATCCAATAAGTGAAGTTTGTGGGCACCAAGAGCAATCCAATAAAGCTGCCGCCAAAGACCAATAGGCCAACGGTAGAAAGAATGCGAGCGCCGTGACGATCCGATAAATATCCGGAGACCGGGCCTGCAATTAGGAAACCTGCGGTCAATGGCAAAAGGTAAATACCCGCCCATAACGGCGTCGCGTCATAGGAATACCCGTGCAAGGGCAGCCAAATACCTTGCAGCCAAATAATGAGCATGAACTGAAAACCACCGCGGGCGGTAGCGGCGAGCAATCCCGCGACACTTCCCGTGAAGAATGCGCGAATCTTGAAGAGGTGCAGATTGAACATCGGGTGCGGAACGCGTAACTCAACAATAAGAAAGGCGATCAAGAAAACGATGCCGAGCGCCAGCGCCACGACAACCGTCGGCGACGTCCATCCCATCGAGTGATTTCCGTATGGCTGGATGCCATAAACAATGCCTACTAATAAAGAGGTAAGACCAACCGCGAATACACCATTGCCGACCCAATCAATCTTCGCCTCCGTGCGACGCCCGTTGTCTTTCAGACTGAGATACGCCCACACCGTACCGAGAATTCCGAACGGGACCGAGACCCAAAAGACTGAACGCCAGTTAAAAACGGAGAGAACCCCACCAGCAATCAAGCCAATGAAAGAACCCGCAATAGCTGCCACTTGGTTGATGCCAATCGCCAATCCACGCTGCTTCGATGGAAATGCATCCACGATAATCGCGCTGGAATTTGCAAACAACATCGCGCCGCCAACGCCCTGAACCAAACGCCAGATCACTAACCAGAGCGCGCCAGTTCCATGCTTGTATGGATCGATTGCGAGCAAGACCGATGCAAACGAGAAGACGGCAAAACCCAAGTTATAAATGCGGACGCGTCCAAAAATATCGCCGAGTCGGCCCAGGCTGATAACCAATACCGCCGTCACCAACATGTAACCCATCAACAGCCAGAGCAAATATCCAACATTGCCCGGTGAAAGCGGGTCAACACCAATGCCGTTAAATATGGCAGGCAGCGAAATCAAAATGATGCTGGAATTGATGGTCGCCATCAACATTCCCAATGTGGTGTTAGAGAGCGCAATCCACTTGTAACGTTCGCTTGTGTGGGCATCTGTTTGAGTCGGCACTTTGTAACCATATCGTGCTCGTTATCGTATGGTGAACAACGTCCGCTGGTATTACCCTTGTTATATGAGTAACGCGTATGACAAATCTGGCGTAGCCAATCACGACGCACCCACCACCGATGCATGGGGCGATTTCATGAAAACCGGATGGGCTCCTTCGCCTTTGGAAGGCGTGAAGCCAGATGCAGTTGTGCCCTTCGCAAAAGCCCGCCGTGAAAAATTGTCCGCGCTCTACCCTGGCATTCGATTAGTCATCCCATCGGGCACATTCAAAGTGCGCAGCAACGATTGCGACTATCGATTCCGCCCACACAGCATCTTCGCTTGGCTCTCGGGCATAAACGCATCGGACGCCGTCCCCGATTCTGTATTAATCATGGAACCCAATGGCTCAGGCCACGATGCGCTCTTGTTCATTCATCCGCGATCCCCTCGAGACACCGAAGAGTTTTACCGGGATCGTCGCCACGGCGAATTCTGGATTGGTCGTCGCATGACGGTGGAAGAGACCTGGACTAAGTACCAACTCGAAGTTCGCCACATCGATACTTTGAAAGTTTTTCTGGGTAATGAAAAAAATACGTATTCAATCCGCGGTGAAGATCCCGAAGTAGACGCTTTGGTTCCGGCGCGTAAAAAGAAGGACGAAGAGTTATATGTAACGCTCTCGAACATGCGCCTCATCAAGGATTCGTACGAAGTCGCCGAAATGCAAAAGGCCATCGACGCGACCAACCGTGGCTTTGCCGACATGGTCCGCGTATTCCCCGCCGCCACATCCAACATCCGCGGTGAACGCATCGTCGAAGCAGCATTCTTTGGTCGCGCGCGACTCGAGGGCAACGACTTGGGATACGACACTATCGCGGCATCGGGATCCCACGCATGCGTCCTGCATTGGATCAAGAACGATGGCGATGTATTACCCGGTGACTTGATGCTGATTGACGCAGGAATCGAGATGGAATCTTTTTATACCGCGGACATCACGCGGACCTTGCCGGTAAATGGAAAATTCTCTGACGTGCAACGCAAGCTGTATATGTTGGTCTACGAATCACAGAGGGCTGGATTTGCGGCGGTAAAGCCGGGTGCAAAATTCGCCGATATCAATCGCGCTTGCCATCGTGTTCTCGCCGAGGGTCTTGAGGCCATGGGGGTCTTGCCCATCAGCGCAGAAGAATCTATGAAACCAGAGATTGGTCTGCATCGTCGGTGGACCGTGCATGGCGTATCGCATCATCTCGGCATGGACGTGCACGATTGCGATCGCGCACGCTCTGAGGAGATACAAGCGCGTGTGCTTCAGCCCGGCATGATTTTGACCGTTGAACCAGGTCTCTACATCCATCCTGATGACACCTTGTTCCCCGAGGAATTCCGCGGAATCGGTATCCGCATCGAAGACGACGTGATCGTTACCGATACCGGTTGTCGCGTAATGTCGAAGGCGTTACCAAGTCATCCGGACGAGATTGAAGTCTGGATGTCGAACTTATCTCGTAATTAAGTCGTCGCCCACACACCAAGTCCGGCGGCGCTAATTCCAAAGACGAGAGTAAGCGCGAGATAGATCAACGCTTTCTTCTGATGCTTGTGCTTGAGCAAGTGATGCTCTTCCACCGCAAAAGTTGACCAAGTCGTGAAAGCGCCGGCGAATCCGGTGCCAATCAACAACGGCCATCGGCCGTGGCTATTCAACATCAATCCAAGAATGAACGATCCGGTTGTGTTGATAATTAAGGTTTCGAGCGGAATCAACGAGCGATGAAGCTTCTTTACCTCTTGATCAATAATGTAACGAAGTGGCGCACCAACTCCGGCGCCCAATGCAATCCAGACCGCGCGCATCAGACCCATCGATTCTTGAGCGCTTCATGCGTAACGGCGACTAGTAAATATGTACCGAGCAAAGACGCCAACGTGTACGCCAGTGCGGTGGAATATTGCGCGTGCGCAAAGTATTGATCCACCTTTAGCGCAAAGGCTGAATACGTCGTAAATCCACCGCAGAAGCCAGCGCCTAGCGCCGGTCGCCACCACCATTTTGGCGATTTGTGATCGCGCACATAAAGCAAAATCACCATCAAGATAACCGAGCCGGTGTAATTAACAATCAGCGTGCCCCACGGGAAACCCTTTTCTGAAAAGGGTAGCGAGATAAGCCAACGCGCGAGTGATCCGATGATTCCACCCAACGAAACGACAGCAATCGTCTTGGGCGAAAAGCGCTTTAGAGCCAACGCGCCTTCAAGAATGCGTTGGTCATTACGGACGAGAAGAAGCTAATGATCAGCGATCCGGCCAGTGCATATCCAAAGTTGGTGACGTGCAATGAACCCGATGCCCAGCGCGATGTCAGCATCAACATCGCCGCGTTAATGACAAAGGAGAACAACCCAAAGGTAAGCAGGACCGCGGGCAACGTCAACAACTTCAGAATTGAACCGATGAAGGTATTAATGAACCCGAAGAGCAGGGCGACCCAGAGATAACTCCAGAAGCCACCGTGGACTTTTATGCCCGAGAGAAAAAGCGTCGCAATCCAGAACGCCAAAGCCAAGATGGCCCAGCGCGCCAGAAGCTTCATGCCTTAAAGAATACCCTCGGGCTTTCTGATTTTTGATCCCAACCAGCGAAGTGGGTCATATTTCTCATCAACCACGCGCTCCTTCATAGGAATAATCGCGTTGTCGGTGATGCGAATGTGTTCTGGGCAGACCTCGGTGCAGCACTTGGTGATGTTGCACATTCCCAAGCCGTGCTCTTCCTGAGCGGTCTTCTTGCGATTGCGCAAGATATCCAGTGGGTGCATATCGAGTTCGGCGATACGAATAAAGAAACGAGGTCCGGCAAAGGACTTCTTATTCTCTTCATGATCGCGAATAACGTGGCAGGTGTTCTGACACAGGAAGCACTCGATGCACTTACGGAATTCTTGACTGCGCTCAACATCGATTTGCTGCATACGTGGCTCACCTGGCTTCATGCCGACTGGTGGCTCGAACGCAGGAACTTCCATCGCCTTCTTGTAGTTGAAGGAGACGTCGGTGACCAAATCCTTGATGACGGGGAATGCGCGAAGCGGAGTAACCGTGATGGTCTCTTCGGGTTCGAATGAACCGACCTGAGTCATACACGCCAAGCGTGGCTTGCCGTTGATCTCCATCGAACATGAACCGCACTTACCGGCCTTGCAGTTCCAACGAACCGCGAGGTCATTCATCTGCTCGGCTTGAACGCGATGGATGATGTCGAGAACGACTTCGCCATCGTTCGCGTTAACGGTGACATCCTGCAGCGCACCTGACTCGGCGTTGCCGCGCCAGATACGTAACTTAAGTGTGCGTGCCATTACTTGGTACCACCTTTCGCAATTTCTGCTGGTGTCATGTATTTCTCGAGTTCGTGCACATCAAAGAGTTCGAAGAGTTCCTTCGGAAGTTCTGGTAGCGCTTGCTGACGAACAACAACTTCGGTTCCGTTGAAGGATGAGATGTTGTTCTTCTGGCGCCATTCAGCGTTCATGCCTGGGAAGTCATCGCGAGTGTGTCCGCCACGAGATTCTTCGCGGACGATGGCCGACTTCGCCGTGCTCTCGGCGATCAACAACATGTTGTCGAGATCGAACGACAAGTGGAAACCAGGGTTGAAGTTGCGATCACCGGTAACGGTGACGTTCGCGATGCGCTTGCGCAGGTCTGCAATCTTGTCGATTGCATCCTGCAATTCCTTCTTGGTGCGAATGATTCCGACCAAATTGTGAGTGACTTCCTGCAACTCTTGGTGAAGCGCGTATGGATTCTCGCCACCAGTGCGCGTGAATGGCGCTTCAACCTTCTTTGCCGCATTGGCAACAGTCGCTTCGCTGACGGGAGTAGCGGTTGTCTGCTTCACATAAGCAGCAGCGCCCATACCCGCGCGACGTCCGAAGACGAGCAAGTCCGACAATGAGTTTCCGCCAAGGCGGTTTGAACCGTGCATGCCACCGGCACATTCACCAGCTGCGAATAGACCAGGAACGCCAACCGCAGCAGCGGTATCTGGTTCTACCTCAACGCCACCCATGACGTAGTGACAGGTAGGACCGACTTCCATTGCTTCCTTGGTGATATCCACGCCGGCGAGTTCGTAGAACTGGTGCCACATAGATGGCAGGCGCTTCTTAATAACTTCGGCGGACAAACGCTTCGAAACGTCGAGGAATACGCCACCGTGCTCGGTTCCGTGGCCAGCCTTTACTTCGCTGTTGATCGCGCGCGCGACTTCGTCGCGTGGCAACAACTCTGGTGGGCGGCGGTTGTTATCTTGATCGGTGTACCAACGATCAGCTTCAGCTTCGTTGTCTGCATACTTATCCTTGAATACATCCGGGATGTACTTGAACATAAAGCGCTCGCCGAGCGAGTTGGTAAGAATTCCACCTTCACCACGAACAGATTCGGTAACAAGAATTCCGCGCACTGATGGTGGCCAGACCATTCCGGTTGGGTGGAATTGCAAGAACTCCATATCAACCAGATTTCCGCCGGCCTTCAGCGCAAGGGCGTGACCGTCGCCGGTGCCCTCCCATGAGTTGGAGGTAATTTTGAATGTCTTGCCAACGCCACCAGTTGCAAGAATGACAGCAGGCGCTTCAAAGAGAGCCTCGTGTCCGTTCTCGCGGTAATAACCGTAGACACCAGCGACCTTGCCATTCTCTTTCAAGACTTCAGTAACGGTGAATTCAGCGAATACCTTGATAAATGATTCGGCGTCACCGTGATCGCGCTTATCTTTCTGTTGCAACGCGACGATGCGCTGTTGCATAGTGCGGATTAATTCCAAGCCAGTGCGGTCGCCAACGTGGGCCAAACGAGGATATTCGTGGCCACCGAAGTTGCGTTGAGAAATCTTGCCTTCTTTGGTGCGATCGAAGAGCGCGCCCCACATTTCGAGTTCCCAGATGCGATCTGGTGATTCCTTGGCATGAAGTTCTGCCATGCGGAAGTGGTTGAGGAATTTGCCGCCGCGCATTGTGTCGCGGAAGT
>Ga0208253_1000618_pt1 | contig 13950 bp, 10 predicted proteins | sample CryBogCBE10Oct08_FD_184573 | JGI IMG/M metagenome (GOLD analysis project Ga0208253, IMG submission 184573) | Freshwater microbial communities from Crystal Bog, Wisconsin, USA - CBE10Oct08 (SPAdes) | ecosystem: Environmental > Aquatic > Freshwater > Lake | place: Crystal Bog, Wisconsin, USA...
TCGTATTTCATACATATTTCATACACGAATTGTTGGAAGGTGCGCCTAGGCTGTTAACCTAGACCCATAGCGAGCGTGAAATCGTCGCAAAGACGAGAATCGTCGTAGACCTAGCCACGGACTGTAAATCCCCCGGCTCTGCCTTCGAAGGTTCAAATCCTTCACCCGCCACCAGATAGTTGATCTATATATCAAGCGTATTTATATGTAATTGTGCGACCTTTCGCACTAATTATGACAACACCCACTGACATTCACAAGACCAGTTTTCACTTGGTTTAGGACGGTTAGTGACGGTAATTCATACACCAATTCATACACCCCCACCCTTAAGTCACTCGTATTTAATTCATACACCAGGGCTTACGGATAGGTAAGGGTTCTATAAGTTAGGCAGTAGCCAAAAAAAGGTTACTGGGGTTACCGAGGTTGCAACCTATTTACCGCAACTCTTATGAACCCACTCAACTTTGTCTGCCGTTCCCTTATGCCTCACTCGTGAATCTGCATCAGCGATGGGATTCTTACAGATTGCACAGGTAACCCGAACCTTTTCTCCCGACGCTAAAGCTTTTCGAATCCGTACTTTCCCTGCCCTTGTTTTGAAGGTTTGCCTGAAGGGTTCTTCGTACACCACCCTAGGTAGAGGAACAATCATTTGGCGCTTAGCTGGCTTTTTTACTACAGATTTAGGTGAAGATATTGGCTTTGTTGTTCTAAAAGAGCATTCAAATTTGATGCTATCCACAACATTAGCCAGAGAGAGCGCCACTTCACCGTTCGTAAACCGAATAACTTTGTAACCTAACTTCTGCAGGTCATGGTCTCTAAGGTCATCCGAAGCCTGACTTCCATCATGACTTGCCCCATCAACCTCAACAACAATCATTTTTTCCAAACAAACGAAGTCAACAATGTATGGATAAATAACATGTTGTGGGTAGAACCTAGGAAGCCCTTTTATTGTTTCCAGTGCTTCAAAAAGTTTTCGTTCGGTTGATGTTGGATTTTCTCGCATGCCAGCAGCTCTTTGCTGAAGAAGCTGATGGTGCTTATCTTGATTCATTTTACCTAGGTGATTTTCGCATTTAAATTTTGAGTCTTTTCTTGAATGATATTTTCAACTTTCATACAGGCAATTTCGAGCATGTTCAGTAAGTGAGCTTCTGTGAGCGGACCAGTTTTAGATTGTAAATCTTCATCTACATTCAATGCTAGCGCTGCGAGGTCTTGCCTAATCTTATTCATCGAATTTTCGATATCACTCATGGCAATGTGGAGGCGACCTTCATCTGCCATTAAATAGAATGCTTCGCGGACATCGTGAAGCAATAAACTTACAAATCGCGCCTTGTGCAGTGCATGTTCGTGTAGTTCTTCATTTTCAAATGCAATTTGTGCAGCTGGTGTGGAAGTAAATGGATTACCAGCCCATGCATCTGAAGTTGCTGAGATTTCTGAAGATAGGGCTTCAGAAGTTCTACGAGTCTCGTAAATATCTAGAGGAACCTGAGTATCAGCAACAGGCTGCATGTCTACTGCTTTGGAGGCACCAGGCATTGGCGTATTTGTATTTAGTAATGAATTGAAATTTGTGGATACAGCATTCATTCCAGGTAGCACCGATAGCCCACCCGCCCAAGCTAGCCATTGAGTAGCACTTATTGTCATGGGAGGGTCAAAATCGGTAAATACAAGATTCGCGTTTTCTTCTAGATGTTCTCTTGAAGGGCTGTAAAGAAAACTAAAAGGGATATTGAGTGCTAGCGCAATTTTCATGATGTCCGTAAGGTCAAAATCTTGAGGAGCTCGCTCACCAGAGTCATTTAAAAGCCGATTCATTTTTGAACCGCCCACTCCCGAGCTTTCCCCAAATTTCATTCTGCTCCATCTATCGGGATTTCGTGCCTCTAACCATTTATCTACATCGATATATTTTTCAATGTCATGTGGACCCTTGTAAGTATTTTTCAGAACTTCAAAACATCCGCGACCGTGCTTGTTAAATGCCTTATCCCTTAATCCACGGTCACGCAGGAGGGTATGAACATTCGCTCTAACCAAAGAATTAACGGTGACGTCATAACTAGGTCTTAGTTTTTGGACCTTTTTGACTGCTCGCATCCGTCACCAATTTCGAAATTCGAAAGACCCCCCCTCGTTTTTCGGGGTATGCCTCAAAGTGTAACCAAGCGCCAAAGAGCGTCTCTGGCTAACACCAGATTATTTGAAAGGACACAAAGTGTCTGTATTACTAACAATCCAAGAGGCGGCGAAACGCCTCAGCCTTAGCGAAAGCAAGGTTTACCGCATGACTATCGAAGGGGAATTGCAGTCCATCCACATCGGTCGTGCGGTTCGCGTGCCTGAGAAAGCGCTCGAAGACCTCATCAACCAACAACGCCCTAGTTTCCCTGATTACCTCAAGGGGGATAAAAAGTGAGCCAAAGTTACACATCCCTTATTAGGGCAACGGTAGGACAAGGTGATGGCTACCTCGCTCTATCTCACTCAAAAGACCCAAAACTAAATGGATTGAAAACTGAGTTCTATCACTCCAGCCAGATGCCTGACTTTATGAATGCGGTTGAAAAGTACAAAGACGAGCAGGTTTATTTTGGACTTGGACTTCGCAGTCGTGCAATTCCCGCTGGCAAGCGTGGCGCTCGCGAAGATATCAGCAGCATTTCAATTATCGGAATGGATATTGATATTTACGATGAGAAGAAACCACATAAGTCGCTCCCAAAGAGTTATGACGAGGCTATTGCCTTACTTCAAAACTACAGCCTTCCACCTAGCATCATTATCGATTCGGGAAGTGGATTGCACTCCTATTGGATTTTGAAAGAGACTTTCTCAACTGGTACAGCAGAAGAGCGTGAGGCTGCTCAGGAGTTGGTACGGAATTTCTACGGAGGATTTGCTCAATACGCACAGCCATGTGAGTTTGACTCTACATTCGACATTACCCGCATACTGCGTGTTCCGGGAACTTTAAATCTAAAAGACCCGTTACATCCACGTGAAGTAAAAATTCTTTTTGAAGATTTGTCACGCACTTATTCGATTGATGAAATTACAGCGGTTGGGTTCTCGGGAAAGATTCGTAAAGAACGCGCACAGAAAGTTATCGAAGCGGGTGCTAGCGATGAAGCTGTTGGTGTTATGAATCTTAAAAAGGTAATTGGTGGCTGCTCTTGGTTCGAGCGTGTCTGGGCTCATCCCGAGACTGCTAATTATAACGAATGGTTTGCAGTCTCATCTGTTCTCTTTTTTGCGGAGAGTGGAAATGCAATGTTCCATGAGTGGTCAAGCAAGCATCAAAAGTATTCATATGATGAATCACAAGGACTCTGGGAGCAAATTGACCCTGAGCGTGCACGTCGTACATGTGAGAGTGTCGCTAGCTCACTTCATGGCGCGGTTGATTGCGAGCGTTGCCCATTTCGTGGAGGCATTCATTCACCAGTAGAACTTGGGCTTCCTGAGAAGCGCATTGTTGTAACACAGACAGGCTCACTTCCGACAAAAGCTGCACAAGCATGGGCTGCAACCTATGTAGCGAATGAACCCCCAATGCTCTTTCGCAATAATGTTGGAATTCTTCGCATTAATGCGGAGGAAGCTGGATGGGACATCCTGAACTCGAAGTCAGCGCGTCATGAGTTTGCACGTAGTGCGGACTGGATGAAGCCAACTAAATCGGGTTCTTTAATTCCTGCGGACCCTGCCGAAGCAGTTATTGAAGATATGTTACAGACGATTAAACCTCCGCTACCAGAATTGAAGAAGGTAACTTCAATTCCAGTAATAACAGCGGACGGCCGTCTAGTTCAAGACTTTGGCTACGATGAATCTTCCCAAATTTATCGTACCCGTGATGTAAGCCTTGGTAACACTAAGTTTGGCACAGGAAAGAACTTTGCAACCGCTCAAGAAGCAGTGAAGTTCATTTTCGATGAATGTTTGGTTGACTTCCCATTCGGTTCAAAGCAAGACAGTGCACATGCTTTGGCGCTTATGCTGCATGACTTTGCCCGTAACTTATTTGGCGGAGTCTCTCCATTATTCTTGCTAGATAAGCCGCTTGCTGGTTCAGGTGCATCACTACTATCGATGACACTTCTGTATCCATCACTTGGTTGCGAAGTACCAATGAAAGTATTTTCGAAGTCCGAAGAGGAGCGTCGTAAGCAAATCACGACCCACCTTTATAGTGGTGGTGGACCCTATGTCCTAGACAATATGAGTGGAGATAAAATTGACTCAGATGTTTTGGCTGCAGTACTTACCTCTGTAACATATTCAGACCGCTTACTAGGTGGGAACACTGCACCGAAGCTTCCAAATCTTGGACCATGGGTTGCTACAGGCAACAATCCTGGATTTTCGGGTCAGCTAAACCGCCGCTTTGTAGAGGTTCGCTTAGTTCCTAAGACTGAGACACCACATCTTCGTGATGGTTTTCGCCATTACCCACTCATGCCATGGGTGAAAGAAAATCGAGCAACTCTCATTGATGCCTGCATCACCATCGTTATGGCTTATGTCGAAGCGGGACGCCCATCATGGGATGGGACTCCACTAGGTAGCTTTGAAGAGTTCTCCAAAGTTATGGGTGGAATCTTGCAGAATGCAGGCGTTGAGGGCTTTATGTCGGACATGGCTCTGCAACGCGATTCATTGGATGCAGAAAATAGTCAACTGCATGACTTTGTCGATATCTGGTGGGAGGAATTCGGGGAAAAGCAGGTCCCTGTAAAAGACTTAATGGCACTCGCAGCCAAGCATGATTTGGATGTACAAGACCACTGGGTGGAACCAGGTCTTCGCACTGAATCAACTCGCTCGGAGTCGACGAAGGCGGGCAATTACATCGGAAACAAGAAGCAACGTTACTTCGTTCTATTTCGTGATGGTGAGTCCGTTCGTGTGCAATTAGTGAAGACCGAACGTCGTAGCTGTTATGGATTACGTCGCGGCTAGGTAAATGCAACCTTTGCAACCTTTGCAACATCGTTGACCTAATTCAGTCTATAGAGGTTACCGAAGTTGCAAAGGATGCAGGTTTTACCCAGACGGATGCAAGATTCACTGTCATCCTTATACATAACACCATCAGATTGGAGACATTATGGAAATGCCTAGCCTTTACACACCGAACGAAGTTGCCGACCATCTTCACGTATCACGAGGAACAATTTATAGCTTAGTTTCCCGAAGGGAGATTGACAGCATCAAAGTTGGTAGAAACCGACGCTTCACAGCACAACAGGTGAAGGATTACATAGCTCGACGTCAACAAGTTGTTGTAGTCGATTATTGAGCTCTTAACATGATAGCAAGATTGAAACGAGTTGCTCAAAAGCGGAATTTCATCTTGCATAAGTGATTTTTTGCAAGATTTATCGGCTTACTTAAACTGAAATTAGTCTTGTTAGGAATCACATCACAAAAACCCCCAGTAAACCTGGTCACGCACGTAAAAACCAAAGTCAAACATCGTGCAGTAGCCGAACTAGAAACCTAAGAAGGACGTATGAATACCAACGCTTCACAATTTAGCTCGAACACGCCATCAACTCCATTCGAAGCGGCAGCTTTAAAAGCCGTTCACTCAAAACGGCAAAAGAACCTAAATATGCACCATGCTCCGACCATTGATGAACAACTCAAATACGCCAAACTATTTAAGATGCTGTCTTCACCTGTGGAAAATAACAAGACTCCTAACGTCTAAAGTACCCATTCTCACTTGTCTGACCAGGCGGGTACTCTTCCAATATGGAAAATAAGAGCTGTCCCGAACTGCCTCATTTTCATATTGTGTATGAGCAAGTAGGTTCCTTTAAGCGCCCGACGAGAACAGTCGTGGCTGCCACTGCTGAAGATGCGCTCGCTACCTTCCTACCAACATTGCCAGAGTCTTGGCGGGGCGGAGTCTCGGTATTTGATGACAGTAATGTTCATGAGGATGAAATGCCTTTATTGCATCACTACGTCACAAGTCCAGAGCCAAGTGGAAGTAGATTTGTGTCAACAAGCGCAGCGGGGCTGGCGAGACCAGATATCGGACTTCTTTCCGAAGAATTCCTGAAAGAAATTCGAGCTATGAAAGAGAAGAATCTTGCTTTTGAGGCGCTTAGTCGTCTACTAAAAGGTGAGATTGGCGCACGTTTTAAAACCAACGTAGTCCAGCATTCCCTCTATTCAGATTTGTTGGATAGCGCGCTCGCTAGGTACCGCAATAGAAGCATTGAAACTGCCCAATTAATTGAAGAACTCATCGACATGGCAAAGAAGCTCAATGAGCAAATTAAGGCAGGAAATCCTGACGGGCTAACTGAGTACGAAGTAGCTTTTTATGATGCCTTAGAAATTAATCAAGCTGCTGTGAGAGAAATGGAACACGCAACCTTGGTTCAATTAGCCCAAGAGCTCACGAAGAAAGTTAAGGAAAACATTAAGGTGGATTGGTCAGTTCGTGAATCCACTCAAGCGGCCCTTCGAATAATGGTTAGAGACTTACTGGACAAGTATGGCTACCCACCTGACTTTTCACGGTTAGCCGTTGCAACAGTTATGCGACAGGCAGAATCTCTCACTGAAGAATGGCTTCTAGAAGCGTTATAAAAAATCGCCCCCACCAATTTTTTGACAGTAGGGGCGATAGTTTTTATTTAGAAGCCCATAGCTTTTATTGCTTCTGCGGTTCCTTTCATCTGACGTGAAGAGTGATGAACGTAAGTACGAGATGTGAGGAGTACGGAGGCGTGACCCAGAAAGCGACGGATTGTTTCGATATCCATCCCTTGGTCGTAAAGCATGGTTGCAGCGGTATGGCGCGCATCGTGTAGACGCTTCATTGGTAACCCAGCTGTAGCGAGCGCTTTTTGCCAATGCGCAAAGTCCGTGTGACTGTTCTGTGGCTGACCCTTGAGTCCAGGAAAGACCAAGTCAAAGTCCTGCCATTCTTCGCCAAGAGAGAGACGTTGGGCATTCTGTGCAACCTTATGTGCACGCAATGCGAGGATAGTCGTTGGGTCCAGTTCAAGAGTACGCACGGAATATTTACTCTTGAGCTTCACGAAAACGTAGACTCCATTAACCTTCTGGACCTGTTGCCACACGAAGATTTCGCCTTTATCTAAGTCAACGTCATTCCATTTGAGCCCGAGTGCTTCTCCTTGGCGCATTCCATAGAGTACGGCGATACGAGTACGAGCTTGCATGTATGTATCTTGCGTAACCGATAACAGGTGTTTTACCTCTTCGCATGTCAGTGGATGGATTTGGGGAGTATCCACTTTTACTGGACGTGAGTGAGTTACTGGGTTCACTGCGACAAGGTCATCTTGCACTGCGCGCTTAAATGCAGCAGATAGCAAGGCACGTGCTTGCTGACAAGAGCGAGCGCTTTGACCAGATTCATCCATTTTTTCTATAAATGCGTTGATGTGATTTTTAGTGATGCTACGTAACTTCATTTGTCCTAGTGCAGGCAGGATATGGTGGCGATTCAAAGAGGCATAGCGGCGATAGGTGGTATCTGTAATATTTTTTACGTGCTTCTTGGTTAACCATGCATTCATAAATTCGCCAAAAAGCAAGTTCTCACTATCTACTACAAGTGAGTCATCTAGGGGAGGGAGCTTTGCCATCTTCTCTTTCGCAATACGGCGCGACTCCTGCTCTGAGCGTCCCATGGCTGTAACGGATTGACTTCCACGAGTTATTTTTGTACGCCAGCCATTCTTGTGGCGATAGGTAGTTCCATCTCCATTGCGGCGGCGAGTTGTTTTACGTGGCTTCTTTTCTTTATCCATTTTGTGTTCCTTAATTGCTATATGACCATCTGATTTAGGTGGTTCAGCAACAGGTTCTCACTACCTTTGAAAAAGAGACGGGGGACTTTCGAAATTCGGAATTCCACCAGCGCCATTTTTCAATTGACACACTTTTAGCACATTTACTAATTGATGTATCTGTCTAGCTTCGGATTTACCAGCGAAAATATGGGATTTACGCGTGATTACCCTAAGATTTGCTTGGACGCCCCCGTAGTCCAATGGCAGAGACAGAGGACTTAAAATCCTCCAAGTGTGGGTTCGACCCCCACTCGGGGCACCAATGAAGTATTACTTCTTAAGTGTAATTGGATAGAGAACAGCAGCGATCGCATTTTGTGGATCATCACCATTTGGATAATCACTGAGTTTGACGATAACTGTCTTCGTCGCAGGGTTAGTAAATATTTGCTGTCCGTGTAATCCCATCGCCATATTAATTCCAGGATATGGATGCCAGAGTTGGGCGCCATAACCCCAGCCATGATCTAGCTTTACTACAGGAGTTGATAAGCGCTTCATCCAATGTGGACTAATGACTTGATGGTTTTGAGAGCTGCCATTGTTGATAAGCAACTGACCAATGAGAGCGTAATCGCGAGCAGCAGCATTGAAGCAACAGAAAGTTTTCTCATGCCCACCCTTGTGGTCAACGTTCCATGTTGCAGCATTTTTCGCTCCGATGGGCTGCCAGATGTTTTTACTAAAGTAATCAGAGATGCTTCCGCCAGTTACTTTTTGAATGATCAGACCCAGCATCTGGGTGTCAACGCTACGGTAATCAGGTTTTGTATCTGGCTCTTCAAGCATCTTGCGATTGTGAGTGATAAACCAATTCATATCTGTCGTGGCATACATCTGAGCGATACCAACACCCCATCCTGCTGGGCCACTTGGATAGTTATCTCTCACTCCTACGCCGGCTTCCATGTCGAGCAAGCTTTGAATAGTTACTCTGTCGAAGGAGGTACCAGTTTTCCACTCAGGGAAGAATGAGACGAAGGTATCTGATTCAAGAATTTTTCCTTGCTCAATGAGCTGGCCGATAATGATTGATGTGAGCGTTTTTGCCATGGAATATGAAGGCAATTTAGTAGTGGCGCTCATCCCTGCTTGAGTGTTGTAGTACTCGTAGGTGATCGTTCCATCTCGAACAACAAGAAACGCATTTGTGTAACTCTTCTTCAGGAACTCATCCCAAGACATGGACTTACCTTGGTAGGTGACCGAATATGGCATCTGTTCGGTTCCGGTCTTCCAAACAACAGGTGTGGCAGATGGATCAACTGTGTGCCAAGGCAGAAGAGTTGGGGTCTTCGATGCTGGCGCTAATCCCAGGCGAACAGCTGAAATCAAAGATGGATAGTGGACATATTGCAAGAATCCAGAGAGCAAAATGAATATTGCGACAAGTGCGATACCGGTATTGCGAAGAATCTTCAGTGTCCGTTTCATAGGAGAAGGGTATTGCCGAAGACCCTCGCCCGCTATATGCCTGATACATGCGTTAAGCGTGTTCTAAAAATGTTCGCTTATGAGGACACTAGGAGGGGTTGCTAGCCTTCGTTTCATCTTGCCTGTACCGTTTAGGTATGGAAGAAAAAAATCTTATTCAGATATGGAACGATCAACGCGCAGCGCGCATTAAATCTCAGCTTGCGCCAACTCTTTTGCTCTCTGTTGTGCTCGCACTAACAACTACTGGTCACCTCACAAAGACCACCGATCAAACTCTCAAACTCTTCGCTATTGGTTTAGTGATTGCTGGAGGTGTCTTCTCTGTTACTGCGATGGTTGCGGCAGTCCGTGATGGCGCAGCAGTGATTGCTTCTCTGAAGGCGCTTAAAGGGCTTTCACCATTAGGCAAGTCCATTAGCAAGTCTGCCGATAGTCTATGGATGACGGGCGGACTCTTTGTAGTTTTGAGCCTTTTCAACTTTGTTGTCCTTTGGATCTATCTCTTTAGATAAGACTGAATGAGAGGCCCCTGAGAGAATTCTCAGGGGCTTTCTTATTTCACAAGACCTGCTTAGATGAGCACTATGACTCAACCTCCGGCAGATCCAAAGCGCGGTAAAGAGGTATTCGATCTTGATCGTGCTCATGTATTTCACTCGTGGTCTGCGCAAGCACAAATTGCTCCAATGCCAGTTGCGGGGGGAGAAGGAAGCTACTTTTGGGATTTTGATGGAAAAAAGTACCTTGATTTTTCAGGTCAATTGGTTTTTACAAATATTGGATTTCAACATCCAAAAGTTGTTAAGGCAATCCAAGAACAAGCAGAACTTTTAACAACCATCGCCCCACAGCATGCAAACAGCGCACGTGGTGAAGCAGCTAAAAGAATTACAGAACGTGCTGGGGGACATTTCCATAAAGTCTTCTTCACAAACGCAGGAGCTGACGCGGTTGAAAACGCAATTCGTATGGCTCGACTGCACACTAATCGGCATAAGGTGCTTTCGTTCTATCGTAGCTACCACGGCAATACGACTTCTGCGATTACAGCAACCGGTGATCCAAGGCGCTGGCCTAATGAATTTGCAGCGGGTCATGTTCATTTCTTTGGTCCATATCTTTATCGCTCAGCATTCTGGGCAAAGGATGAAGAAGAAGAGTGCAAAAGAGCGCTGGAGCATCTGGAGCAAGTCATAAATTTTGAAGGACCTTCAACCATTGCGGCAATCTTGATTGAAAGTGTTGTCGGAACAGCAGGAGTACTCGTGCCACCAAAAGGCTATCTGGAAGGTGTTCGAGCGCTTTGCGATAAGCACGGCATCAAGTGGATTGCTGATGAAGTCATGTCTGGATTTGGTCGCACTGGTAAATGGTTTGCTTACCAAAACTGGGGCGCCCAGCCTGACCTCATTGTCTTTGCAAAGGGTGTGACAAGTGGTTATGTGCCACTCGGTGGCGTGATTATTAGTGATGAAATAGCGGCAACATTTAACGATCGAGTCTTCCCAGGCGGACTTACTTATAGTGGCCACCCACTTGCGACCGCTACTGCAGTTGCAACTCTCGATGTCATTAGCGAAGAGAAGATGCTTGAGAATGCGGCAGTAATTGGTGAGAAAGTGATTAAGCCGCTCTTGGAGGAGCTAAAGGCAAAACATAAAGTTATTGGTGAGGTTCGCGGGCTTGGTGTTTTCTGGGCAATAGATCTTGTTAAAGATCGCGCAACAAAAGAACCATTGGCTCCATATGGCGCAAGTAGCCCGGCAATGAATGAACTTGTTGCCACATGCAAGAAACTAGGAATGGCTCCATTTAATAACTACAACCGAATTCATATCTGCCCTCCATGCAATGTGAGCGAGGCAGAAATGCGCGAAGGTTTTGCGATTTTGGACCAAGCACTTGCATCAATTGCCCATTACTACACGGGAAGTGATAAGTAATCTTCAGGTATTAAAAAAGCCCCTGACAAATATGTCAGGGGCTTTTTCTTTGAACTATTAACCGAGGGCTTCTCCCGCAGCTTCCTTCATTGCCTTGGCATGCTGTTCACCTGTTTTAAGAGGTGTTGCTCGAAGCGAAAGGGCCACAAGGATTCCGATTGCTGTAACCGGAGCGGCTGCTAAGAAGACAACGTGGAAAGCCTGCACATATGAGTGCACCACGGTTGCCTTAAGTGTTGATGTGAAACCATCTCCTGCAGCCGGATTATTGCGAAGAGCAGCAAAGGCTTGGGGAGATGCTCCTGCCATCGCAGCTGGGTTTGTCGCAGTAAGCGTCTTCACACCATCTGAAATATAGGCAGTGAGCTTGCTTGAGTAGATAGACCCGAAGATCGCGACTCCCAGAGTTCCACCGATTGAACGCCAGAAAGTATTCAGGCTTGTGCCGATACCCATATCGCGAACATCAAGTGAGTTTTGAAGAGCGATAACAAGGTTTTGCAGGCAGAATCCAAGACCTGCGCCAAGTGCAAATGCGAAGATCGCAAGGCGCCAGTATGGAGTAGTTTCATTCAAAGTCACCATCGCTAACAAGGCAGCTGTCATCAAGACCATTCCAATAACCGGGAACATCTTGTATTTGCCGTGCTTGGTAATCCATTTGCCTGTGAAGATCGACATCGAGACGATGCCGAACATCAAAGGAAGCAGCTTTAGGCCAGAGAGTGTTGCTGAATTGTGCTTCACAAGCTGGAAGTAGAGAGGCAACATAACGATTGCTCCAAACATCGCTGCGCCGACAAGGAATGCCAAGAGCGATGTAATAGAGAATGTATGGTTTTTAAATAGACGCAAAGGAAGAATTGGTTCAGCTGCCTTTGCTTGATTCCATAGAAATACGGCAAAGAGAACTAATCCGGCGCCAATCCATGAAAGTGTCTTGACCTTGAGCCAACCGTTCTCTGGAGCATAAACAGAGATACCAAGGAGAAGTGCTGATGTTGCAACAACAAGAAGCAGCGCTCCGAAGTAATCGATCTTATGTTGGCGTACAACTTTAGGAATATGAAGCACCGCTGAAGTCACCACAAGAGCAATAATTCCAAATGGAAGGTTGATGTAGAAAATCCAACGCCAGCCAGTTAGTCCAAGAACCTTTGAATGATCTGAGAAGAATCCACCAAGAAGCGGACCAGCAACAGTTGCAAGACCCCAGACTGCGCCAAAGTATCCCTGGTAGCGACCACGTTCACGAGGTGAGACGACATCTCCGATGATCACAAATGTCAGCGACATCAATCCGCCAGCACCCAAACCTTGGAATGCGCGAGAGATGATGAGCTGATTCATTGAGTGAGCAGCACCTGCTGCAAAAGAACCAATCAAAAAGATGATGATCGCAAACTGGAAGACCTGACGACGACCGTAGAGGTCGGAGATCTTTCCGTAGAGTGGAGTCGATGCTGTTGAAGTTAGAAGGTAAGCAGTAACAACCCATGTGTAATGGTTAAGTCCACCAAGATCCACGGTAATTGTTTTCAAAGCAGTTGAAACGATTGACTGGTCGAGGGCGGCTAGAAGGAGCCCTGTCATCAATCCGACCATCACTGCGGTAATTTGCTTATGCGTCATTGGTTCGTGAGACGTAGCGTTTTTAGTCATGTACTTCCTATCAGTCTAAGTAATGAGTGCTGCCATATACGGCTGCTATTTGTTGAACTTTCAACAGAAATGATACCGCCTGAGCCCCCTAACTGTTGGCTAGGATGTGGGTATGAAGAGTGTGATTGCTGAAAACCTCGTCAAGACGTACAGCAAAGGCTCAGTTAGGGCCTTAGATGGCCTGAGCCTTGATGTGGAAGAGGGAACAGTGCTTGGAGTGCTTGGGCCAAATGGTTCCGGTAAAACCACCACAGTGCGCATTCTTGCAACGCTTCTCAAACCAGATTCTGGCCACGCGATGGTTGGCGGTATCGATGTTGTGAAGAATCCAAAAGCAGTTCGAGAAATCATTGGTTTATCTGGTCAATATGCGGCGGTAGATGAAACTCTTACTGGTTGGGAAAACCTTGTGATGTTTGGCCGTCTTTATCATCTCAGCGCAGATCAAGCTCGTGTACGTGCGCGAGAACTACTTGAGCAGTTCTCACTTACCGATGCAGCAAAGCGTCCAATCAAAACGTTCTCTGGTGGAATGAGACGCCGCCTTGATTTAGCGGCATCGCTGATCATTCGCCCTAAAGTTTTATTCCTAGATGAACCAACAACAGGTCTAGATCCCCGTGGTCGCATGGATATGTGGGGAGTTATTGAAGGTCTTGTGAAAGAAGGCGTAACCCTGCTTCTAACAACTCAGTATCTTGATGAAGCAGATCAACTCTCTGATGACATTGCCGTGATTGATCGGGGAACCGTGATTGCAAGAGGAACATCTGATCATCTCAAAGATAAAGTGGGGGGGGAGCGTCTTGAGATAGTTGTGAGTGAAAAAGACATTACTGCTGCCCGTCAGATTATTGACCGTGTTTCAGGCTCGACCAGCACTCTAGATGCTGGTCTTCGAAAGATCTCAGCTCCTGTTACTAGCGGCAGTACAGCCCTTGTTGGTGTTATTCGTGAATTTGATGCTCAAGGACTTCATGCGTTAGACGTGGCGCTCAAGCGCCCATCTCTTGACGATGTATTTATGTCTCTGACAG
>Ga0208253_1000632_pt1 | contig 13733 bp, 21 predicted proteins | sample CryBogCBE10Oct08_FD_184573 | JGI IMG/M metagenome (GOLD analysis project Ga0208253, IMG submission 184573) | Freshwater microbial communities from Crystal Bog, Wisconsin, USA - CBE10Oct08 (SPAdes) | ecosystem: Environmental > Aquatic > Freshwater > Lake | place: Crystal Bog, Wisconsin, USA...
TGCGTGTAGTAGCTTTTTTAACAGTAGCTTTAGCTTTGGTAGTTGCAGTTTTAGCGGCGGCTCTTGTTTTCTTAGCAACAACTTTAACTTCTTCCTCAACTTTAGCTTCAACAGCTTTAACTTCGGCTACTTCTTCTTTAACAGCTTCGGCAATAGTTTCTTTTTTGCTGAATGCTTTGAACAAAGTCCAAGCAATAGCAATAACGATCACTATACCTACGATTGTTGTGAATTCCATTTAGTTCTCCTCTTAAGATGGATGCAATTATTTAGTGGGTCATCGGGGCGGTAAAATTTTTTATCCAAACGGGTTGCATAATTTGTTGCAATGCAATATAATAATCATAAATAAAGTTGCAGTAAGCAAGATGCTGAATGGTTCGGGTCTTGTAATAACATTTCGCTTAATAAAGGAAAATAAAATGTTCAATTTCAAATCAACAGTAGACGCAGTAGCAAAAGCAAGCAAAACACCTTTGACATACGTTGAAGACAAAGCAATTCGCGCAAACCTAGAAACCCTAGTAGATTCATATGCAGACTTCACTAAGACTGTTTATGACACAAACTTAGAATTGGCCAAACAAGTAGTTGAAGCTACCAAAAGCATCGATTACACTAAATTCTTTGCAGTAGCCAAGTAATACTAAGTTAGTACACACTAACCAAGCCCCGCAAGGGGCTTTTTTTACGGTTGCGGGTTAATTCCCAAAATGCTATAATCTAAGTGTAGTAAATTAATGATAACTTCGGAAAAAGGATTCAAAATGAATATTCGATTAAAAGCAGGTTTAGAAGTAGCAGGTTTCATAGTGTCGGCATTGGTTATCAGTGTGTTAATACGACTGACTCTTGATTATTTCAGTGGCATTTATGGTAGAGAACAAGTTGTGCAAGGTATCTGTACTTTGCTTGGTATAACGTTCATGGCACTCGCTGTCAAATTCATGTACGACATTCGTGTAAGTCAGTTGGAATACCAACGCAAGCTCAACGATATGGTCAACAAGTAATATGTACCAGGGCAACATTTTTCTGTTAAGCTGGGACATGTTAGGTTTAGAAACCGTTATCAACGTCACAGAAATAGACAAAGAAAAAACCTGGGCTACTTTGAAAAACGAGCCCGGTCCGAATCTCAATCATATTGTCAACGGAGTGATGCTTAGAGCTCGTTATAACAGCCAAAGGCATTACGAAATCTATACCGTGACCATGGACGAAAGCATAACAGAAAATGATGTCCGCGACATGTTTGAAGCCAACCCACAGGCCATGGCCGACTTGGTACGTGAGCGTGGGCACAAAGTCTACTCGGATAGACTTGACCATAAAATGACCAAAATTGTATAATGCAGTATGTTTAACTTGAAGGAACTATAATGATTATATCTGGTAAGAAGTTTCGAGTCAGTAGTGTCTATTGGCCGCGCCGCGAATTTAATCCAGCCAATCCTGAGGACTTAGGCGAATACAAATATTTTTTACAAAAACAAACTTGGAAAAATGGTTGCCCGTTTGTACTAGAGTGGCCGTTCCTTAATGTTATTGTTATGATTGAGCATAAAATTGTTCGTCATCATTTAGCTGGTTTGATTTCAAACGCCAAACAGAAAAAATCATCATGAAAACCATAGCCTTTGCTTTGTTACTGTTAGCAACCGCACCAGTGCAGGCACAAGCTACCTACGAGCAGTTGATGAATGTTAAGTTCACTGATCGCAGTTGTTCAATGATTGATCAATGGGTCACGTGGACAGAAACACAGTTGCGACTCAAAGGTTTATTGGGCGTTGATCCTGAAAAAATGTCAAATGAAGATAGGCTTTATAATGTTCGTGCTAGATCAATAATTTGGGCATTGAGAATTGGGTGCAGTAACCCTGATAGATACAAATGAAATCTTTAGCCTTTGTTGCGCTCTGCGCTGTTGCTACCGCTAGTATGGCTGACTGCTATACCAAAAGCAATATACACCTAACACGTCAGGCCATTGATGCTGGCCCTACAGACTTTCAACAGACTGTAACACCAGATGCTCGAGGCTTTAAGTGTAGCGTTCGGTATCGTGTCCATATTGGACGTGATTGGCAAACTGCCGAAGGATCAGCTGTAGCCACAACCGAAAGCGAAGCCTGTACCAGAGCTACTGATGTTGGTCGTGGCCAACTCCTATTAGAAGTAGAACCAAATACAGTCAGTGCAGATACCGAATTGGTATGCAGTGATCAACCAGAAATTCGAGTTCGTCGAGTACACGTAGGCGATCGAATTTGGGAAAGCGAAACCGATTTACATATACTGCCTGCTGAACGCAAGTACTTTACCTACAAAGGAACTCAGTGTCGTACGTTTATCGAACGTGATGCACGAGACCAAAATATGTATTTGTATCAAGGTATTATGTGTAAAGAAGACAGTCGTCCAAATACAAAATGGTTGGTCCTTGACAAATATTAGCCATTATTGTACAATGCAGTTATTGTAACCCTACCTTAAAGGTGATAAAATGAAGAAGTTGTTAATTGTTGGTGCAGTTGCAGGTTTGTTGAGTGCCTGTGGATCTACTCAATATCAGACTCGTGCTGATTTGTATCCTACTGGTCCAACCCCAGCGATGCAAAAATCAGCAATTAGTGAAGCGCCAGACTGGATGACTAAGCTACCTAAGTCAGCTAATGCTGTCTATGAAAATGGTACCGCTACATCAGGCGACTTTGGTATGGCAGATATGAAAGCCAAAGCCATTGCTTATGCTAAGATTTGTACTGCCGCAGGTGGTAAAGTCCGTAGTCAAACTAAAGTGTTTACGCAAGATAACGGAACCACTACTACAGAAGCAAGTGAAATGGCTATCCGTAGTATTTGCCCAGATGTGGATATCACCGGTGTAGAAACTGTGGAGATGAAGCACGTTGCAGAAGGCAATCGTATCCGTAGTTATGTACTAGTTGCATTACCAATTGGCGGTGCCAATGTAATGAAGACTGCTAAAGAATCTATGCGTAACAGCAAAGAAGCATTCCGTGAACTAGATGAAATTACCGGTAACAAACCAGTAACTGATAACGATGTTACTCCGGTAGTACCCACTAAAGGTGATAAAGTTGGTGTAGTCAATCCAGATGGTACAAAGTCTACACTTACACTAATGCCCGTGGACAATGTGGAGTACAAAGAGCGCCGTGCTGAAGCACTGGAAAAACCCGGTGCTGTAGTTGGGCAAGTTACAGTTCGTTAAATACCCAGTTAATTCAACTCAAAAACTAGTAGTTTAATGCTCTCCTAAGGTATATGTAAATACCTTAGCGAGGGCATTTTCATGGCAAGACCAAATCCCATTAGAGCAATTATGGAAGCTCCACTTCCAAGCATTACGTATCAACGTAGGCTACAGTTCCGCCCTAGCTATGCAGATATAAACTACGCATATAATATCTGTAATCGTTACCTGTTTGACAATCGCTTACGCCGTCCAACAATCACCCAAGGCAGTCGTCGCCAAACCTGGGGTTTTTGCCAGTGGGACGAAGAACTACACGATACGGGCAGTTATACCACAATTAGTTTAATGGATAAATGGTTTTGCCCTGCTTGGTTTTTACAAACCATAGCCCACGAAATGGTACATCAGTATCAATGGGATATTACCCGCTTTGAAGAATATGATGGCAAAATGCCAGAATCTGGCGCTCACGGTCCTAGCTTTTTTGCACACAGAGATCGCTTTGCCTACTATGGACTACGATTAAAAACATCGTATGGAATGAAGCGTTGGTTTAAGCACCAAAACTGGTATAAGTGTTGACACCCCTGCTATAATCACGTATAATTAGACATAATTCACTAAGAAGGAAATTATGCCTAATTTTGTACCTACCGTCTTGGAAAAGACATCAAACGGCGAACGTGCCTACGACATTTATAGTCGCCTACTCAAAGACCGTATTGTAATGCTAGATACGGATGTTAACGAACATTCGGCCAGTTTATTAGTGGCGCAGATGTTATTTCTAGAAAGCGAAGATCCCAATGCTGATATATTATTCTACATTAATAGCCCCGGCGGTTCAGTTACAGCGGGCATGGCTATCTACGATACAATGCAGTTTATCAAACCCGATGTTAGTACCATTGTTATGGGCCAAGCCTGCTCTATGGGAAGCCTTCTTAGCACAGCCGGAGCTAAAGGCAAACGATTAATGTTGCCCCATGCACGTCACATGATCCATCAACCTTCAGGTGGAGCACGTGGACAAGCTACAGATATCCAAATCCAAGCACAAGAAATCCTAAAGATGAAACATTATCTAACGCAGATTTATGTTGACCATAATAGTGCAGGCAAAACTTATGATGAGTTTGCGGCCGATATGGAACGTGATTTCTTTATGAGTGCTGAAGAAGCCCTGGCATACGGACTTGTAGACGAGATCATCACTAAACGGTAAAACTCGCTGTAATAAAACTATAATAATTTGTTGCATTGCCGTAGATAAATAAGTATACTAGTGAAAACCACTAGTGGTTTATACTTAAAGGAGTCACACAATGACACAATTATTAGAGAAACTTACAAAGTTTTTTGAAACTAAAGAGCAGTCTAACTTAGAGCAGTTTATCAATAGCAAGCGTCCAACTAACGCCGCAGAAGTTGAATACTGGACACGCCAGTACGAAAACAACAACGAAGGCCTATATTGGAGTCGCGGTCTATGAAACAATTTTTCAAAGACGTATGGGAAGCCATTAAATTGGTACAACAGGCACGTGCCGAAGCTATAGCCAAGGGCTATCGTTGGGACTGATATGATTATCACGGAATTTCTTTCTATCCGAGACTATCCAAAGTTTGGCGACTGGCTAGAAATTCAAGACGAGGAAACTCGTCAGCTTTACTTTGGTGTTGCTGGTAGCCAACACGTTATTCGTGCGTTAATGGATCGTATTATTGGTAATCCCGATGATCACTATTTTTTAATAGCTAAAACCGGCAAAGAATGGGTAGGCAGTATACATATTGCTATCAGCGGTCCTGTAGTTGAATTCGGTGTTATTGTACGCGAAGATTATCGCGGACACGGTGTTGCTAATCAAATGATGGAAGAAGCCCTGATTTGGGCACGTAATCGTGGCTACAAAGAATTGTTTATGCATTGCCTAGGATGGAACAAGCCTATACAGCACTTGTGCCACAAGCATGGTTTAGAAACTAGAAACATGTATGGTGATTCAGAGGTAGAAGTAAAATTACCTCCTGCAAACTGGGTTACTATTAATAAAGAGTTTTGTATTAAACAGCGTAACCTGTATCACATGTTCTTACAAAACAGCCGCCGAGTTTACCAATAAATCTACGGTTAAAAGAAATCCTGCAGAGTACCACGACGGCTGACGTCGCTGGTACAACAATGCAGTCCACCATCCCAAAAGTAACGATGTCTTAGATTTACAATGTGTGGTGTAATGCCATGCTGTTCAAATTTACGGAATAGTGTTTCATTATAAGCAGTAACAGCAATATTGTCAGGATCCAGCATTAACATATTGACATCAAATACTGTTTCTTCAGCATAGCCCATCCAATGGCCTAACCAGCTTTCTACAAAGTCTGTAAAGTCATCATTGAGTTCTTCGCCCGGCACCCACCACTTGCCGTGATTCTTATTTTTGAACTCGTTGAACTTTTGCATGTCGCCTGTGGTATTTGGTATATAGACTACTTCCCATCCGGGGAATGATTCCGCATAACTTTCTATGTCGTAGGTACTGATTATTAAGCCAGGCTTAACTACACAAAATACACCATCGCTGTGTCCACCGGTGTTTACTATATGATGACGATATTCGGGTAAGTTGGCATTTAACCAGGCCAACTTGCTTTCTGTATTTTCTTTATAGTTGTGTGTTCCGTGATACAAATCTTTACCTACACGAGTAAGCATAGCACCATCCCAACTTAGTGTATCGGGGCAGGCCAATGGACCTGTAATATATCTGTCGGCACGTTGTTTCATTTCAGTAACAATCGTATGCCACATTGGGTCATGGTTGACAGCCGGCATAGTGTCAGGCAGTGGTTGAGAACCTCCGGTGGGCCAAGCTCGCCAAAACCAACGATTACCTAACATAAGACTATAGTCCCTAGGATACATAGGCGGACTGTTTATTTTGTTGGCTTGCTGATTATAGTACGGGCGCCAGTCTGATCCAACTTCTGGACGCAGGACCTCTACACCAAAACGGGTTAATAATTTGATTAATTCTTGATAGTCTTCTTCAGTTTCTTGAGCTATGCGTTCCATAACCAAACGTACACGACTGTTAGTAATAAAGGAATAAAATTCTGGAGGGTAGCTGGCTCCGACGATACATACTTCTAATGGATCCCAATGTTGATAAACACTATACATAATTAATAAATATTTTCCTATGTTTGATAAAGTATATCACTTAGTTGTGTTTCCGCCATTTACTGGTGGACACCATTTAGCACAAATGATGAGTACAGAATTTACTGACTACACACAAGAACAACTAGACACTATCTATAACGATCAACGCATCGAAGTTGATGGTTATTCATATCTTTATGCTGACAAGTATTTAAGTTGCTTTCATCTTGAGGGTGCAATTAGTTTTATAAAATATCAGCGTAGCCGCAAATTACAGCACAATTATCAAGTAACAGTACTACAGTTGCCAAGAGATTGGGATAGTTTAATTGGTCAGCGTATACTTAGACGTGCTGAATGGATGCGCCCCACTAACATACGTGATTTACACGACTTGGTTTACTCTGCAGAATCTGTTGCCAAATTGTTAGAGTTACCAGTACACAGAGTTTACGAAATTGACAGCAACGATATGGTTACATTGAGTGCTACAGATTTACTGGCCAAAATACCAAATTTAGCCCCCAATCTGTCAGTTTGCAATCTAGTACATAACCGCTGGCAAGCAATGATTACCCGATAAATACTTAATGAGGTCATTTCAATTTGAAGCCGAAGGACGCAGTTCCACCCCAATCGTTTATGTTGACATGGATGGAGTTCTCGCTGACTTTTTTGGCGAAGTGGCACGTGAGCACGATGTTGCTTATTGGCGCGAAATACACCGCAAAGATCTAGGCATTGACCAAATCGCCCAGCAACCTGAATTTTTTGCTGGCTTGCCTATTCTTCCCAATGCTGGCCGCTTTATGAAAGGAGTACTTGCATTAACTCCTAAGTATAGCATTCTAAGCAGTCCGCTACTGAGTAATGTTGAAGAGTCTAGTAAAGAAAAAACTGAATGGCTCCAACGTCACTTAAAAAATCATCAACCCCAGGCTGTTATATTTGATCATGAAAAGTACAAGTATGCACAACAACCCGACGAAACACCTAACATACTGATTGATGATTGGGACACAAACATTAAGCTATGGGAAGCCAATGGTGGTATTGGTATTCTTTATAAAGATGAAAACTATGAAGAAGTACTACATACACTAAGTCAAGCACTACGTGGTAAAATTAAGCCTAAAGCATTTGAAATGGCTGTGTTTGAAGATGACGTATTAGATGTAGAACGTCCCGAAGGTAAACTCTACACAAGTCGCCAGGTCTTAAAGTATGTGCAAGGTATTCATAAAGAATATCACATGCCAAAACCCATACTAAAACACAAAGCATGGGTATTACGTAACATACCTGTTAGTGAGTTAAAAACCCCAGAATATGTACATCAAGACGATCCTTATCGTCGTGTAATTGACATAGACTGGGATCATGTATCAGAAATTAGCCTACATGATATTAAACGACGCCCTATTGTTGTTGATGACAGTGGTTGGGTTTTGGATGGAAATCATCGTGCTACCGCCGCAAGAGCCAGGGGCTTAGAAACTGTCCCTGCGCTAGTTCCATATGATAAATAAACTACAAGGAGATTTTCAATTATGAAAAAACTATTAGCAATTCTAGCCTTTGCAGTTGCGGGCTTAACAGTAACAACAGCAAATGCGTGGAATCAACGGCAACCATTCCCAGTACAGCAATGTCAAGCACACGCACCATATGGTTTTCCAAACGCCCAGGGTGTACAGCCATTATGCCAACAGGCTTATCTAGTTGGATATGATGCGGCAGCTAAATTACCAAAATTTGTAACATATGAATTATTACCACAAAATGCACTTGGTTGCGTGGCTCGTACTAACGCTTTCGCTCCAAACCAATTTGTACCTAACGGTGCAGTTCCAGGCGACTATGCTGGCACAGGCTACGACAAAGGACACATGGCTCCAGACGGGGACCTAAGCTGGGACGTTCAAGTTGAGTTTGAATCATTCTTGATGACCAACATGAGCCCACAAGCAGGTAGCTTGAACCGTGGTATCTGGAAGTTGCTAGAAACTTCAGTACGTGGTTGGGCAGTACAGCGTAACCAATCATACACAGTTTACGTAGGTGGCTTATATGGCCCAGGCGATAAAACAATTGGTAAGGGTGTTGTAGTACCACATGGTTTCTACAAAATTGTTATCAACAATCAAACTAAAGAAATCGCAGGTTGGGGCTTTCCTCACGTAGCACCATATCCTAACTTGGGTAACGACTTAACCAAGTTCCGTGTTCCAGTTGCTGAGATCATGAAAGATGCTGGTGTACAGTATGCTTTCCCAGCCGGCGCAGTTGAACTACAACCAGGCAAAGAATGGCCAGTAGACTTTGGTGCTTTAACTAACGCTAAACGTGCTAAGTGTGGCGCTAACGCTTCTACAGACTAATCAACAGACTGTAGATAAATACTAGGGTAAGGCAACTTACCCTATTTTTTTGACTATATGAGATATAAACAGTTACTATCCGAAGAACAATTAGACGAATTGCGTATGAGCCCTAGCTCATTGCGAGCTTTTGCTAGCAGTCCCGAAGCCCAAGGTATTCGAGCAGGATTTGAAGCAGAACTAGTATTTACAGGCATGGGTGGTGAGCCCGAGTACGATGAAGATCCTGAACCAGATATGGACGCCGACGAGCGTTGCCATAGTATTCAACAGGTTATAGACTTTTTTACCAATGACGAGTACGGATGGGCTACATATGGTCGAGAATTAGACAAGTTACAAGAAGCTCTAGACGAAAAGTACTATGAGTGGCACGATGAACAGATGCAGGAAGCATTTCGTGACGAAGCCGAAGAGCTAATTAAAAAATTACTAATAGATGAAGGCGACTGGGAATTAGATGCTGAGATTGAACGCAATCTTGAGGACATGGGACTCAGCGAAGACGAAATTGCCGAAGCAATAAAAGATGGTGAAAATGCCGGCACTTTTAACAGTTCAAAAGAAGAAGAAGCATTTGCATATGAACATCCAGGCTATCAACGTTATTCAGAAGCACGTGAACAAGCCGAAGGTCGTTTGGATGATATGGTACAAGATAGTTTAAGTAGCCAAGATAAAAACTACGATGCCGCATTAGACGACTTCCGTGATAGTTTTTATATTGATGATGACTCAGGATTTTTTACTGATGTTGGTTTACGTTGGATGAGTGACATTGCTGATGAATTTGGTTTGAATTGGCCAGTAATGAATTATACCGGTAGTAGCAGTGAAGGCGGCTGGAGCGACGAAAACGCAGAACGACTTGCTGATGACCTACACGAAAAACTAGGTGTACGTACTAAAGTATCAAGTGGATACCATAGTGCCAAACGTGACAACGAAACTTGGATTTTTGAACCAGACTCAAGTTTAGATGCAGACGATTCAGAGAATATGTCTGTAGAGATTGTTAGTCCTCCTATGCCGTTGGAAGAATGTTTAGCTAAGATGGAGCAGTTCTTTGAGTGGGCAGAAGGTAACGGTGCTTACGCCAATGGCTCAACTGGTTTCCATATGGGTGTTAGTTTACCACAAAAAGGTGGTGATGTTGATTATGTTAAGTTAGCTCTGTTCCTAGGTGACGAGCACGTACTAAAAGAATTTGGCCGTAGTAGTAATCACTTCTGCGAAGCCGCAATGAAAAAGATTCGCAATCGTGTCAAAGGCGACAAAGAACGTGTTAGTGGTGCATTGGAATTAATGCGTCACAATCTAATTGAACTAGCACAAAAGTCATTAGAAGTTAGCAATCAAGGATTTGGCAAGTACACCAGTATCAACCCACAAGGTGGTGTACAAGATACCGATCCTACAAGAAATCGTAGCGCCAAGTACATTGAATTCCGTTCAGCAGGTGGTACCAACTACTTTGAAGATATCGGCAAGTTACAGAATACTCTAATGCGCTATGCTAAAGCTATGCACGTTGCTAGCCGTCCGGATCTAGAGCGTAAAGAATATTATAAAAAATTATACAAACTAATTGCTCCACCAGAAGGTGATCCAGCAATCGATTTGTTTGCTCAGTTTGCCGCTGGTGAAATTTCAAGTGCAGATCTTAAGAAACAGTGGGCTGATAAACAATTAGAAGCAGAGCCAAAAGGCGATTGGAAAGTCTACGATGCCAACGGCAAATACATTATTGGTCAAGACTATCACGGTTTTACTAAATCAGAAGTATGGGATCGTGCTAAACAAAAACTAAGCCCCGGAAGTTCAATGACAGACTTTCAAAAGGCTTTCAGAGTATTGCCAATGCAGTCACAGACAGGCGATTGGGAAGTATACAATAACGACACTGGTGAAACATTAGAAATTTTGCGTGGCTACCCAACCAAAGGGGCGGCCGCAGATGCTGTTTACGACAAATATGTTACACAGCAAGGCATTCCATTTAATTTACGCCCAGCAGATCCAGAATCTCCAGAGAAGCCGTTATCACAGCGTGAAAAGTTAGCTAAGAATATTAAACAAGCTCCACCAGAAGAAATCAAGAACTGGCGAGTATATGATACCAAGACCGGTGAAACGCATTACGAACAAGAAGGTCGTAAGAGTAGCTTGGTACAGATAATGCGTAAGTTTGAACGTGATCATAAGTTACCACAAGGGCAATTAGCTATCAAAGAAATTCCCTTAGATCCTGATAAACAAAAACAAGATTGGGACGTTGTATATACACCAACCGGTCGTGTAATTGATACCATACTCAAGGTTGATAAAGAGCAGGCCGAAAAGTTGTTAAAACAAGTGGCTACGCTACATGACTTTGAAAACGCTGATAATTTAGAAATACGATCACAATCCGCTGAGTCAGATCCCAACGATGTTAGAACTGTTCCACGTAAGTGGGAGTTTTATCGTACAGAAACCGGAAATGTTATCGATACAGTAGACAACATTAACATGATGCAAGCAGAAGCGGTACGCAAAGAGTTAGTACGTCGTTATGGTCACCCCGATGATAGTGTACGTATGCGTAGTGTACCTACAGCGGCCAGTGCCGAACGTGCTCGTGCTAGAATAGGCAATCCTGAACCTGCAAATCAAATTGATCCAGTCGATTATAACGGCCGTTGGGAAATTCTCAGCCCAGAAGGAGAAATAATTAGACATATAGATGGATCATACAATGATGCCGAGAATGCTCGTCGTCAGGTTATGTTTCAATATGAAAATCCAGCTAATGTTACAGCGAGGCCGGCACCGCAACAAACCTACAGCACCTATGCTGATGCTCAACGTGCCGCTAACACACAAAACAATGTACAAAACATTGAACCAGATGTAGCTCAAAATTTCCAACAGCCACAACAGGCCACTGCACCAAACGGTGTTCCTATGTGGCAAGTGTATGAACGTGATTCAGGACGTGTAGTACATGAATTTGCCGACCACACTCAACCTAGTGCATGGCAACAGGCTCAGACCTGGTTACGCAACATTGGTGCCGAAGATCCTAGCCTATTCAGTTGTCGTCCTAAGATGACCACAGTCAGTGAAAGTAAAGCCGCACGGATATGGGAATCTATACTAGACGACATGGTTAAACCTGTTAAGCGTTGGATATAAAACAAAACCCGCACTAGGCGGGTTTTTTATTGACATGTAATTGTTGTTATCTTCAAGCTCTTATTTTGTATAAGTTCCTGCGGTATATGTAATAGTGCGTGTTGCATTTTTTGTGGCCAACTGCGGTACATAAGCCAATAAATCATTAAACAAATTATCAGTATAATCGCCTGCATTGGTATACTGATGTACTACGGTAATACTGGTATTGCCTACAATGGTGTCGGCTAACTTACCTTTATGATCGTATGCAATTTCTAAACTACGAGTCATCACAGCAATGTATGGATCATTTTCTGTTGGGAAGTTATAGGTAGTTGTAACGTGAAATGGATCGTCGTATCCAGTTAATGAATAAGAAACGTTAGCATATCCAGGTACAGGCGGAAACTCAAGTTCGTGTTCATTATGATATGCAATAAACTCAGCATCAAGGTTGATGCCTCTGTTGGTATCAATACTAGAAAATGTTGCAAAATCTTGGTATGTTGAAACTTCCTGCATTTGCAAATTTCCAGTAGTGTCTGGGTATGTTGTAACAACAGAATAATTACCGTTATTGATTAGCGTTTGATAAATTTCAGCTGATCTAATTGTGGTTACGATTCCATTAGGATTTGCATCCTTAAAAAACGTAGTAGCTGTATTAGCTCTAGTCCATACTTTTGTTTCTACGATTGCCATTTGAAAATTCCTTGTTATAGTGTATTTATGCGGGGTCTAAAACTGTTGCGAAAATACAACACCCTTTTGGTTGACCCAAAAATGCCAAAATAGTATAATCATAGCATGTTAAGTAAAAAGGAGTTGACAATGACATCTACTGCAAAATACCCGTTTAACGTCATGGAAGATCTTGATGTTAAAATGGATGAAGTTGAAGAGTTGATTCAAAAACTTCCGTTGAACATGGCTGTCAAAGCTCAGCTGATTAATCACGTTTATGAAATGTGGTCAGAAGTTGAGGACGCTATGGAAGCGGCTCCTACAGATTGGGTGGCTTAATATGGCTTATATTCGTTTTCAACACGACCCTAAATGGGAGCCACGTAAAGGCTTAGAAGGGCCGTTTCACTATCCCAACGGGCAGGTCTTGTATTACGACCCCAAAGCGGGCCAGTACTGGGATCCAACCACAGATTTCTACGTCAGCAACGAAGATGTTGCAGATTTACAACAAACTGTACTTGACGCTATTGCACGTGATTACACGGATCCGTGGCGTACAGTAACAGTATAAAACGGTTGCACCATAATTCCCAAAATAGTATAATATGGGTATAGTAAGTAATAAGGAGTTTTGAATGTTTAATCCTCAATATTTTGGTATGTACACAGATGCCGGTAACGACATTGTCAGCGACATTGTAGATGTTGCAAAATCATACCAATTAGATTGGCAAGCCACTTATGCCATGTTGCAGGCCGTTGCCCGTGACGAGCGTTTTGGTGAAGCTATGGATACTATGGTTCGCGAGTTGGTTTATGACGCTTGCGGTTTCAAATCAGATTTTTACGTCTAAGGAGTGATGATGGTTGATATTGTTGACATTCGTGGTGCTATTGTATCAGGTCAGTACACCAATGCCGAACTAGATTCAATTGCTCAGGCAATTACTTTTGCTCGTTCTCAAATTACTCGCAGAAATACCAGTGCATTTCGCAAAGGTGATACTGTTAAGTTTACCAGCAATCGTAACCGCCAGGTTTACCAAGGCACCGTAGAAAAGGTAGCCATCAAGAATATTGTTGTTCGTACCCATGTGGGACTGTATAAAGT
>Ga0208253_1000636_pt1 | contig 13709 bp, 7 predicted proteins | sample CryBogCBE10Oct08_FD_184573 | JGI IMG/M metagenome (GOLD analysis project Ga0208253, IMG submission 184573) | Freshwater microbial communities from Crystal Bog, Wisconsin, USA - CBE10Oct08 (SPAdes) | ecosystem: Environmental > Aquatic > Freshwater > Lake | place: Crystal Bog, Wisconsin, USA...
TGAAGCTCAAGTTAAGATTACTAAGCTCACTGCTGATGTGCAGTCTGGGGCTATGCGCTTGTCAATCCCCGTCACCTCCAATAGTGTATGTTCCTCCAACGCCACCGGAACTACCGGAGGAGATACAACCGCAAGAGCCGAACTTGACAGACAGGCTTCTGCAAATCTTATCGCCATCACCGCAGACGGAGACAAAGCAATCCGTGCCCTCAACGCCTGCATCACCAGTTACAACCAAGTAAGAGAATCCCTCAAGGAGAAAATAGATGATTAAGTACGCTATTCCCCTCGCAGTCGTAGCCCTTGTTGGGTGCTCTTCGACCAGTGACTATCAGAAGTATTCTGAGACGCAAGTAGCCATTGCACGGTACAAAGCCGAGGCTGACAAGGCTAAGTATCAAGTGCTGGCTGAAGTCGTTAAGAAAGGCGATCCAGCTGCGTCAGTGGCTGCAGTCATGTCCATGCAGATGGGCTTTAGTGGTGGCGGTCAAGAACAGAAGATTGACGCCCCAAGGAGTTCAGGAGATGATGCCTTCAAGTGGGCATCATTGTTGTTACCCACAGTTGTTCAAGGATTTGGCATCTATGAAAACGCAAAAGTGGCAACCACGCAGTCTAATAATGCTACGGCAACTGCTATCAACACTAACGGTACGTTTGCTTCCATTGCTAATACTGGGTCTAACAATCAGGCTTCTATGGCAGCTAATTCCAATGCAGGGATTGTGAGCGTAGCAAATGGCGCTACAACTAGCCTTGCAACTTTGGCTAACTCAGCCAATCAAACGACTGCTACTGCGCTGACCAACATGGCGGCTACCAACGCTGGTAACGTTACCACTGCCTTGACCAATCAATCAGCCGCTTACAACAGCGTTTTGAGCATGGATTTGGCCACGATGAACAATGCAGTATCCAAGCTAACAACAGCCCCTGTCGTGATCACCAATGGCGTGATTCAGCACTGATATGAATGACAAAATAACGATCATTCTAATGTGCCTGATTGTGGCAGTTTTATTTATGATATTGGTGCAAGTATGATTTCAACAGAGAAACTTCATGCGTTGGGTATCGGACCAGAATGGTCTGAGCCTTTGACTACAACTTTTACCACGTTTGGAATAAGCGATGCTAAAGAACAGGCTGCATTTATTGGGCAGTGTTCACACGAGTGCAACCATTTCAAAACACTGGAAGAAAACCTCAACTATCGCCCCGAAACCCTTCAAGCTTTGTTTGGTCACAAGTTCAAGCCAGAAGAAATCCCACTTTACGCTCACCACGCCGAGAAGATTGCCAATCGGATTTACGCCAATCGTATGGGGAACCGTGATGAAGCAAGCGGCGATGGATGGCGTTTCCACGGGCGCGGATGTATCCAATTAACGGGGCATGATAACTATTGGCATTTTGGGCAGGCAGTCCAAAAGGACTTTTTGACAGAACCTGATCTTGTGGCCACCCCTATGTACGCTGCTCTAAGCGCAGGATGGTTTTGGAAAACCCACGGCTGTAATGAGCTGGCAGAAGCCCAGAACGAAGAAGGCTTGTGTAGACGCATAAATGGTGGTACATTTGGTCTTGATGAACGCATAAAATTGACTCAACACGCGCTTTCCGTTCTGGGCGCTTAACAGCACAAGTGTATGCCACTCATCAAGCCTACATTCAGACCCGGCGTCAATCGCGAAAACACCCGTTATCATAACGAAGGTGGTTGGTATGAGTCCGACAAGGTTCGGTTTCGCCAAGGCAGTCCCGAGAAAATAGGCGGCTGGACGCAATATTCAGTCAATAAATTCTTAGGTGTTTGCAGAACGCTTTGGAATTGGGTCACACTGGCCAACTTAAATTTGGTTGCTGTTGGTACAAACTTAAAGTTTTACCTTACATATGGCACAGCTTTTTATGATATTACACCAATCAGGGCAACAGAAACACTTAGCAACCCATTTGCTGCAACAGCTGGCTCTTCCACAATAACAGTAACCGCTACATCTCACGGCGCTGCAATCAACGATTTTGTGACTTTTTCAGGAGCAACCGGTCTAGGTGGTAATATTACCAGCGCCGTATTAAACCAGCAGTATCAAATTACAAGCGTTATTAGCGCTAATGTATTCACATTTACTGCTACTGCAACAGCCAACTCTAGTGACACAGGGAATGGCGGCACCGTTACAGCTGCCTTTCAGGTCAACACAGGACCGGCTACACAAACTCCATTTAATGGTTGGGGTGCGGGCTATTTTGGCGCTGGTACTTGGGGAAATGGCGGAACGGTCAAAAACAACATTCAGATTTGGAACGCCTATAACTTTGGTGAAAACTTACTCTTTGGACCTCGAGGGGGCGGCATTTATTATTGGCTGGCTTCTAGCGGAGTAAACACAAGAGGGGTGGCGCTGAACACAACGGGTGGTACTATTACCATTACGATTGCTTCTCCAGCTGTTATTACTTCTTCAGTTAATCTTCCCAATGGCAGCTCAATCCAGCTTGGGACTACAGGAGCTTTGCCAGGCGGTCTGTCCACCAATACAACGTATTACGTCATCAATGTATCTGGCACAACCTTTAATCTTGCGTCTACCCCTGGTGGAGCGGCCATTAACACGACAGGCAGCCAGTCTGGAACTCAGTCTATTTCTTTGCTTGGAGATGTTCCCCTATATCAAAACGCATTGACTGTTTCTGATGCGTCTAATTTTGTGATTGTGTTTGGAACCAATCCTATTGGCACAAGTTACCTTGACCCCATGCAGATTCGTTGGTCAGACCAGCAAAATCCGCTTGTATGGTATCCAGATGTCACCAACCAAGCAGGTGATGTGCGCTTGTCTCACGGGTCCCAGATTGTGACTTATGTGCAGACCCGCCAAGAGATTGTGACCATTACCGATCAGGCAGTTTATTCGCTCCAATATCTTGGACCTCCCTACGTTTGGGGTGTTCAACTGCTATCTGAAAACATCTCGATCATTGGACCAAATGCAGCTGTGCTTGCGTCTGGAGTGGTTTATTGGATGGGTATAGACAAGTTCTATAAATACGATGGCCGCGTTCAAACGCTCAACTGCGACCTTCGTAGATATGTATTCCAAAACCTTAACCAACAGCAAAACCAGCAGGTTTATTGCAGTACGGTTGAGGGCTTTAACGAAGTGTGGTGGTTCTACGTTTCTGGGACTGGTGAGCAAATCAATAGCTACGTTGTGTACAACTATATCGAAAACACATGGTATTACGGCACAATGGGCCGCACAGCTTGGCTAGATAACACGCTTCAAACCAATCCTATTGGCGCCACATACAACGGTTATTTGGTCAACCAAGAAAGCGGGTTAGATGACAACGAGACCGGCACTCCAGCGCCTATAGACGCCTACATCGCATCTTCTGAGTTTGATATATCCGATCAAACGGGGGATCATTTTGCTTTTATTTCTAAAGTGCTTCCTGATTTGACGTTTGAAAATTCGACGGCTACAAGCCCGACAACCACAATGACGATTGAGGCGTTAACCAATTCAGGATCTGGAGTTACTCAAGCCTATCCCAATCCGGTCTATAGTGTAGACATCAACGGCAATCCCGAAACATTTACAGGATATGTGTACACCAGAATCAGGGGTAGACAGTTTATATTCAAGATGGAGTCCAATCAGCTGGGTACGACTTGGCAGTTGGGCTCACCACGTTTTGACGCAAGACCGGACGGCAGAAGGTAATGGCAACAAAACCAATCAACCCAGCCCCACCCAACCTGCCCCTTGCGCCGGTCCAATATGACCGCCAGTACAGCGATAAGTTAACAGATGTGTTGCGTTTGTTTTTTAACCAGCTGAACTCTGTACTGGTTATATTGACCAACTCGTACATTACGAATACAACCATTTATACGGTGGCAACATTACCAACAGCATCAACTACGAATGCTGGCACTAGAACTTTTGTATCAGATTCAACAACCACAACATTTGGCGCAACAGTGACTGGCGGGGGTACAAATACTGTGCCTGTGTACTCAAATGGTACTAGCTGGAAAGTGGGCTAAATGGTAAACTTAAACAAATTCTTGGAGCAAGCATGAGCTTCTTTTCAGACCCCATAGGTAATATATCCGGCGCTATCCATACCGTTGGAAAAGACATTTCTAATGCCACCAAAAATCCGTTGGTGGATATGGCTGCCGCCGCCGCTTTAGATTATTTTACTGGTGGTGTGGGGGGTTTGACAGGCGCTGGTGGTTTAATGGACACCTATACCGGTTTGGGAGCTGCTGGAAATGCTGCGCTTTTGACTGGCGGAATTGCTGGACTTTCGTCTGGAAACTTAGCTCAAGGCTTGATGGCTGGTTTAGCTGGATATGGCGGCGCTAGTTTGGGCGAAGGCATGGGCATGGGTAATTACAACACCCCACCCAATTCTGGACTTGATGCTGAAAACACAATGGCGGGGCGTGGTGGAGCGCCTGTTGAAGAACGCGTTCCAACACCCGTCAATACCAACCCTGCTATAACTCCCGGCGGTGGCTACAACTACAACCAAACCCCTGAAGGCACATTGGCTAAAGCGCTGCCCGGAACGGTGCCCCCAACAACAACTATGCCCGGAACGGATAAAGTATCACCTTTTGGACAATTGACCAGTTGGTTTGGAAAGCAGGACTTACCTACACAGTTGGCACTGGGCGCAGCAGGCGTGTACGGCCTCAAAGCCCTTGCCACACCCCAAAAGTTAAACGTACCCAACCGACCCAACACACAGTTCATCCGCAACTATAACTACAGCCCTATGGGTGGTTATTCTTATCAAGGTTCTACACCCGCTGTTGGCGGCGGTGCTGCGACTGGAGGTCTTGTGGCTTTGGCTCAGGGCGGTGGCGTTCACCATTACGATGATGGCGGTACTACCACAACAGCCGCTCCGCAATACACCAACCAACAAATCTCTGATTACATTACCCAAAATAACTTAAGTGGTCAGGCTTTAACCAATGCAGAGCAGCAATTTGGCGTATCCCAAGACCAAGTTAATCAAGCGATGGGTTATACAAATGGCAATTATGGGCAAACACCAGCCAATACAAACACTGCGCCAGCGGTTACACAAACAGCCAGTCAATCCCAGTACACACCTGAACAAATTGTTGATTACATCTCGCAAAAGAGCTTAAGTGGACAAGGATTAACCGATGCTGAAAAACAATATGGTGTTAACCAAGACCAAGTAACACAAGCTTTTAACGCATACAACCAGCAAAATGGCGGAAATATTCCACAGTACATGATTGATTCTGCTGGCCAAGGAAACACTTTTGCCCAAGGTCTTTTGAATGCAGCTGTAAAACCTTATTCTATTCTTCAGATGGATCAAACAAACAAGATTCAATCTGATATTAGCAACTGGATTGCGGCCCACCCTAACGCCTCTACTTCTGATATAGCCTCTGCTGTTGATGCGTACAATAAAACGCAAGGAGTTGGCGCAAACGATGTATACAGTAACTTGGGCTCAATGGCCGCAAACGCACCAAGTCAGTATGAAAGCACTCTAAGAAACTTCAATACTGCTGAAGGCATTGACCCAACACAACAGTTTACAGATTACTTAAAGAAAAATACAACGATCAATTCAGTAGGTGGGTATGATACCCTTGGACAAGGCGCAATTCTTAAAGAATTGAATACACTTGGAATGGATCCGTCACAAGCTTTAGACATTGCTAAGTCAGGCAAAGCTGGATTTATTTTAAGTCCTAACGATCAAACATTCACTACTTTGGCGGCTGCAAGCAAAATTGCTAATGTCATCAACCCAGATAATCCATATGCGGTTATAAATGAACAAGACCCCAAATACAACGCTTTGCTGCAGGCCATGACTGATCCCGCAAAAATGGGGCCACAAGGATTAGCTGCGGCAGGCGTTACTCCTGATCTTTATACTCGTGCTACTGGTAACTCTAACCCCGCTAGCAACGTTAACTGGTACAACTATTTCCTTGATCCACAAGCCGCAACTGACCAATTAGCATCAAATGCGGGTATTGCGAAAGGCACCCAATACACTGTTGGATTAAATAATTTTGGTCAGCAAGTTCTTACTTATACTGATCCAACAACAAAACAACAAATGATGTATGCCCCTGCTGTTGCTGTAAAAGATCCAACAACTGGGAAGACAACATATAACATGGCATCCAACGCGTCAACGTATGCCGCTATACCGATGTCTGGAACGCAAGGAAATAGCCCATTCTTGCCTAACTTTAATCAACAAACATTTAGTTACGGCCAAGATCAATACTACAGCCCATTCAATTCTAAGGGTCAGATTGATACGACCAATGCGGCGGCTATTGATTCCGCTTATAAATTAGGTTTTTTAAGCACATCAGATTACTTAAGCGCCAAGCAAGCACTAACTAAAAAGTCAGCCACCGGCGGTCTAATGGCGCTTGCAAATGGCGGTGCAATCAAGCATTACGATGATGGCGGATCTATTCAAGATTCAGGACAAGGCGCAATGGACGCTTCTAATCCGGTCATGATTGGTAAAGGAACAGGCGTTCCAGATCTCCATCCAAATGAAGACAATTACACAAATTATTCAAACCAACAAATTGCTAATTACGTTCAGCAACAGCAAAAACTATTTGGCGGAGATAACGCAAAATCTCAAGCTGCTATTGCGGCGGCGATGAACCAATATGGCGTTACGCCCGAACAAGTTGCGGCTGCTTTGGGTACAAGTCTTGGAACAGTTCAATCTGATTACAACACTGTAATGCCTACAGGTCAGTATGCAACAACCGCTGCTGGTAATGCCGGTAATACGGCCATCACAGATGCTCAAATTCAACAAGCGGTTGCAGCGGCACAAAAACCCGGTGGTGGCGGATATGAGAATATCCAAAATCAAATGATTCAAAATGGCGTTTCTACTGCGCAGTTGGCGAAAGCCTTGGGTGTTGATGCGTCTACAATCGGTACAGATTACAGTCAAACAGTTGGCGTTCAACAAGAAGGCGCTAAACTCGGCCCCGCCCCTGCAAGCACTCCGTTTGCAAACGATACACAGTGGGCCAAATACATGGATGATAATAATCTATCCACAAATCAAATGGCAGCTATTACGGGCTTGGCTCCCAATGAAGTGGCTGCTAGATACGCGCTTGCTGAAGCTCAATTAAAAGCGCAACAGAACACTAACACTAATACAAACACTCAAACCGGACCCGGTAATGTGACAACACCCACACCCGGCACAGGTAATGTAACCAAAATTCAATTGCCAACCAACTCAGGAACCAATGCTCCTGCTGGTACATTAAACCCATACGGAAACGTAAACAATCCCGGAGACATTACCAAGAACGCTAATGGCACAACAACGGTAACGTCAAATGTCCCCGGCCGTCCTTATGGTGGCTTCTCAGGTATGGATGAAGTTGTTAACGCTTACACCGCAGGCGGTGGCAGCACAGGCTACACCATCCCAACATATAAAAATATGGATGAGTTTAATGCGGCCAACAACACCCTAACAGGCGGATCAAAAGCTGCATACGACTACTTGATGGGTAAGTCGCCTTGGAACCCATTGCCCACTACACCCACTGGCCAAGTGTCTGTTCCTTATCAAAGCTTGATGGGTTTGCCAATGAGTAATCAATATCAGGTGAGCACGCCTCAGATATACGATGCTACTACGCACACATACAAACCCAACCCCAACTACGACCCTAACTTCAGCGCTACACGCGACTACTTAGGATCTCCTCAAGTTGGTATTAGTTCCAATACAGCCAAGATTTTGGGGTATACCGCGTTGCCAAACGGCATATATGGTTACTCAAATGGCGATGGTACTTATACTGGTATTGACGGACATAAGTACGATTCGACAGGTAAAGATTTATCTGCCACTCCAGTGCAAAGTTCTGCCGCAGGCGGTCTGCAAGGATTGGCTCATGGCGGTCAAATAAAAGGCTATGCTGGTAACGCGGGATCTTTAGTAAACAATGCTTCTGAAGCTTATGAAAACAGCAATTTAAACGAAGCGGCTGCATATCAAAATGATCCGTTAGAAGCTTTTTATAAAACCGTCCCAAGCAATGTAATGAGAACACCAACTGGGGCTGGATTGGCGGCTGCTTTATATTCTCAAAATTTAAATCCAAATGAAGCCATGCAACTTAGTCAAAGACTAAATTCAGGCGTTAATTCTCAGTATTTGCCAACTGGAAGAATGAGACATACCATGACAAACATGGCAGCTGGTGGCATGTCAGTTGGTCACTTAGGAGGGTACTCAGATGGTGGACGTTTGCTTCGTGGTCCGGGTGATGGCGTATCGGATTCAATCCCTGCTACTATTGGCGCTTCTGATCCTGAGCCTGCTCGTCTTGCTGACGGTGAGTTTGTGGTTCCTGCTCGGATCGTTTCTGAATTAGGCAACGGTTCAACAGAAGCTGGTGCTCGTCAACTATACAAAATGATGGATCGCATTCAAAACGCTCGCCGCAAGACAACCGGTAAAGATGCCGTTGCGACCAACACCAACGCATCAAAATACCTTCCCGCATAAGGAACGAAAATGACTACGACAACAACACCATCATCAATGACGGAATATTCAACGGGCTTTGCGCCCGAGATTGCTCCGTATGGACAAGCCATGTTGGGCCAAGCCGCGGCTTTAACAGACGTCAATACCAACCCATATCAACAATATATGGGGGAACAAGTTGCGCAATTCACACCTTTGCAGAAGTCAGCGTTTAACAATGCGTCTTTGATGCAGGTTTCGCCTCAATTGGGGCAGGCAACTGCAACCGCAGGTCAAGCTGGATTGGCAGGACTTAATACTCAGTACACATTCCAGCCCTCAAACTTTACGGCCGCAGATGCTCAGAGTTTGATGAACCCTTACTTGCAGGCTTCTCTTGCTCCTCAGTTGGCTATTCAACAGCAGCTGCAAGGCGCAGCTCAGCAAACACAAAATTCGCAGGCAACTCAAGCGGGTGCGTTTGGGGGTTCTAGGTTTGGTGTGCAAAATGCCGCTACCAACTTAAACAATCAATTGGCCAACCAAAATTTGATTGGCCAAGGCTACAACACAGCGTTCAATAACGCTCAAAACCAATACAACACCCAAAATCAACTGAATGCTCAACAGCAACAATTTGGCGCTAACTTGGGTATGCAGGGCCTCAATACGGCCTTGTCTGCGGCCAACACAATGGGTACGCTAGGCAACAACCAATACAACCAAAACCTTGGAATTATTGGATTGCAGAATCAGTTGGGCGGTCAGCAACAACAGCAACTTCAGAACGTTGACAATACGCAATATCAGAACTTCTTGAACCAGCAGAACTACCCTTATCAGCAGTTGAACTTTATGTCCAACTTGATTCGCGGCTTGCCAATGACTCAGCAGTCTGCGTCCGTGTATCAAGCGCCCCCAAGCACGTTATCTCAAGTGGCAGGTTTGGGTTTGACCGCCGCAGGTTTAGGTGCATTCAAGGCGGCTAAAGGCGGCTCTACGAAAGATATTAAGTCTAGGGGTTTGGTTGATTTGGCTCTAGCCAAGATGGAGGAATGATGTTAGCACCACATAATGTAACTTCTACATTGCGCATGATGTCTGATGCGCAGTTGGCGCAGTATGCACAGATGCATCAAAACGACCCTTACATCTTTCCTCTTGCCTTCCAAGAAAGCCAGGACAGAAAGAACATGCGCGCTCAGCAAATGGCCAAGCAAACAGGCCAAGCTCAGCCGCCCGTAAATCAGCAGGACCTGGCTCAAATGATGCCCCAGCGTCCCATACCACAAGCAATGCCACAGGGCGCACCTCAAGCGCCTCAACAAGCTGCCCCACAACTTCCTGAAGAGCAGGGAATTGGTGCGTTGCCTGCCGAAAATCTTCAAAAGATGGCAGGCGGCGGCATTACCGGTGAACACCATTTTGATAAAGGCGGTAGTGCTTATGGCTATACTCCCTTGACGCAAGCTGATTTACCAACCAATCCAACTGCTGAAGAAATCAACCAATACACAGGTACATTAAGAGCTGGAGCTGAAGCAGCGGCCGCACCAGAGCAGGCTAAAACCGCTCAATTGTTTGATCCATACATTCAAAAGCTAAAATCAAAACAAGCTGATATTGAGAACAGAAAAGACACCAATACTCAGATGGCGCTGTTGCAAGCGGGTCTTGGAATGCTTGGTGGAACGTCTCCTTATGCTTTCCAAAACATTGCTGCTGGCGGGAAAGAAGGCGTTGCAGCTTATGTGTCTGGCAAAAAGGCCATTGAAGATTCTCAAGACGCACTTGATCATTCACAATTCCTGGCCGAACAAGCAAAGAGCGCTGCACTCAAGGGTGATGTTAAAGATCAAATTGCTCTACAAAATGCCGCTCAATCTTCAATGATGGCCGGTAAACATCTCCAGTTGGCGGGCATTTCTGCGCTCAATACATCTCAAGCCAAGGCAGGAGAGCTTGCCGCGCAGAAAGAAAAGAACGCAATTGATTTTCAAAAGGCTCAAAATGAAGCCGACTATCGCAGTCAATATCTTGGTATTTTGGGCGCATCAAAACCCACTGAGCAGGATAAAAAACTTGAGACGGTAATGTCTAGGGTTAATTCCGACCCAGTCATTAAACAACTTTCTGAACAATTAAAACCTGGTGTTGGCACTGTTCAGCCTGGAACTCAAGAATACAATGATTTGCTTACTCGCATTCACAAAAAATCTGTGCCTTATTACATTGACGCCGGTCTTCCCGCGCCAACAATGGCCGAATTGGACACGATCATGCAGAGCCAACCAAAACAAAGCTTTGGCGATAAAGTTAAAAATGCGTTTGCTTCAACCGTTTCTTTAATACCTGGATTTGGCCCACAACAAACAGCCGCTCCAGTTGTGCCATCAGCTCAGCCAGGTCTTCCCGCTGGAATCCCCGGTGCTACACCGAAAGGACCACTGCCTCCAGGATTTGATCCAAACAATCCTGCGGGTCAAGCAAGCGGTTGGAGTATTAAGCCCATCGGTCAATAGGAGTTAACATGCCTCGTTTTGAAATAACTTCGCCAGATGGTCGTAAGTTTGAGGTAACCGCACCTGAAGGAGCAACCCCCGATCAGGTTTTGGCATATGCGCAAGCCAACTTTAGCCCTGCTCAAGAGACGCCTGCCCCCAACACCATGACTGCTGATCAATATCAGCAACAGTTGGCGCAAAGGTCTCAAGAGTCTCCTGATAGGTCTATGGCCGATTACGTCAAGGACACGGGCATCACATTCTTAAAAGGCGCTATTGGCCTGCCAGAATCGTTTGTTGGCCTGGCTGATATACCGACCAGGGGAGCAATAGGAAAAATGCTTTCAGAGGCTGGATACAAGCCCAAAGAGGCCAAGGAAATACTCGATAGCTATCTCTCTGAAGCCCAGCAAGCGGCCAACAGAAAGGTTGCTGAAGCCAAGGGATTCTTGCCCACGATTGGCGCTGCTCTGCAAAACCCCAGCACCATTGCTACTTCTGTAGGTGAATCTATTCCCCAAATGATTGGCGGGGCTGGCATTGCTAGAGGCGTGCTCAAAGCCGCTCCTGTTGTTGCTCCATACATCGCTGGCGCTTTGGGTGAGGGCGCAATGGGCGCTGGTAGTGCTGCTGAGCAAATGCGTGAAGAAGCTCCAACTGGTGAGCTGACTGGCAAGCAAGCATTGGCCGCCGTCGGTTCTGGCGCTGGTACAGCTTTATTTGGCGCTATCGCTGGTAAGGTTGCAGACAAGCTTGGGTTTGATAACGTCAACACCATGTTGGCCAGCAAGTCCACGAAAGGTGAGCCCGCCTCCATCAAAGACTTTATTAAGCAATCTGCCGCATCAGGCATCACAGAGGGTGTGTTTGAGGAGTTGCCACAGTCTGCGCAAGAGCAGATGTGGATGAATTATGCTCAAGACAAACCTATTATGGAAGGCGTTCCTGAAGCTGCTGGCTCAGGCATGCTTGCAGGTATTGCTATGGGCGCTGCTGGTACAGCTGCTGGACACAAGGCTTATGGACCACAAGAAGCTGCTCCGGCCGCTCCTGCCGCCGCCCCTCAAGTGGTAACGTTACCAACAGAAGAAAAACCCGTTATAAATCAACAAGTTACAGTACCCCCTTCTGAGTCTCACGATACTCAGGCAATGCAAGATGAGTTGGAGGGTAAAGAAATAACCACCGCGCCAGCGTCTACAGATACAGCAAATCAAACTGTTATTCCTAAAGCTGAACCTGTTGCAGAGCCAGAGGCCAAGCCAGTAGAAGAGCCTGTTGTTGAGGCGCCAGAAGTAAAGGCTGAAGAACCTAAAGTGGAAGAGCCCAAAGTCGAGAAACCCAAGGCTGAAGAAAAACCCACCGAAACAAAAGCTCCAGAAGTTAAGCCGCAAATCGGTGTTTCTGAATCTGCCATTACACCTTTGCCTGTTTTGGATCAAATATCTAAAACTGCAATTAAGGCCATTGAAACGGCAAATGATTACGCCCAACAACTTACGGATTCAATGCCTAACGCAAAAGATCCTGATGCACATCAAAATGCAATTGATCGCTTGAATAATACATCAAACGACATCAATGAAAAGGGCCAGATTGTTGCGCAAGAATCGTCCAGAAAAAACAATAAAACACCTGGCGAACAAAATAGAGCCATTCAAGCAGCTCAAAAAGACTTAAACAAAGCTTTGATTGAGCACCGCAAAGCAGTGTTGGCTGCTCGTAAACTTGTTGGCAATATTAAGACCAAAGAAGTCAAACCACAGATGCGCCAATTGCGTCCTCCAATTGAAGAAATGCCTTATCCAAAAACGCAAGAGCAAATGGATTTGGAAGAGCGCAATAAAGAATTGGATTTGCTGGAAAGGCAAAAGTCAAGACTTCAAGAAAAGGGCGGCCTATTTGGAACGCTGAAAAAACTCAAAGCACTCAGTCCAGAAGAAATAAAAGACATTGGGCCAGACGCCAAGTTTAATCAGCTCAAAAGCAAAACCGGAACAGGAACTCTTTCTGATTTAGTTTCTAATGGAATGTTAGATGCATACCTAGAGCCTAGAATGCGTCACGACTCTGATTTTTTTGATGAAACAGATTCCACTGAGCACATTAAAGAAAAGCTTAGGACTCGAAATTATCTGGATCACAATTCAGAGTTTGAAATTAGAGGATTGACTGCTCAAATTGAAAGCATTCAGGGCAATATCAAAGAGCTAGAAGATTTAGTAAAAGAACAACTGGAGTTAAAAGATGTCAACTTCCTCATTGAAGAAGCCGCCAATGAACAAAGAAGAGCTGATCAAGCTAATCAGGTCTATGAGCCCGAACACGAGGCTCCAGTTTCTGAGCCAAGTGAAAGAGAACTGGAGCTCAAAGGCGAAACCCCAGAAGAAGTAAGAGCCAAAGAGAAGGCCAAAGAAGAGCGTGCCAAAGCCGAGAAAGAGGCCGAGAAGAAGGCTGAGATTGATAAAGGCGTTGGCGAATTTACTTTGACCGGAAGCAATCGTCCCGCCGATATTGCGGCCGCTCAAGGTCAAGCTGGATTGTTTGACACAGAACCAGAAGTTAAAAAAGAAACCGGCGTAGTCGTTACTCCAGACAATGCAAAATTAAGTTATCCAATCGCAAGAGGATTGGTTAATGATGGCT
>Ga0208253_1000640_pt1 | contig 13664 bp, 21 predicted proteins | sample CryBogCBE10Oct08_FD_184573 | JGI IMG/M metagenome (GOLD analysis project Ga0208253, IMG submission 184573) | Freshwater microbial communities from Crystal Bog, Wisconsin, USA - CBE10Oct08 (SPAdes) | ecosystem: Environmental > Aquatic > Freshwater > Lake | place: Crystal Bog, Wisconsin, USA...
CCTGTGTGGCGATATAGCGCCTAATCTCTGGAGCCATGTGCTCGGGCACCAGCATGACGCTCAGGCCCATCGCTTCTGCAATCCGTTCGATGGAGGACAAACGCGGATCGCGCTTGCCGCTCTCGATCTCGGACAAATGCTGTGGCGACATGCCTGTGGCACCGGACACCGCCTCCAGCGTCAGACGAAGCTGATTGCGCTGGCGGCGCAGGGCAGGGGGAATAAAGGAATCCATGGGCAGTAGAGTAGTTCAATTGCGCGGAATTCTTTCATATGATCGTATGAAATCGTAGTTTTGAGGTGCTTGTGATTGTTTTGATACGTTTGGGTTGGTATCTGGCGATGTTGGCGGTGACAGTGCTTGCGCTGCTGCCCATTGAGCATTTGCAAATGCCGGTGTTTGACTGGTGGGACAAGGCCCAGCACGCGCTGGCTTTTGTGGTGTTGACCGGCTGGGCTTTGCTGATTTGGCCGCATGCTGCAATGCGCGTGGCGCTGGGCATGCTGGCTTATGGCGCAGGCCTTGAAGTAGCGCAGTGGGCCGTGGGCTGGCGTTTTGCCGAGTGGGCGGATTTGGCTGCTGATGCTGTCGGGGTCTTTGTGGCTTGGGGTCTGGTGCGGTGGTTACGATCTCAGCAACCCATTAGCATTGAAAGCAATTCCAAATGACTGCACGCAGCTTTACGTTCGACCAATTTGTTGACTTGCACGGGCAAGCAAAAGCCTCGCCCCGCCAGCGCCAACATCTGAACATCCATGCCAGCCACGAGGCCTTATTCCAGCGGCTGTTCATTGCGTTCAGGTTGGACAGCTATGTGCGCCCGCATAGACACCACCTGGTGCCCAAAGACGAAACGATGATTGCCGCGCAAGGCCTGCTGGGCGTGCTCGTGTTTGACGATGCTGGTCAGGTGGTCCAACAACTCAAGCTGGGCACCGAACGCCATGCCGCACCGGGCGTCGGCCCTGTGGTGGACATGCCCTCAGGCACATGGCACACCGTGCTGGCATTGACACCCGATGCCGTGTTGCTCGAGGGCAAGGCCGGACCGTTTGATCCGCAGGGGCCGCGTGAATTTGCCGATTGGGCGCCGGAAGAGGGGACGGCAGGGGCGTTGGTGATGCTGCGGGAGTGGAGAGGGCTGTTTGGGTAGTAGGCGTTGGACTCTTGTAGAGGTTTTCTAACTTTACGAGATTGACAGAACTTCCAAAGTAAGCCAGAATTCCCACATGGAGCTGCAATCGAGCGGCTCATGTGAGGAGATGAAGCATGTTGACCTGGGAAGATTCCTTGGTATCAGAACCCGGCAGTGGCCAATGCCTGGCGCACTATCAAATCATTCGTCGTCACGGCGCTGTGGTGCCGTTTGAGCCGAACAAAATTGCCCACGCCATGATGAAAGCATTCATGGCGGTACATGGTGTTTTGGCTTTTGCACAGCGCGTTTGCAGTGGCTGGTTACACGGCTTGTGGCGTCCACTCAAGCCATCCAAGGTCAGTAGACATGCATGTGATCGAGCAGCCAGACTTGATCGGCCTAACTACGGCTTCCCGCTGCAAACCCAATCGTGGCAGCAAGGTTTCTTTGGCAGCACCAAGCCTGACATGCGTAACGCCCCTTGAGAAGGGGCTCAAGACTCAATCGCCATGAACACATTAACTTCCCTTTTTCCTGTTGCCTTTGATTCCTTCGACGCGCGTCGAGCCAATACGGCAGATCCGTATGCCAGCAAGGCGCAGACCACGGCTTTGTTGCGCCATGGCGCGGAGTACCGACGCCAACGTATCAGTGCCTCAGACATGATCACCACCGATGAAGCTGCCGAGCTGAGCGGGACGACCCGCGTCACCATCAACTCTTGGATCAAGAGTGGTCGCTGCATTGGCGTGATGCATTTGCGCCGTGGCTTCAAGATGCCGAAATGGCAGTTTGAGCCATACGTGTTTCCTGTGATCCAGCTGCTCAGCGAAGCATTGGGTACTACGGATGGATGGCAGATGCTGTCGTTTCTGGAAACACCGCACGAAGCGCTTGATGGACTGCCGCCACGCATTGCGTTGGAGCAAGGCGTAGCGGGTCAGCGAATTGTTGACTTGGCAACAGCAGAAGGGCATTGAGCTTGACTGCACATGAAATTCAAAGATATCAACCCATCTGTTATTGAACTTGCTGCCCCTTACGTTTTTTACCGCGTCCAGCTAATCCGGTCGCGGGTCACCAGCGTGCAAATGAATGGCCTGTCGATGCCGCCGGTCGGTTTGATGCATGGCCGTTTTTGCTTGCCACATGAGCCGGTGGCCTATTTGGCCGACAGTCCGGAGACTGCGCTGTACGAGTCACTGCTCAGGCGTGAAACCCTGAGCAGAAGCATTTCTGAGCTGCGTCGTAAATGTCTGGTCGAGTTTGTGACGACAGACACATTGCGCTTGGCCGATCTGCGTGGCTTGGCTGAGCCCTACCCAGTGCTGCAGTCGCTGCGCGTGGCCCAAACACAAGAGTTGGCTGCAGACTGCAGAGCCATGGGGCTGGATGGCTTGGTTTACGCATCTGCACAACACCCACAGCACACCTGTGTTGCGTTGTTTCAGTCGGGCATCAATCAGTTGAGTAAGCGTAGCTCCCAGCGACTCATCAAGTCCGGCACAAACCGCTTGCTGCAGGTGTTGCACACCGCGCTGTGGCGGTCTTCTGTTCCGTTGGATGAGAGTTGAGACAGCCCATCACCTTTTGATGCGCAATCTGCAGAACTATGAATCTAATTTTGAGGATTTCAAAATGATTATTGAAAGAGCAATTCAAAATCGCCATCTGTTGGCGTTTACTTACGATGGTTTTTCTCGCACGGTTGAGCCGCACACCTGCGGAATTGATTCCAAGGGACACAGAGCGCTGCGAGCATTCCAAGTTGGTGGTGGAAGTGAATCCGGGGAATACATTGGTTGGAAAATATTCCACGTTGATGAAATTCTCGGCTTGTCCCAATTGCCACGGACTTTCGATGGCCCACGCCCTGGGTTCAAAAGAGGTGACAGCGCCTTCAGGGTTATCACTGCAGAGCTTTGATGGGGCTTGATTCAGCTTACGGACGCAGGTTCAATTCCGCATTTTCCGATTGAGACAACATGAATTCTGTTTGATCGCGTATGCCCATATTCACTCCGTATCTTCAGAACAGGGGCTGTAGAGCACGGTGATGACTGGAGACGCAGGATCTTGCAGAGCCATGTGAGCCTTGACCCTGGGAGGAGACGACTGTGTCAATCTCTGCAAATAGGCTTGGATGTGGGATCGTGATTGTTTGCCGCCCAAGCAAGCGGCCTGGATTTGGTCAAGGCTGGCTTCGCCTGCATGCTGGAGATTCAGCAAAATTTCTTCGATGCCTGCAAAGTTGGAGCGGACGAGTTTCTCGTAATCTTCAACGTCCGCCAGTGGGTACATGATCTTTTTGCCGAGCTTGAGGTACTCAGGCCCCACATTGAGGGTGCGCCAGCGTTGCAGCGTTTTGGGGCTCATGCCCCAGCGGGCAGCCAGTTCGATTTCGTTCAGGGTGGTGGTCACGCCGGGCGCTCCTAGATATTACGGAGCTGCATTCACGCGTACTTCGGCACAGAAGTCGAGTGGTTTTGATGGTGGGTTGACATAGGTAGCACCTGGTGCTAGCATTTGCCATGCTTCACAAAGCCAAGCCAAGAGCGTTTAAGACCAAAAAATTCAGCAAAAACGCCAAAGTCGCTTTCGTTTCAGACGCTGATCTTTGTGATGCGATCAAAGAGGTAATGGCGGGCCAGGCTGTTGACTTGGGTGGTGGTGTTTACAAGAAGAGACTCAACAAGAACCAACACCGCTCGATCATCTTGGCTAAAGGCGGCAATTATTGGATTTATGAGTATCTTTTTGCCAAGAACGATCGTGACAACATTGATGACGCAGAGCTGGAGATGTTTCGGCAACTTGCCAAAGGTTACGAAGGCTTAAAGAAAGCGCAATTGGCAAAGTTAATTGAAGACAAGCACCTTTTGGAGATTTGTCATGACGACGAAAAAGAAATTTAAAAGCGATGCCTTTGAGGCTATTCATGAGTCTGCTGCTGCCTTGCTCAGTGTCGGCGCAATTGACAAGGCCACTATGCGCAAATTCGATGCATCTTGCCTTGCCAAAACACCAGACTACAAGGCTGTGCAAATCAAAAAAATCAGGGAAAGTGCAAAGGTCAGTCAACCGATCTTTGCCATGTATTTGAACACCAGTGAATCGACCGTTCAAAAGTGGGAAGCTGGAACCAAAAAACCCAGTGGTATGGCCCTCAAACTGCTAGATATTGTCCACAAACATGGCTTGGCAGTGCTCGCTTAACACCGCTCATTCCCTACCATTCCCCACCATTCCCTCTTGAGCGCAAATAGAAAGTTGTTCGGTGGTCAACCATCCACCACCATACACAAAGGGGACAGACTTTCTCTGTCCCCTTTTTTCATCGGGCTGTAGCCCAGTAACGGCGCCATTCCTCGCAAATTTCTTGAGGATGCCGAACGTCAATTTCTCCTGAAAAGTTTCATTTTTCTGCTCCGAGTTCTCGGATTTCTCTACGTTTTCTCTGTTTTCTTGAGGATGCAGCCCCAAGAGGAACCTAGGATTCATGCGAGTTGCAGCTCGATGGTTTGATGTGACTGATGGGTGGCATGGTTGACTGAATAGGTCATTCTGATCCACCTTGCACCGTCTACGTCGAAGTCCTAAGGCTCCTTTTCGTCGAAGCTGGGCTACAGTTCATACCATCGGTGGTGTCTGCTGTAGGCTGAGTTGCGACATTCAAAAGGGGCGATATAGGCTGTAACTCGGGACGATGGCTTCTGCTAAGGTAGGTCGGCAGAGTCAATAATTCTTTCAACGAAGTTGCGTATATCCAGGATAAGAATCCATGACCGCTCGCCCGACGCCGATCACTGTTCTACCAAAACTCAACGGCCCCAAAAAGCAACATGTGGTGCCACGCTTTTATTTGGATGGCTTTTGCAGGGATGGTTTACTAAACGTCTACGACCGACAGAAGAACGAGTTTCGCATTCAAACCCCGCATAACACAGGTGCTATAACTGGCTTCTACACATTCACAGATGAAGATGGTCGACATCGCTATGACCTTGAGCATCTCATGTCTGAGTACGAGGGCAAAGCCGCCCAAATCATCCGCAAGCTATCTGCCAAGGAAAAGCTCACTGACGCTGAACGCAGCGACATGGCCATCTTTGTCGCCATCATGGGCTTCAGGACGCCTGATCAAATCGACTCCCTTAAGGCTGCCAACGGGGAAATGATCAAACGCCTATCTCATAAGATTTTCGGCAGCGAAAAGCTCGCAAAGATTGCGGTCAAACAGAACCAGAAAAATGTGGTGCTTTCTGACGATGAAATCGAACAGCTGGCCAAGCAGCTATGCGAATTCGTTCAGCGCAACCAGTTCACAGTCGAGACAGACCCCCAGTGGGCACTTGGGATGTCGATGAGCATGTTCGCCACAGTGGCGGAAATCCTTGTACGACGCGACTGGGTTGTAATGCATCGGGACAGCGAAAAGCGCTCATTCATCACCAGTGATGCCCCGCTGATACTCACTCTCATGCAGCCAAGGCAAAACACCTTTTATGGCATTGGCTATGCCAGTAGTGATGCGATGATTGTGTTTCCTCTTACTCAGGCGAGTATTTTGGTCATGTATGGAGTCGATGGAACTTTTACCCATGGCCTCATGACCGAAGCCAACATGAAGGATACGAACCGTCTCATCGCTGAGCGTTGCCAACGATTTCTAATGGGGAGGGACGATAGGCTAGTTCGCTCATTGGTAGAAAATGTCCAGCTGGACAAAACTTCTTGGCAGCCGAAGGTCTGGGTATCGTGATCAGTCCCTTAACCGACTACCAAAAAATGAACAAGATTTTCGTGGTCATGCAAGTGGATGAAAGTGCACGAAAGTTTGTGCTGATTGGACGTCTGCTTACGCTGCAGTTCGGACCTTTGCCACGCCGATGTCGCCTGCAGGCTGATTGCAGTCGTTCGACCAATGCATATGACCGTCAGCTCGCGACCTAAATCGGTCTAAGGCTTACCAAGAAAGCGGACTCCTGTAGATCACGTACGGAGCGATGTACCGAAAAGTTGGCCTCTGTGCAGATCAGGAGCGCGGCAGCGACGAACTGTTGGAGACAGACGTTACAGTAAGCCTCATTGGGGGGGGGGAATGCAAAATTTGGCGGGCCACGACTTTTACGACCCGAGCGGCAAAAACGGGGATACCGACAGATCGCCAAAGGTGGTCCGGATCTTCGAACACAACTTTCCTTCGTTGTATTTTGCGATGAGAGAGCACCGCATCAAAACATCGACGGGAACAGAATTTGTACTTGGGGGCGACACGCTGATAACGTACAAACTAGCCATCCAAAAACTGTGGGGGACCTTGTACTGGCGATTGCCTATTGACACTCAAAAATCGATCCAGTCCACCCTACATCGTTACTCATGGACAGACAAGAAGCAGATTCTCTCCTTCGATGGAAAGGAGATCGTAAACAACCATCAGATCGGCAACATGATGCCTTTCCCGTCGGGGATGCCGTCGATGAATATGCAGCGCGCCCAAGCTGGAAACTACGACTATTTTGACCGGTTCCTTCATGAAGTTGAGCGCTACTACGCAAAAGGGTGCTCTATCGAACCAGTGTCCGAATTACAAAAGGCGATATGTCACCAAAAGGGGTACTTTGAATTCTTTGGCAGCTATAACAACTTCATTGAGTACAACCTGCTACAAGATTTTGCGGGGCAGGATCTGTGGGGTATTACGGATTTTGACGAGTACGTGTTTCGCGCAAATTCGATCATCGATCAACGCGGGTTGCGCTTTACTGATCCCGACACACCAGTATTGAAAACATAAGAGACGTCTCCCAGAGATTGAGTGGCAACGGAGTTCAGCTTGGCTTGAATGTCTGATTCGGGACTTATCGCAGAGCGACGGCCTCTGGCCGCAGGCAGTCATTGCTGTTTGCCAATCGATGTCTGCTAACGCTGCAAAGCTGCTGGATTTATCCTAATCCGATGTCAGATTTAATCTTATGAATTCAGAGGTATGCCGTGGATCTTTTGATGTTGTTGTTGCCACTCCCAAGTTATGGGGTTTGAGTTGAACCAATTCATCGTCAGTCCCTCAGGCTGCTGACCACTAAGGATGCTTTCGACGATTTTCGGATCGAGCAATGTCAACCCTAGGATTTCGTTGACGGTGGCCAGGTCCATGTTCTCTTTGCGTGCAATCTCAGTCCCACTGCGAACAATCCCACGATCGAGCAATCGTTGCCAATGAAATGCTTTCGCCAGTGCGCTCATCAATGTCGTGTCGGGCAGCGGGCTTTGTTGTTCCACTGCTTTCATGGCGTCTTCTGCCGTGGTGACAGTGCAGCGTCCGGATCTCTTGGCGAACTTCAAGGGGATGAACGTGCTGATCTGTTTTTCGAGATCGGGGGTCGTGACCGGCGTACCGGTCAGATAGAAATAGTTCACGCAGCCTCCAACTCGAGCAGTTCATGGCCGACTGTATTTGGGGGTGGCGTGCCCATGAGTGCTCCCCAGGTTTCACAACTCCAGTGACCGTCAGGGCATGCTACTGTTTGCGATGGCGGTTGCCGCATCCCGATGGCATGCAACTGTTGTTCAATTTGCTGACGTCGATCGATGAGTGATTTGACAGATTTCATAGGGCCTCCTGATAAAGGCCCCATTTGACTTCTTGCCGTTAGGCAGATGGACTGCCCCGACGGCAAAACCATGGCCTATCCGCTGAGCCTGCGTCACATTGAAGAGATGATGCGGGAACGCGGTGTTTTCGTTGACCACGCCACTGTGCATCGCTGGGCAATCAAGATGGTGCCGGTGCTCGCCGCTGAGCCGGAGGGGGGGCTTGCTTAAGCCCTTGCAGACTGGTTCCCGGGTCACGCGGATTACATAGACTCAGCGTTGGCGCAATGGATGGTGAAGAAGCAGCTCGGTGCGATTCCTGTCGTGGTGCACAAGAACCTGAAGTTCGATCAGACGGTGCCGTTGGCGCTGGCTCCCAAAGGTGCGAAGACCTACTGAGACCGCATCTGAATAGGTCCTCAGCTCGACTTTTTCACCCCCAAATGGATCATCTGTTCCATGACTGCCTCTATTTACTTGCTGCCGCAAAAGCGGTGGCGGCAATCCGGACCATGCTCGGATGCAGAGTTCCGAGTTTTGGGATTTGGCCGCATGGCGCATGCGGTGGTACCGAGAAGTAGGCGTCGTTGAACGGGAGCTCAAGAACGTTTCTCAGGTTGAATTTGGTGTCGTAGCTCAAACCGGCGCTGGTATATGCACTAGGTTGCTCGCTCTTTGCGATTCTGAATTCCCCCCTGTAGAGACGGTCCGTCTTTTGGCTGGTCCCATACGCTACGCTCACGAAAATCATGCCTTCGTCGTCTTCCTTGGTCGAAACAATGAGGCCGGGGCGCGGCTTTGGTTTGGGGTGAATGTTGTCAGGGAAATGGCACCAGACGATTTCGCCAGCCGTGGGTTCCGGCCACCAGCGCATCAGGCGTTTTCCAATTCAAACAGACTGCTGCGGACAGTGCCGCCTTTGGCCTTGGAGGCTGATTTTTTAACCTGATTGAGTTGGGCTTTGGTCAAAGCTCCCTCATCTGCCTCGTATTGAGGCAGGAACTTGGTGGCCAGCTCATGCAGTGCCAGGTGAATCACTTGCGTTTCGTCAACACCCAATACATCAGCCAGACGTTTGGTCGTTGTGCGGGTCACGCCAGTTGCGCTGTCTTGCGGGCGATAACGAAAGGCGATCTGGGCTGCTGCAGCTCTCATTTCTGGCTCCTTTGAAAATAGATATCTTAAAGATATCAGATGGGCGGGGTGTTGTCAACTAGGTGGGGGGAGTCCGCTCGGCAAGCAGGGCTGAATGGACAATTGAAGTCTGTGGTCCCTGTTTCAATAGTGTTTTACGGAATTGAACCGCCGTCCGCAATTCTGTAGAGTTGGACGTATTCGATGGAGGCGTTCCCATTGGGGGACGGCGCTGAATTGGGGATTGTTCGCAGGAACTGGATCATGCCCGCAGGGGCTACTCTGAGGCTGTTTGCCCAGTGGTTACACCCCACCACCAACACCTAAAAAGCCAACCCTAATCGGTTGGCTTTTTTCTTTCTTACGACTCAATCAAATCCACCCCATTCAACAAATAATCAAAAAGCTTGTGGCTTTTGAGCGTGCTCACACCGGCTTTGATTTTGTAAGTGGTGTTCAGGGGGTGGTTAAAGATCAAGGGCACTTGGGCTTCAGATGTACTACCGTGGGTTCTGAGGCGATGCCCTTGCAGGCCCGAAAAATCGTGCTGATCGGCAGAGGAGCCAATGCAAACGTTTTTTCTGGCCACGACCGCCACGTCCCCTTCGCGGTCGGGAGGCAGGTCAAACAAGCGGCAAACGTTTTCTTTGTCTAAAACCAGCTCGATGCCGTCAAGACTTGCCACCGCTTCGATCACTTGCTGTGGGGTCGTTTGACCTTGGCACCACACCCTCACAAAACCACCCAAGGCCCCATGGTGGCCCACATAGGCGTCGGTGATGGGGCAAATGACTTGAGCCGCGCCCGCCCCTAATTTTTGATCCAAGACGTCTTGCAGCCAAATGACATTCGGTTGACCGTCGGCGTTTGATTTGTCGCTCATGCCGTGGTCGGCCGTCAACGCCAGCAGCGCCCCCTTTTGGTCAAACTGCCCAAAGAGGTGGTCCAACGCTTGGTAAAAATCTTGGGCCTCTTTTTCCTCAGGCGCGTATTTGTGTTGAACCCAATCCGTCAACGACAAATACATCAAGTCGGGCTTTTCCTTTTCCAATAATTGGAGTCCCGCTTCGAGCACAAACAAAGACAGCGCGGCGGAATAGACCTCGGGCTGAGGCAACGCCAACCGCGCCAACACATTTTCAATGCCGTTTTCTTGAAGGGTGCAATGGCTGGCTTGTTCCGCTGAGAACGAGATGTTGCCCTGGCTCACCTCTAAATTTTTGCTGAGTTGTCGGCGCAGCTTGTCTTTCGCCGTGATCGAAATGACCTTGGCGCCAGCATGCGCAAATTGGGACAAGATCGTGTCGTTGCGCAGCAATTCGGGGCCCGTCATCACGACTGGTTTTCCGGTTTGGGTATCCAAGTAAAAGTTGCCTGATATGCCATGCTGTGAGACAGGCGTTCCCGTCACGATCGACATGTTGTTGGGACAAGTGAAACTGGGCATTGCCCCTTGTGCCACGGTGCTGAAACCTTGCTCAATGAATCTGGCGATGTTCGGTATCAAGCCTTTGGCCGACAGCCACTGGAGGTACTCAGGGTCGCCCCCATCGATGCAAACCACCACCGTTGACTTTTGAGGCCAGCGGTAGGCCGTGCCGTTAACGACAACCTCAGGGGGCTTCATAGTTGTTGGGTTTTTGACCAGCCGCCAGTCGTTGGTTGATCTGATCCAGGACTGGGAGTAAATCTGCCACCGAGTCAATCACGAAATCAGGTTTCATGGCCGCAAGGGCCGACCGAGCCGCCTGTTTTAAATCGGCCAATTCGGCTTCAGGCATTGCCTTCATTTCTTCGAGAGACAAACCCAAAGCATTGCCGCTAATGGCGACTCCAACGGTCCAGCAACCAAAGGCTTTGCCTTCGTCGATGCCAGGCAAGGTGTCATCCACCTTGATGTACGAAAGCGGGTTGTCGATCCCCAAAGCAGCGGCACACTTTTGCATCATCTGGGGGGCAGGTCGACCCATTTCGGTCTCGCCGGCGCAAACAGAAAAATCAACCTCATGGCCTTGTTGTTGCGCCAAAGGAATCACCAAGTCCAACAACTCACGCGTGTAGCCGGTGGTCGAACCGATTTTGATGTGGCGTTCACGCAGCGATTGCGACAAAGAAGGCATGCCTGGAATCAGATCACTGCATTCGACCACACTGATTTTGTTGAATGGAATAAAAACCGCCAACAGCCGATCCACATCGGCCGCTTCGTGGGGGCGGCCATGAAGTTGTTGCCACTGCACTTGGACTTCAGGCAAATTCAAAAGGGCATGGATGTGGTCCCACTTGTTCATGCCCATAGGACCCCGGGCTTGAGCGATGGAAAGAGCCATGCCCTCGTCCTTGAACAAACGCACAAAAGCATCCATGGGCGCTCGGCTGCCAAAGTCAACGGTGGTGCCTGCCCAATCAAAAATAACCGCTTCAATCATGTTGTCAACCAATCGTCAAAATTATCTTTGGCCAATCCAAAGGCCGTGCTGGCCCCTGTACCGCTGCTCACCACGGCCACCCGCAACCGAGGCGAAACCTTTTCAATGAAAGCGTCGTAGGCATCTGCGGAAGGGTAAACACCGGTCCAACGCTCAACCACGTTCAGCGCCTTGATGTTCAAAACCCGGCGGAGCAAATCCAAAATAAGTTGATCGGTTTGCTCACTTGCAAAAACAGCCTCATAAGCGCCGTAACGGTGCGAATCGCCCACCACCAGCGTGCCGTCTTCACTCTGCACCACAATCAAATGAATGCCTTCTTGCAAATACTCAGGCATCTCTTTGGCAATGCGCTCTTTCAGCGCCGAGGCTTCTGGCAAGTCAGCCCATCCCAAATAGCGGGCCAAACTGTTGTCGGTCATGACGCTGCCCGGCAAGCGATAGCCCGCGTCCACTTTGACGCGCAACATTTGAAGCGTGCACAACTTGAGCGGGCGGTTGTGAAGGTAAGGTTTGGCAATGCCGGTCAAAGAGGCCCCCGGGCAAATAACCACTTTGTCCGCCAAGTAATGGCCTTGTGAGGTTTTGACTTCTGAGTCTTCAATCGACAACACCGCGGTGTTCCAGCAGAAGTCAACGCCCCTCTTTTCTTCTAAATACTGGGCCAACTGGGGAATCGCCTCACGCGATTCAACCCTGAATTCATGCGGGCTGTAGAGCAAGCCGACGGAATTCTCGAGGTTCAAACCCGAAGCGGGATTGACCTCAAACTGATCCAATTTTGAATAGTCGGCCTTGGCAACATACTGGCAATCTTTGCCCATCTCGGTTTTGAGAAAGGCCTTGGCCACTTCTGCCGCCTCGGGGCGCTCACACAAGATCCATGTGCCTTGGTGCAACACTTTGATGGACGCTAATTGGGTCAAGTTTTTCCAAACTTGCGCCGAGTAGGCGGCTCTGCGCCAGGTGTCACCGGCCCGTTGACCGGAGACAGTAATGAAACCGAAATTGCGAATTGAAGCACCCACACAGCGGTCGTTTTGCTCTACCACCAAGACCGATAAACCGCGTTGGCGGGCTTCATAGGCGTGGGCCATGCCGACGATGCCGGCGCCCACAATGAGTAAGTCGTATTTCTTTTCCATTTCAGACCTCGAACCCTGCAAAATTTTGACCCCGAGGCGTCATTTTCAGGGCCTCAATTTGTTGACTGACTGGGCTGTCTGAGCCCTTTAGGGGGTGGACAGAAAATTTCATCTTCAAAAGCCAATCACGCATCGATTCAGGACCCGAAAAACAGTCGCCAACCGCTTTCCTCACATTTTCCTTGATGGCGGCATCGCAAGCGCTGTCCATCAGCAATTGCCATACAAAAGGTAACCAATAGGCGCAAGATTGTCCATGGCTTTTCAGGTTGGCGGCCGTCTCAGCGTAAGACAAGGCATGCGCCAAGGCCGTTTGGGTTTTGGCCATGGCCAGGCCAGCAAGCAAAGCGGCTTCTGACAACCGCTCGCGTCTCGCCAGGTTGTCTAAGTCGCCTTCCAGCAAAGGCAGTTCATGACAAATGATTTGCGCGGCCTCGACAGCCCAAAGCGTGGTCTGTGCGGTTTGATGGCGATTCCAAATCGCCTCCAGAGCATGTGACAAGGCATCGATGGCCGAATCTCGGGAAACGGGCCAAGGCGCGCTGCAACAAAAGGACGGATCGACGACCGCCACATTGGCCAAAACCTCAGGGCCAAAGAAAGAGTGCTTTTTTTGTTTTTCAAAGTCCCAAATGGTGGCCGTTGGCGTCACTTCACTGCCGGTTCCCGCCGTCGTTGGCATCAAGACCAAGGGGACTTTTGTGCCATCACTGTCTTCAATGGCGACTTCAATGGCAACATCAAGGTGCTGCTGAAGCCAGCCCGCTTGCGAAGGAACAAACCGCAGTACTTTGACGAGGTCCATCAGGCTGCCACCGCCGAGGCCCAACAGCACGCTGTTTTGCGGGTCTTTGTCGTGCCAAAACCCATCGTGCATCGCTTGCACTTGGCGTAAATCGGGCATGCCCTGGCTGCAGAGCGTTTCGGATGCCAAGCGGCCCGACAAAGCAAGCCGAACTTTTTTAAGTGCTTCGTCGTTGATTTCAGGAATTCGAACCCAGTGAAACTGCCGACCAGGATACAAATCACACAAAGCTTGAACAGCGTCAGTCCCAAAATGAATCGTGGGATGAATACTGGGATCGAACATGGTCAAGTCACGCGTTTTCTGAGGAAAGCAGAAATCAAATCAATGGCGGTGACGGTCCCAATCAAAATAATCAACACCGCACAAGTTTCTTGGTATTGAAAGCCGCGGATGACTTCGTAAAGTATCACGT
>Ga0208253_1000644_pt1 | contig 13598 bp, 29 predicted proteins | sample CryBogCBE10Oct08_FD_184573 | JGI IMG/M metagenome (GOLD analysis project Ga0208253, IMG submission 184573) | Freshwater microbial communities from Crystal Bog, Wisconsin, USA - CBE10Oct08 (SPAdes) | ecosystem: Environmental > Aquatic > Freshwater > Lake | place: Crystal Bog, Wisconsin, USA...
CCAAAATACTGCGTCCATCCTGGACCTTCAGCGACCAAACACATACTTTTCCCATAATAAATATGCCAATCTCCCAATGGCATGGCCCTCCAATAAAATTTAGATTTATCCATCACTCAGTTTCCTTTGGTGGTTCGGGAAGTGGCATCCAGTGTGTTGCCCTACACTGAATATGAATTTGTTTAATATCTATTGAATGGTCGTTTTTATCTGTTGGATATTCCCACCGATCATCTCCATAAAAATTCCAAGTATCAACTGCGTTAAATTTGATGTTTAATTTACCAACAAATGTTTTAGAAAAATTGCCATCAGTTGCATAAATTAAAACAAACCTATCATGAGGTATCGTTTCTATGGGTTGCCAGTTAGTCATCATTCATTTCCCTCTCTCTATCTATAGGTTGACACTATCATAGATATTGGGGTTGTCAACTTATTAAGCTTGGCAATAGTAATTTATTTTTTGGGTGGGATGTATTGCCCTACAAAATGAAAATATGTTGGGTAATAGCTTGGCAATTGGTGTGTACATGGTGTGTACATGTTGTGTATATAGGTTGACAGTTATTTTGAATTTTTTGGTAATTTTGCGGAGGGGCTAAATCATCATCACCATCGGCTATAGGGGGGGTGTATAGGGGGGCAATAGCCAAGCCGAACAGAACGGGAACAGAATATATTCCTATCCTAGGCGCGCAGTCCTAAATAGCCAAGCCATGTTTCACGTGAAACAATATAGCCATGCTTCATAGGCGGGGAGAACAAAACGTGAACGGATTATATTCCTACCGCCTATTGTTAAGCCATATGGCTATGGTTGACAATGCACCTTGGCAATGTCGAGGGATTGCCAAAGTATAAGGCCAAGCTAATTGCCACGCTGGTTTGGACATAACGTGAACAATGTTCATGATTTGTTTATGTTTTGTTCTATTGCTGGAACGGAACGTGAACAGAACGTGTCTGGCGTTCTCGGTTTAATCCTAAACAATACCGAGGCGCATTGAGTGCCATAAGCCAACCTATCCGCTACCTACGTCAGTCTTATTGCCAAGCCTAGTCATGATCGTTTTGTATTTCTATGGTTATGCGCGCGCGTGAGAGGGGCGTAAAAAGGGTTTTGTGAATAAAATAATCCCCAAAATAAAAAAAATCGCTTGCAATAAATAGCAATATAGGTACTGTCAAAGTGTGAGGCGCAAGTGATTTGCCCAGCAATCACAAGGCCTTAGCAATTAGATGGAGATTGAGACATGAGAATGATTGTTGTTAATCGCGCTTGCGGATATATCTTTGCAGATAAAATCGCAAGTACACCAATGCGCGCAATTGAAAAAATGGATAAAAGCTTCGGCCATATTGGCTATACATACTATCAGACACATATGCATGACAACAATGTCTTGTATGATGTTTATCAAGTGGAAGATTTCCCTCTGGTATATGATGGCACAGATCAAAATCTGATCGAAACGCTAGAAAGATCAGGCAAACACATCGCAAGTATAGCAATGGAAGAGGCATGATTGCAGTTTAATCCTATCCCTTACTCTTTACCTCTTAGGCCTTTGTCTAGGGGGTTTTTTTTTGACCGCTTTCCTATCCAAGCGATAACCCGCGAAAAAGAGGCGAGCAACCCGAAAGCTGCCCGCCCAAGTCTAACCCGCTACAGGTTATTGTTAAGCCGATAGGTTATTCTTGCCCGCACCATGTACTTCTATTGCTATGCTCTTAGCCTTTATTGCCGATCCTTTACATAATCCGCAATCCGCGCATTGTATACCACGGCTTGACGGGCAAGCAATCTCATTAGCCTTGTCTACTTCATTATAAGACTTCACCACGCGAAAAGTACGCACACCATTGCGCCATGCCGTTTGTGCTTCAATTATACTTTCGACCGATTGCATCATAAGCTTAGCATTAAAAGCCGATTGTGTTTGCTTTGCTTGATGTGAATAACCCGTATAAGACTTTGCACGACTTAATAGGCTTTCCCAGACGTATGACGGCACGGCGGCAGGATCGCCATAGGTGCCAAGACGCACCATTGCGCCTTCACCTAAGCTTGCGATCGCTTCATGGCCTTGTGCGATAGGATAGCCACCCTTTTGTAAGTGCTTCCAGACAATGGTAGGGCCTTGGCCTAAAAGCACATAGCATGTGCGATTCTTGGCTTGCTTGGCACTTGCGTCATCTGTTGCATTACCACGCATAAGGCAATCACCGCATATTGCAAAGTCTAAGCCTCGCTTGCTTGCCTCGAGCGGGGATATATCCGATCGAATAATATACGTTTGAACCATGTTGCCTGTCTTTTTATTGCGATTACTATGTAATGCAACAACAACAATGGGCGAGCCGTCTAATAGTGAAGGGCCTTGATAAATAATAGCAGATTGAGTTTTCATATCATCACCTATAGCGTTTTGATTATATTGCCAAGCAATTGTTTGCTTGTGATATTATAAAAACATAAACCGAGCCAAGCGTCAACGCGAACAAAACGAGAACGCCTGACTTTTTTTTTTATTGCAAAGCTTAAAGAATAGCGCCTGAGCGGAAAGCTTCACCTAGTGCATATTGGGCCGATTGCGTGACCTTATTGCCATGTTTAAGCTTGCCCTTAAATATAAAAGCAAAGCAACGCCCCCGCTCATATGCCCATTGCATAGACGTATCAGAAGAGCGGCCCTTTGTAGCGCAATAATCATAATCAATAGGCAAGCCTCTTAAAGCTTGACTATAACCATCAACGAAAGCTTTTTTAGTTATAATTCTTTTAGCCGTTACCATGCGAGTTTTAACTTGTTTAATCATATTTCACCTATAGCGTTTCAATTTTATTGCCAAGCAATGCGCTTGCATAATCATAAAACCATGCAAGCGCATTTCAGTAAAGTGAACAAAACAAGAACACAAAATTTTTTTTTTATTCGTTTAAGATTGCTTGCTTTATAGCGTCTTGGCTATCAAACGCGCATGGCGCTTTATTGTAAAGCTTGCAAGCTTTATCTTGTATTTCACCATTGCTTAAAGTGAAAACTTGCATGAAAGCATTGTTTATCTCTAATGGCTTGTCACTTTTAGGTGTTTTATATTGCGTAACAATGCCATCAGAAACGCGCCATGCCTTAGCAATAATAAAATCCTCGTAAAAGTGTTTTTTTAGTTTTATGTCATGATAAGACTTGCTTGTCTTTATGACGATATAATCGCCGCGCTTTGCTTTTGTCATGTCATCACCTATTTTGTAGCATTGCTTTTAGTTCGGCCTTAATCTCTCTCGCTTTCGGACCACGCCATGATGATGCATTGGCCAAAAAGTAACGCACAACGCTTTCGCCTGAATCAAAGTAGAACTTGTCTTTGATATTGTCAAGCTGGCCCATGGCGTCAAGATAAGGCTTCGCCCCAAAATATACTTTTTTTAAATCCTTGCGTATATCCTTAGCAATAACGTAAAGAGGGCGTGGTGTTGTTTCAATAGTCATGTCATCACCTATAGAGTTTCAATTATAAACAAGCATTTATGCGCTTGTGATATTATAAAACCACAAACCCAAACCAGCGTCAACGTGAACAAAAAGAGAACGTCTAAAATTATTTTATGCCATAAAGCATGAGAAACAGAACCACAGCAATAGTTTGATCGTGCCAGTAGGTCGCGCAAATTGCGACAATCACACAATAGAAGACCATCGTGAGCGTATCAATTATTTGCTTTCGGTGTTTATCAAACATGTTAATCCTCATACTCTGAAACGTCTTCACCCGCTGCCTTGCTTGCCGCTAGCAATGCACGTTTGAAAGCCTCTCGATCTTGCTCGGATAAGCTTTCGACTGGAACAGATTGAACGGCCTGCAATTGAACGGGACCACCATTGGCACCAGTTAATGCCATGCTTCCCTTTTCGCTGTAAGCTTTTGGATGATAGCGCGAAGCAATCCACTTCAAACTGTCAAGCCTTATGCGGTCCTTCATTGGGTCTTCAACGCTATTGCCAAGTTCTATAATCATGTGCGCGCAATGATCTGCTACTGCTTGCCTTGCTTCATCTAGTGCTGCACTAAAGTCTGGATTGGTAGCTGCCCATGTGTATATCGTTGATTTTGGCATTTTGCATTTCTTGCAAGCATTGGCTAAATCAACACCGTTTTCTGTCATCTGGTAAATGATGAAGTCCGCTATTTCCTGATTAAATGTCGTTGGTCTGCCAATTTTAGCAGCGCGAACAATAGCCAAGCTGTCAGCGTACTTTTCCGAGGGAATAAGATCTTTCTTGCGTGTCATGTTTAATCCTTAAAATGCAATCGAATCATTTTTTTTACGTTCTTTTAGCGCAATTTCGATCGACCATTGTGTGGCATGGTCAATGTCTAAAGCCTCATCCCAATATTCAGAGACTTTATGGATTGCACGCATCGCCTCGCCGTGTGTCATGGCGTGACCATGCTTGTGTGCGACATTAAGAACATCATCCACAAGCAAAACTGCCAGCGGGAAATGACCATTTTCTCTAAGTGTTTTGTAAGCTTCTGCGACTGTCATATCATAAATCCCATGGGCTAACATTGTTGATTGCTGCGTGACACTTGCGTTCAATCGTCATTGCTTCATTAGGCACAAACGTGCCATCCGCATCAACAACATCCGAATACTTATTGATGAAGTCAATGGCATCTAGAAGCGCATCTTCCATGATCGCATTATGCAATTCGAGATTAGCGATTTGCATTTTTAATTTGAATAAATCAGTTTCCATTGCTTTTATCCTTCACATATCGTTGGTCAATATCGAGTGAGCCTATATTCACATCAGGTTCATCAACATGATTATTATTGCGTTTCAATTCTAGGAATATCGTGACGCAGATCAATGCCAGCGGCACAATAAAAAAGATTGATGCAATGATCGACAAAGTCATCACATCACCCGTTCACAGCAACATAAACACAAAACACTAACAACACAATTGAAACGGCTGCAATAGCGTCAGCGATCAAAAACATAATTTCATCTTTTGTCATATCTCAATCTCCAATATTTTGAACATCTCTTGATGCGATAGTTTTACCATTGTATTCTAATAAAACAACAATCTGGTCAGTGATTTTGGCGGCAGCTAATGCTGCCCTAACAGCATCTAGTGTATCTTCCAATAATCCGCCATCAAACCCATATGTATTGTATTCATCAATATCGAAATAGCCTCCTTTTATCATTAGATTGCTTTCTCCACATTTAGGGTTTTTTTTCATAAAAAATAAACGTCCTATCATATCTCAATCTCCATATAGTCAAGGTCGAATCACCTTGTACACATAGAGAACCATATAAGTCGGAAATTGTCAACTGTCTTTCAAAAGAAGTTGATCGTTCCAATCGGTATCAGGCATTATTGGTAAATGAACAGTTACAGCCAAGCCTTGACGTTTAATATTATAGGCTAGTTCATAAGCCTTATATTGGCCTGTGAAGCTTAGATCATGGTCTGCAAATACATGAACCTCCTGACAGATCTTAGGTGGTATCCACTTAGCTAATTGATTAGCGTTGAGTGCTGCCCATACTGGCATATTAAAAAGAATAGAAGCGGATAAAGCTGTTTCTATTCCTTCAGCAATGCCCATCACCTGATTTTCCGAACCAAGGCGAACGGCGGAACCTTCAGGGAGAGAGCCTTGCATCACTCTGCGGCCCACCTTATTGCCATGCTCATCGACATAGGTAATGTGAACATTCACAGCCCTGTTGTTAGGTGTAATAACCTTAGATAGCAAAGCAAAACACTGCAATCGCGTGTCAGGATAAACAATATCCTTGGCAATACGCAGTACTGAAGAAGGCATTTGGAGAGCCATAGAAGCCACCCCTCTGCTGGATAGGTACTTACCCACTGGATCAGTAGCTGATATAACCCCTGCGCGTTCCCATAGCATCCTCATGCGCCTCAAAAGTTCTTCTTCAGTGAATTGCCGCACCTGCTTATATTCTATCGTTAAATTGCTTAGATTCCTAATCTTAAAAGCAATGTCGGCAAATGGCATCTTTGTTTTCTTAGATAACAAAGTAAATCCATCACCTGCGCCACAGTTGGAACAGAAATAAGTTCCTAAACCATCCCTGTCATCAAACCGCCAGCGATCTTTGCCACCACACAATGGGCAAGGGCCATGTCTATTGTTAAGGTACTTACGATCAATGCCAAACTCAGGCAAGATGGCTTGCCATTTTCCCTTAGCGTATTCCCTGATTTGCTCGCTATGCATATTTCGCTCTCGATTTTGCTTTGGCTATATTGCGGTGTTTAATCCATGACGCAGTTGCGGGTTGTAATGGCAATGGGTCTTTGCGGAAGAATTGCTGCGGCTTTTCGTGAAACTTATCTTGATAGGCATAGAACGCCCAGCCATCCTTATAACCCTGAATGCGAGCGTATTGGATTAACTCGCGGTAGAACGTCTCCATGAAGTTCGTATCAAATGTTGGTTTAGCAACTTTCTTGCCCCGTGTTATCTCAAGCAACTCACCTGCGGCATTCTCAACTTTGTTCACAGCCTCAGCCTTAAAACCACATGATGGGCAGGTCGGTGTTTTAGGTGGGCGAAGGTAATGGCACTTAGGACATTCCTTTGGCAGCAATGTTGGTTTTTCTCTGGTTGAAGTGTTCTTGCTACCATCGTGCAACTTATCGTGGTGAATGTCTGTCACGAAACCCAACCGCAAAGTTGTGTCACTATGATCTAAGATCAAACAATGATCCTTACCAGCGGCAGTGCGTAATCCTCTGCCAATGATCTGCGTGTAAAGTATCTCAGACTTTGTTGGGCGGGCTAAGATGATGCAGCGAACATCCCAATCAATGCCAGTTGTAAGCGTTCCAACATTGCAAACGATTTTGATTTGACCAAGCGCAAACTTATTTGCAATCTCTGTGCGTTCAGTCATATCAGTGAAAGCATCTTGATATGCAGTTGGTATGCCAGCCGCTTCAAACTCTTTTTGCAAGTGTTTAGCATGAAGGCGATTAACGCAGAAGCAAAGTGTTGGTCTATATTCCGCCTTCTCAATCCATGTCGAGACAATATCTGCAACCAATGGCTGCTTATCCATCGCCTCGCCTAACCCCTTCAACTCGTAATCGCCTGCCACAGTTTTAACACCGCGCAGATCGGGATGGCTTGGCGCAAATACCTTAAAATCACACAGATGCCCAAGTTCGATTAACTTTTGAGTTGTTGTGCAAACAATCAGATCATCCCAAATCTTACCCATACCCTTCGCCCATGGCGTTGCGGTCAGGCCAATGATCGGTATGTCCTGCCACTCAGGCATTGCGAACCATTTATTGTAAAACTCGAACGTCACATGGCATTCGTCAATGATGGCAATATCGAATAACCTAAGCTGACGGCGCATAAGTGTTTGAACCGATGCCACTTGCACCTGCGCTTTCGGATTAGTCAGTTCATGGTCGGCTTGAATAACGCCAATCTCGTTGGCAGGGATTCCGTTTTGGATAAATCTCTCGACAGTCTGGTCAATCAAGCTAATTGCGGGAACGCAGAAAATAACACGTCCGTTGTTTTCCCGAGCCAGACGAACGACTGAGGCAGCCATCACAGTCTTTCCTGATCCTGTAGGCGCTTGAACAACTGGTCTGCGTTTGCCCGATTTAATCGCTTCTCTTAGCGCATCAATGGTTTCAAGCTGGTAGTCGCGTAATTGTATATCAAACATGGCAATATCCCTTATATGTAATTATATATATTATATTTATTATAGATATATAATACTCTTAGGTAATTATAAATACTCTTAGGTAAGTATAATATATATAATATATTCTCTCTGGAATGGATAAGAATAGTTATATAGTACTGTATAGTAGTAGTTATATACTCAATGGTTAATATAGTAGTATTATATATAATATATAATATATAGGGCATAGTTAGACTCCTAAGTAAACTATTGTCGTGCTGCCGCTTATCATGTATTATTTCTATGTTAGGGACTGGCAGGTCACTAAGCATAGTTTGTGGTCTGATTAGCTGCACACTGGTCAGACCACCGACCTAAATCCGTATCACTGATTTGCGCCTTCAACAAGCTTAGCTACAAAATTCAACAAAAGCTTGTGGTGTTCGCCGTTGTGCCAATGCTTGGCAAGGTATTTCTTGTCATACCAATTCTGCTGGCTTTCAGGATGGCAGCCAATTAGGCCGACATTCCCCTGAATGATTGCCATAGGATCGCCGTTTACATACCGCGCAACTACCTCAGCAATACCAACGCCCTCAAAGGCGCACCCATCGTAGAAGAACATCTGGCGGATACCGCCATACCAGAACACATCAGCAATGGTGCTGTACGACCTTCTAATGTCGCTGTCGGGGCGTTTGATATACTGGACTGGTTCAAGATCTGCCAAAAGATCAAAATAGTTCCTTCCAGCCCAGTAAGCACCCATGCAAATGCCAAGGTAGCAACCACCGCTGGCTACATACTCAGCAATGATGTTCCCTTCCCGTCTCTTAAAAAAATCATAGTACTTATCAGCATCCCCTATGCCTCCCCCAAATGCCACAACATCAACGCCGTTTAAGGTGCTGAAATTAAACTGGCTTTCGTCAAAGATTTTGACATCATAATGGGGTGAAAAGATACCAACCATAGCCTCACAGCATTCCTGCGAACACTCAGGGTCATGCTGGAATATAGCCATTCTTCTACGACCACGATTGGTCAGAAACTTTTTTGATTGATACCCAGACATAATTTTACCGCCTCGTATGCAAAATAGCATAACACTCGTATTCTTTATGCCCATCATCTAAGCATTGTTGATTATATTTGTTTACTTGAGCAATATGACCTATACATCCAAAAATTACTGCAATTACAGAAATAACAATTATACCTACAGCAATTTTAAGAATATATTTATCCAATAAATCCTCAAATGTTCCCATCATTTAATCCTTTTCAATCGTGCTTCCATCATTGCATCAGCAACTTTATATGCGTGTTCAGCTTGTCGCTCTACGGAAGCATTGGTCCTAAAAGATGTAAATGCTGCCATTGCAAAGCGGTCACGCATAGTTTCAGTATGAACTTGCATTCGTGGACTAGTAATATTGGTAATATTGTTCGACAGAGATGATTCCAGTTCCTCAATGCGATTAGCGGCTTCGTCAAATAAATCAGAACTTAATGTGAAATTTTGATTTTTTGGATCACGAATCCATTGTTCAAAATTACGCAGTTGTTTAACGATATCCTGAGTCATTTTTCATTGTCCTTTTTATCAGAAAAAATATGATCTTTGTATTTCAAAGTACTGTTTGCTAAGATCAATCATTTTTTATCTCCTTATCATCTAATTCTTCACGCATATCTTTTATGGTCTGCTCTAATACTTCAACTTCTTTCTTTAAATATTCATTCTCTGTATATGCCCTTAAAATGTCAGCAGTCATTTGTTCAACCGCTTCCTTTTTAATAAGCACATACCCATCATTCATCATCTGCTGGTATGTTATTTGCCATTGCGCCATGTTCATCACTTTCTAACGTATAACTAATTAACTGGCGGGAATCACCTATGCGAATTGCCTCTGGTTTGGTTTCATCTCTAAGTATTCTATCAATTTCAATCATAATGAACTTAAAGATGCGGTTGCTGACATATAAACGTGCAATTTCTTCCTTTGCCAAGGGATAAGTGGCAAATGGGTCGCGCTTCATGTCCCTGAAAAGTTTATCTTCGTTCATCTCTATTTCCATTTCGGTAACTCCAACAAGTGGAGATTTGATTAAGTGTTATTTGATACGTTTTGTCAACCCAAATAATTCTATCAACTCTGTTTCCGATAAATAGGATAAATAATCCTTTAATTCCTCGTAGCTTGGCTTTTGATTTTTACGCATAAAAGCCATGATTTTGACTGGGTCCAACCCAGCCATTTTAGTCAAGCTTTCTAATTCTTTAAGATCGTCTGTAACGGCTGATAATCTGTCAGCTAGGTCAGCTATTGTCGTAGCCTTCATCAAGCGTCTCCACAATGATCAAAAAGGGCGGGCCTTCCTCAACCCACTTCGCTTCAAGCCATTGGCATTGGCAATCATCTGCCACGACGCCTCCAGACTGTAATGCATCATTTACCGCTTTTGAGGATATGTTGTCTATATCTCTTTTGCGCTTATCTGGCTTTTTTGCCAAGACAGTCAATTTATAAAAGGATGTAATTGTTTTAACCCGTTCCAGGGAGAAAACTGCATGAGCCTGGGTAATCCAGTCAGTATATTCCTTGGATCGGTAAAGACCTTTGCCTCGTCCCCTGCGCCAAAGCCTATTAATAGATGGCGGACGAGGAACTTCAAACTTTACTATCAAAGATGTCTGGCCTTAATTCTTCAGGTGTCATCTTCGACATCTTGGCAATAACATGAACGTGTTCTACAGGAATCTGTCTCCATTTGGATACAGCTTGCCGTGTAATGCCAAGCTTTCGGGCCAGATTGGACAAATTGCCGTTGCGGGCAAACACAGTGGTAAGGATCGGGTTTCTTTCTTTCATCCTCCTAAAATGGCCAAGTATAAATAAATAGTCAACAGCTAATTGACAGAGGGTGCAAAATAATTCATAGTCGCTTCATTGATTGATATGGAGAAACGATATGCAGAAGTTTTATCTACCTATATCCAGTAGTCACTTGCCACCCAAGTCACCACTTGGATTTATCTACGAACATGAAACATACCTTAGCATTAACAGGGTTGTATCTGATATTTATGACCAGCAGATCGAAAACATTATCCATGTTTATGAAATTGATCCTCAACGTGGGACTGTCCACGATGTGATGGTTGACATCTGCGAACTTATACGTCAGAGATACATTATTGATTTGCCATACATCGAAGATGGCAAGTACGAAATTGAAGCATTATTAGATCAACACCAACCAACATGGAGATACGATTATGAAAATGTCTGAAACAATCGCAGAACTTGCCACCGCATTATCTAAGGCACAAGGCCAGATTGAGGCTGCGTCTAAAGGTTCTGTAAATCCACACTTCAAAAGCAGATACGCTGATCTTAATTCACTGCGTGATGCGATCCGTGAACCATTGGCAGTCAATGACCTTTCAATCATTCAACTTCCTCGTGTAGACGGCAATCACGTAGAAGTTGAGACAATGCTTCTTCATAAATCAGGAGAATACATTGCTGAAACATTACGGATGCCATTCGGACAAAATAACGCACAGGCTATCGGGTCCGCTCTTACTTACTGCCGCCGTTATAGCTTGGGCAGCTTGCTTAACCTGTCTGCTGATGATGATGATGGTAATGCTGCCGTTGCGTTATCTGGGAAACAAGATAGCCAAGGAAGTTCTAAAGCTGAACATTCTAATATCAAGGATGAAGCAAAGAAAATAGCACAGGATGGTACAGAAGCTTTAACTGTGTGGTGGAATAACCTCACCAAAGAAAGCCGCGAATCATTTTCTAAAGATGATCTTGCAGAATTGAAAAAGATAGCTTCAAAGGCAATCTAATGTCTGGATTTAATGATCAGCGCACACCTGAGTGGTTTGCTCAACGATGCGGTAAAGTTACCGCCAGCCGTGTGGCTGACATTTGCGGAAAAACGAAGAGCGGGTATTCGTCTACTCGCGCTTCGTACATGGCAGAGTTATTGGCGGAGCGTTTGTCTGGTACACCTACGCAGAAGTTTCAATCTCAAGCCATGATGTGGGGGACAGAGTACGAGGATGAGGCGCGCAGTGAGTATGAAAAACGCACTGGGTGTCTTGTAGAGGGAATCGGCTTTGTCCCCCATCCATCCCTTCAGTGGGCTGGCGCATCGCCTGATGGATTGGTGGGTAAAAATGGTCTTATCGAAATTAAATGTCCTAATACCAGCACTCACCTTGCAACATTAGAAGATAATGAAATACCATCTAAGTATGTGTTCCAGATTTTTTGGCAAATGGAATGTATGGGGGTAGATCGCCAATGGTGCGATTTTATCTCATATGACCCACGCTTGCCTGAAAACCTGCGTTTGTTTGTTAAGAGAATAGATCGAGACGACAATCGCATTACCGAAATTCGTAACGAAGTCATTCTATTTTTGGATGAGATTGAAGCGAAGATAACCAAACTAAATGCACTATTTAAATAGGAGAAAAGTATGGCGTACGAAAGCAATCTTAACTGGATTAATGTTTTTCGAAATAAGTATAAGTCTGGCGATAAGCAGCCAGATTTTAAGGAAAACAACAAAAACAATAACCAGATTGAAGTTGAATGCCCGCATTGCAATAAGACATCAATTATGGATGTTGCTGTTGCTGTATGGGAGAAAACAACCAAGGCTGGAGAAACTTATTTTTCCATTAAGTTTGGCAAAAAATATGTAAAGCCAGACCAATTTCCACAGGAAAACAACGGCCCTGTCGATAGCATTCCATTCTGATATGACAATACTTGAGACGCCAAAGGAAAAGCCAAAACGTGATCAGTCACGCGCATTTGATTTGTGGTTATCCAAATATCCGCAACTTAAGCCAATCCAGACAAGCCAAAACGAATGGTTGTTTGGAGAAATGCGTAAGGACGGCAAAATTGTTAGCGCAATAAACTTTACCATGATGCCAGATTTTATCGACCATAATGGAGATGATAGCTGGGGTGGCATAGAGTGGGTCAGAAACATAGATGTAGAAACTTTTCTTATATCTATCCAGTTTGGCAGCCAATACGGCGTTCCTTTGGTGCATCTCTTGTATTTTCCCTTTACTGATACTCTTATGTTTCAAACCATTTGGAAAGATGGCATTAAAACAGAAGTAAAGTTTGAGGAGAATAATAAATATAAAAATGGGTTAGCTAAAGTTTACTTTACCTCTCCTAAACTTATTGAGGGTGATGATGAGAAATAATAATATACCATTATCTGAGCAATTCAGGTTAATTTCCGAAAAATGGGTTGAAGCAGAAACAGCCGCATCACTTCTTGAGGAAACAAAATCTGCTGTTCTATCCAAGATGATGGCAGATCTTGGTGATATACCAGTCAGTAGAGCAGAAATGAGAATAAAAGCGACACAAGATTGGCGTGATTACATTGAGAAAATGGTTGAGGCTAGATCGCAAGCATCTATGCTCAAAGTTGAAATGGAATTCATAAAAATGCAATTCTCTGAATGGCAATCGCGTGAAGCTACAAAAAGAGCAGAAATGAAATTGTAGGAGTTAAATATGAATGATGCTAACCTATACCAGATAACACCTGATCAAATTGATGAACTTCGTGAAGTTGTTGTTCAAATGTCTGATGTGTTTGAGGGACATGAACTTGATGTTGTTATGGTTGCTTTAAACACAATAGTTGTAAGCACTATAATGTCTCATGTGCCAGAAGCTTATCAAAGATATTCAGCGCAAACATTTATGAACACATTTATGATTACAATGGCAAACTCAGGAGTTAACTTATATCCCGACAAGGAATATATAAATTGAAACGAGTTAAAATAACCACCTCTATGCGGGTGAAGATATTTGAGAA
>Ga0208253_1000645_pt1 | contig 13596 bp, 31 predicted proteins | sample CryBogCBE10Oct08_FD_184573 | JGI IMG/M metagenome (GOLD analysis project Ga0208253, IMG submission 184573) | Freshwater microbial communities from Crystal Bog, Wisconsin, USA - CBE10Oct08 (SPAdes) | ecosystem: Environmental > Aquatic > Freshwater > Lake | place: Crystal Bog, Wisconsin, USA...
TATTGGAATCGCGAGTTTTAATCTGTATTGTATAATATGTATTATTTTTCATTGTTTAGATATAATGGTAACTTTATTGATTAATGGCAATAAAAAAAGGGATATACCGTTAAGATATATCCCTTTAGTGTGTTAATCAACCTGAACAATACTGAAGTTAGCTACGAAATAAGAATCAGCAAAGATTGCATTATTTCTATCACTCTCTCCTAAATCCAACTCAGTGTAGAAGTACTCATCACTATCTTTATCTAAAGCTTGTTTTATCTCATTTGGACCCCAAAGAGCTAACTTACCACAAGCTTTGATGATATTAGATCTACTCCACGAAGGTATTTGTACCTCACATGTATTAGAACCAGCTAATGAAGCGTGTTCCCCTACTAATGAATCATCTCTATACACATATTGAATATGAATTTTCATAGAACATTATAATAATGAAACGTGATTGTTCCTTTATTATCTATACATTATGGGTACTTTATTGAAGAAAGTCAATTCAAAAAAATCCCTTTTTGAAGCTTTTTAGCTTGACTTTAAGGGTACTTTAAAGTATAATGATATTACATTAGGGGATCATGGACCGAGCTAATAGGAGATATAGAATGAATTGGATATATCTACAGTACTATTAGACAACAGGTCTAATACGGACTTTATAATAAAACGTGCTAGAATTGGATATAATATAGGTATTAACTAATTTAAAGCTTGACTAAACTTTGAAAGTACCCTAATATAAGGGACAATGGAAGACTACGCACCACACACATACTTTTTGGAAAGGTTGTTAAACAAGATCGCACCCTTCTTTGGCAAGGTTTGGGTATACATCGAGTTAACAATAACAGTACTATACGTCGCACTATGTATGTACGTGATGTACCTATTCTATATGGCACCCAGGTAATCAATAATAAGGTTAGTTATACACATATAGGTAGAGGTAGTCGAGTACACGTAGGTGATGACCGGTTATGCACCCAGTACTCCAGAATACGGCTACTTGCCAGAAACCTGGACCCTCTGAGGCAATACGGGTATTCGGGTAAACGAGGACATTCTGGAAACCGGGGTATTCAAATCTCAACGGGGGTTCAAATATCCACGGGTACACATTACGAGGAATTGCGAAAAAAAATTCGCGAAAAAAATTGGTATGGGAACGTAATGTAATACGGATATATTTACCCTCTTACTATTACCTACTCTTACCTGCTTCTACTTTATATCCGTCTTCTTCTTATCCTCTCTCAGTCTTCTTAGTAGCTCGTCGGTGCGTCTATGTTCTTCTTCCAGGTACTTGATGATGTCCTTTACTTGCCATCTCCTACCGCGAAAGTCGCAGTAATGTTCTTGTGGTAGTTTCCTGTAGTCTTCTAGAGTTACCATAGTTACTAGTACTTACACCCGACCACTGGGTGTTCAAATCCCCATAGGGGTTCAAATCCCTGTGAAGGGAGTTAGTATTTAGCTAACACATCATCTACTTCATCTTGTGTTAAGCTATATAGATATGTTGTAGCATATATACCATACTCTTCTACGAACATATCTATTATCTCTTCCCCGTAGTTATCTTCTACATATTGTTCACAGTTAAAGTCGTTCATAATGTGTGTTTCATCTGTATGGGTGATTGGATTGTAAAGGTTGTACTCTATACTTTTCTATATCCACCTTACCGCTCATAGCCTTAATAAGTTCATCTGGGGTATTGAACCCGTACTCTGTGCTCTTGTGTTCTGTTACCCAATCGTTCTTATCATAGATGTAGGTATAATCAGCATAGTACCTCTCGCTATTACAGTACTTGCTAACGGTCCAGTACTCGGTCACGTCGCTTGAACCCGGTAAGTTCTTGCGTCCGTAATTGCCTTTCATATCAAATCCGAGTGCTACCAATTGTTTAATGTGTTTAGGTGTTAGGTCCATATTGTTTTTATTAATATCTACTATAGTACGTACCTTATTGTATTATGTCAAGCACTAAAGTAAGTAATGTTGTATGACGTTTGAACAGTACTACCTTAATGAAATAGCGCTTAATGTATTAACGCCAGAAGAAACGGCTATGGCCAAGACGTTTGCTGTACGCGTCTATGAAATACAAAAGACCAAGAAGCTGTACAAGGACACTGGCGACGTTGCATACAAGGAAATGGCCGAACAAATGGATAGAAAGAACGTGGAGTTCTTTTTAAGTGTAAAGGCTTCTGGTACGGATATGAAACTCTTTAATAAGACGTACGATAAGTTCTACAAACAGATGCTAGCTGATAGGCCTCTTTAATCCCCGGTACTAGTGTACCCATGTCCTTGTACATATTGTTTAAAGGACGGTACCTTAAATAATTGCTTGGCATTATTGTAAGAGTGACTAGTAGTATAGAATACTCTTCTTCTGTTAACGTTGCTAAAGTCGTCTGGCTTTACTACCATCTTACCCTTCACCTTGTAGTTGTACGTACTTAATAAGTGTTGTATGGTGGCATTATCTTGTTCCTCATTTGGTTGTTCCCAGTAATAGATGTATCCAGTTACGGGTACATACCTCCAAGAGATACCACTCCTTAGGTCTTCATTAGTTAGGTTTAGTAGTTCCATGTGGTAGTCACTTCTCTTACCTAACTTCGACTTTACCTTTAAACTATTACTATTAGTGATACCTAGCACCACTGGGTAGTCCTCTTCGCTCATCACCTTCTTGTACTGAGCCTGGGTAATGGCCTCAAACGTAATCATTTCCTTAATTCATCAATCGCTATCATAAGCGTACCGTCCTGTACCCACATTTCGTAGACTGGGACTGGTGTCTTATCTAATCCCATTACAATTTGCACCTTCATACCACCCTCTACATTTAGTGGTAAAGTAGGCGTGTTAGTAGCCTCTTTCATATCGGTGTCTACGGTATGCATGTAGTTGTCATCTGTACCTGGTTTAGTATCCAGTACTCTACTATCCTCTTCTTTTACTACTTGATACTTTTCTGCTAACACTTTGTATTGATTACGCATGTCAATACTTACAAGAACATCCACCCTAATAAGAACCCTAACACCACCCCCACTAGGAATATTTTAATGGCTTGGTTAATGAGTTTACGCTCCGAATCTTTTAACATACTCTACTAGTTCCTCTCTACTGAAAGATGTTTCCGCTTCTAAGCATCCGATCTTTACTTTGTTTACTTTGTCAAATAGGACGTCATGTTTACTAGCCCTCTCAAACTGGAGTGCCTTTTTTACGGCATAATCCAATTTATAAGCCACCGACATACAAACTCGGTGACCGTTTACCTTGCCCATTCCCATATAGATGTACTGACCTAATGGGGCATCGATGATTGGTGGTATGTTCATTTTATGATATCCAGTTGAAAGCGTCTTCTAGTTCTAGTTCTCTCTTCTCCTTAAAATTGGTTTCTGTGTTGATGTACTTTATAAGCACTAGTTCGTTGTCTAGAAATTCTACCGACCTAGCTATATGCTTCCCTACCGTCTTTACGTACTTAAGATTGTCTTCGGATTTGTAACCCTGGAATTTTAACATCCATTTTATGTCTCTAAGCTGTTGTTCTCTTGTATTCATTAGTATTATTAGTATATCTAGTATGCTCGCCAGTGAAGCCTGGATTTAAATATCTATATTATTTGGATATAATAAATGTATTACGGATATAGTAAAGGTATTCTACTTAGTTTATATATGCTAACCAAGCGTCCATCCTCTGTTTCCACTCCTTATATTGTGCTACAGCCTCTTTACTTTCATTAGTTATATGTTCGTAAGAGGCCTCTAAAGCTTCTACAGCTTTGCCTATATTTCCTTTTGTATAGTTTTCGGCAAAGTATTGGATATGTTTAAATGCTTCTAATAATGTCATAATAGTATAATAGGCTCTTATTGAGCTTGTTCAAGTCTTTGTTTTAAGTCATGTAAACGGTGATGATGTACTCTATAATTTTGTAGCTCTGGATCAAGTGAGAGGTGATACTTTACTACTTGGTTGTCGTATTTGCCTTCTTCGTTCTTTAACTTATCCTCTAGTTCGTATATTCTTTTAATACATAACTTAAGTGTTCTCATTACACATTTAACTTGATTCTTATTAATAGCTTCATCGGTTGAATCTGAATAATAGTAACGGTATGGTTCTATACGCTTAAGTGCGTGTGTTAAGAACTCAAAGTTACCGATCATATAATCAATCTCTGATTCGTATGAAGATTTGATATCTGAGTATGAGGGAGTGATAGTATTAGTAGTTTCCATAAGGTACATATTGGTACCTTTGTGCTACTAAGTCAAGCTTATTATGTACCAGGAGTGAAAGGCATTCTTTTTAACATTTGCAAGAAAGCTTCCATCGATGTATCATTCTTTATAAGGTTGTATACCTTAAACAGTTGATACACATCTTTAATGTTCTTACAACTATTAATAGCATTGGTTACTAAGTCTTCACCGTATATGGCAATAGCATTATCCAAGTAACCATTAGCATAGAAAGACTTCAGTTCAAGGTGTGCTTTTTTAAACAACTCATCATCACTAGAACTAGGAGCAATGGCAGGTACGTTCATAGCAATCTCTTTTACTTGATTCTCTCTCACCACTTTATAAACCTCTTCTAGTACCTTAGTTGTATTATCTCTCATTGTTCTTATACTTAGTGAGGTACTTGTTTAACTCCCTGTACAAGGTAAATCATTTACAATGGATAAGTTCATAGTCTCTATTTACGGTTCACATAATGCTGCAATTGCCTTTTACTATAACGGCAAGATAGATGTCTATGAAGTGGAGCGGTACCTCAATTATAAGAATTCAGGACTTGCTTGGTATAAGCCGGTATGGCCTACAAACATATACATTGAACAGATGGTGGAGGATTATAAGAAGCGTAACAACATTACAGCTGTACCTGATCTATTGATATACAACTACTTAGATTGTAAGTACAACGATACCATTTATAAGTTTGAAGAGTGGGTACCAGCGAAAGAAAGAATTAAAGGTGCTTGGCATCACAGGGCACATGCACATGGTACCTTTTATCAATCACCTTTTAATGAAGCACTGATTGTATCATTCGATGGAGGAGGGGAGGATGGGTACTTCAACGCTTATACTGCTACAAGAGCAGAAGGGTGTAAGTACATATTTGATACTAATCTTGACTTAGGGTTTGCGTACGGAATGCTAGGAGAGTATTTAAATGACATCAAACTTGAGAGTTCTTTATTTGATGGTAACTTAGTATATGCAGGTAAACTAATGGGGTTAACTGGGTACGGTACTGTTAATAAAGATTGGTTACCAGCATTTAAAGAGTACTTCTATAGTAAACCTAATCACGATACCTATAGACCTTTGTTACAAGAGCTTGGTATCAAGATAGGTTTAGTGTTTGATATCAATAATAGATTTAAAGATAAGGTAGCATATGATATAGCTGCCACCCATCAACAGGCCTTTGAAGATGTGTTCTTTGAAGTACTTGACCCAATAGTTAAACAGTACCCAGGATTACCTATTTGTACAACAGGGGGTTGTGCACTTAATGTGCTTCTTAATACTAATATAAAGAAGCGTTATAATAGGGATATGTACGTGGCATCCAACTCTAATGATTGCGGTCAAGCACTAGGTATGTTACTTGAATATGTTAAACCACAACAACAAGTAGATGCTTCTAGAGCAGGTGCACCTATACTAGATTATAGTTCCTTGAATGAGTACTTGTATGAACATAGTAACAATTCATACATAACTAAAGTAGATATACCTTTTGTAGTACAATTGTTACGTCAAGGTAAAATCATAGGTATAGTGAGAGGTACTAGTGAACATGGTCCAAGAGCACTAGGTCATAGAAGTATTATTTGTGATCCAGGGTTTGAGAACATGAAGGATGTACTCAATGCTAAAGTAAAGAACAGAGAATGGTATAGACCCTTTGCACCTATCACGCCTGCTGATACTGCTAACACTTACTTTGATGTTATAGAGGACTCACCTTATATGTCTTTTGCCTTTGATGTAAAAGAGCAATGGAGAGATAAGCTCAAGTCTGTTACACATGTAGATAGTACTGCACGGGTACAAACCTTAAAGCAACGAGAGGATAGCTGGTTATACAGCTTATTAAAAGAGTTCGGTAAGGTATCTGGTTACGAAGTACTACTTAATACTAGCTTTAATGTAGCAGGTAAGCCTATTTTAACTACAGTTAAAGATGCATTTAAGGTATATGATACCACCAAACTTGATTGTCTTATAATTGAAGATACTTTAATTGTAAAGCACAGTTAGTACTTTGCACACGTTGCTTTAGTATCGCGTATCCATTTATTACTCTTAAGCAATGCTTGATCGGCACTCTTACACAACTCACCATATGCTTTAAAGAACGCTCTAGTGGTTTCATATGTGTACACTCTTGTATCACTTCTCCAAATGAGCCTTGTACCACCATCTTCTAACTCTATGTATATGGGTTCGTGTTCTTTTAAAGTAGATATTCTACTGTCAATTAAACCATCCTCTTTGTACCAGTAGTGTATTGATACAAATCCCTCATCAACTAGATAGCGAAGAAAGTCTTTCACAGGTTAATTTTATTTATGCTTTGCAATTCTTTTTTAGCTTGTACCTGTTTTTCAGAAACAAACTTTACAATAGTACCCTCTTTCTTTAAATCGTTTATAACGATATCTACCCAATCTGGGCCGTATTTGCCACGAAGGTATTCGTTGCCATAAAGATTGTTAAAAGCTTCTTTAGTTACTTCTATAGTTTTTTGTCTCATTTGAAGTTCTTTCTATCATCTAGTTCTGGTTTGTTCTTTTCTGTCCACATAGCGCCCATTATATTCCACAATACAGCAGCCATATGGTCTTCTGTATTATCTCCTGCCCACCACTTTGTTAAATGCCTCTGCGCACTATCATAGAATACGGAAGTAGTCATACCCTTCATCCAGTTATTCTCTCCGTACTTTTCTGCACCCTCTCTATACCTATGCATCAATCTAGTAAGCTCTTCATGAGGTACTAAGCTCATTCTAGGCTTACCCTCACCGGTATCTCTTTGTGCACCAGTATTAAATTGTCTTTTCATACCCATTATTATCGTACCAAATACGATATGTGCAAGTTATTTTTTCTGTACTGCAAATACTCTTGAAGTACTCTTGGATATTAATAGATAAGATTGGTACTTGTCTTTAGGTAATAGAGCTGCTACCACTTCCCAAACAGCTTGTGCAGCTGGATTAATATCTTCCACCACTACCCATCCACCAGGCCTTACTTTAGTTAGACCGTACTTAAGTACTTGTACATTAGCATTAGGTGAATGTAAACCATCATCAATGATTAGATCCATTCCATCTGGTATTAGTAATGTATTGAATGTGTTAGGGTTAGTCTGATCTACGTAATATGTCTTGATACGTTCTTCTTCAAATAGTATTCTTGAATCTATATCTGCCCCGTATACATTTGCATTAGGACAGTAATCTCTAAATGCTCTAATAGAGGCGCCTGGCTTACCACCACCACCCATATTTGATACTACATCTCCATTGTTAGTACCTAAGCCTATCTCAAATATATTCTTAATGCTATCTTTATCTTCTAGTATAGTACCATAAACATATTCATAGTTGTGTACACTAGATTTATCACTGCCATGCTTTGCAAACAAACCAGCCAGAGTTTGTGCTGATTTATTTTGAGCATCAGTTTGTGCAAAAGTAGTTATATCAGCAGTCTGTATAACATTACCATTAACTACCTTACATAGGTCGCTAAGAAAAGGAAACATCTGATTAATAGTTTGTTCAGTAAGTTTACCTTTTGCATCAGGATCCCCTGCACTTGATGGTGCAAATAAAGGAAAGGTATCATTAAGTTCGTAGTAGTTCATATTAAGTCCAAAGTAAATCTCTATTTTGTATTACCCAGATACATAGTTCTGTGTCTCTATCTTTAATTTCTTTATTTATTGCATCTACTCTATCATAGCGTGTTTGATCAGATATGTCAGTTATTTCTACATATTCATAAGCCATACTAAGTTTCTCTAATAAGAACGGACGCTCATATTTAACATAGTTGTATAGATCTTTAAGTTTCTTTTCTTTTTCAGTTACTCCTTCCCCTACCCACTCTGTTGTCTCAAACGTTTTTTCTACTTCTACAAACTCAATAATGGTTTGAAAGTGAAAGTGCGGTACAAGTTCTACTAAGTCCATATACTGTGCAGAGAATACAGCGTTACGCATTCTACGGCGAGGGTTAACTATGTAACGTTTTACCCCTTTGATAGTACGATAGTAATGTCTAAATGTATATTGAAAGTTCTCTCTTAACCAATGCTGAATAGGATACTCTTTCTTGATATGCTTCTCCCAATTATCCCAATCGTTCATCATCATAGCAAAAGGAGCCTCATACCAGCCCGTAGGCCAGTACCACTTACGAGGTACTCTTTCAGAGCGAGGTAACTTTAACCACTCTTCAGTTGTAATAACTATCTGTTTTTTGTTCATTTTTTCTTTCTGTTACTACTTCAGCGTAATGTATCACCCCGTCAACATAACTATGAAAAGCCGTATTCAAGTTTATCAAATGCGGATATTTTTTAGTTTCTAACAAGTACTTTATATCCTTATTATACTCTAAACGATAATAAAAGCGTAGTGTACCATACTTCTCTTTCACTTGTTCAGCTATTACCTGCGGACATTCTACACTATAAATGTAGTTGTCTTCATCTCTATATCTAGTGGGTTTTATACCTAAATGTTCAGCATCTTCTTTATCTATGTTTAAATATGTAGTATAGGTATAAGTTAAAGCTTGACATAGAGTATCGATAATATCATACCAATCATCAGGTGTCTCAATGCCCCAGCACATAGAGGTCTCTTTCATTGATTTATCTTTATCAGCAAATATCTCTGGATACTTGCTGTATAACTGTTCCTGTAGTTCCGGGCTCACTTTTTCTTTTCTATTTTAGATACTTTAAACGATCCATCACTCTGTGGTGTCCAGATAAGACTATCCCTATCTGTCCAACCTAAAGTGTTCACCAATGAAGAAGGTAAGTCTACGTAAAGATTATCAGCTACAGTATTCTTTTGAATCATTAGAAGCCAGCTAGCTGTTTGTTTAGGTAAAGCTTTCTTTTTCATTGTACATCCCAGTTTGGGTCCCAAGGTGTTTTAGGATCAGTTTGTGGTTTATACTTTTCACCATACTCGCCATATTTTGCTCTAAACTCATCTTGAGTGCAAGCATGTTCTCTTGCTGCATTGTCATTGCTATTATAACTGTCCGCTTTAATGTAAACTTGATCTCTACCATATCTTACGCCTTCTATAAACCAATCTCTAGCACCCCACACATCTTGATTTAATTCTACTTTACGTTGAAAGTATTCATTAGCCAGTGCTTCCCATCTCTCCATTGGAGCTTGAGGTACCTGAGCTGGTGCCCAAGCTTTTATTTTAACCCAATCAAGAGCAGATGGTTCTCTTAATAACTCTACAGTATAGATGCTATGATCTTCTAACACAGCCCATATAGGAAAATTAAACGGTTGAGGTTGTATACCGGTCCACCAAAAAACGTCATTTGTGTTCATATGTAATATTAACCAGTTCCAATGTAGAATGCAACATTAATCAAAGAAGCCTTCATCATGAAGCTTCGCTATATCTTTCTTCCATAACCAAAACAATACAAGTGCCCCTAAAAATGACACAAAGGTAATTATTCCTATTACCGCTAATAGAATTAATAAGAAGTGCATAATAGTACATTATGCATTCTATTTGTATTAAGTCAAGCTAATAATTAGATCTTTATATCGTGACCGGTATCTTCTTCACCAAGTCTACCGCCAAGACTCTTTGCAAGGTCGCTTGTGCTTTTAAAACCAGCACCCTTTTTCAAATTAGCAATAAATGGATTCTTACTTAATTTAGGTGTAGCTGTCTTTGCTTTAGGTTCTGGTTTCTTTTCTTCGCCTAATGACTTTTCAGTACCACGTTCTAAAGCATATGCAGAAGCATCTTTTATTATAGCTGGATCAGTAACTACATTATGATTCATATCAGTGACTTCAATCCACTCTATACCTACTGGACGCAATCCATAAACATCATGACCAGTAACTCCGTGATGGCCAATACTAGCACGGTGACCAACAGCCTTTTCTTCCCATTCAAACTTAGCTTCAATGAAATAAGGTTTACCATTATACTCATAGTGCTCTTCATCAGTGAAGTCTACATTACGTGGACGTGTTTCTTCTCTCACTTGTTTAGTACCTAATGGTTTCCCGTTGCACAACCCGTCTGGAGTAACCTCTACTACTGAGTATGCATGACGTTTTAACTTTACTAAGATAGCTGTCTTTGTTTGCGTGTCCTCTGGTACTTGAATGTTTCTAATCCATTTACTAAAATCATAGCCCATATCGAGTACCCGTCCAATAGCCTCTTTCTGGACTGGTGGGATAGTTAAAGGTGGCGCGTCTCTTGTACCAAATGGGTCCATAGTTTCTTGGATCTTTTGTTCGTATACTTCAGCTAATATTTTGTATTGATTGCGCATGTTATTACTTATGTTATTACATTATTAAACGTTGATATTATAATAGTGCAACTAAATAATAATATTATGAACGCAGAACAAGCATTATCCGTATTAGTACAAATTGCAAACGCTCATCTTTGCACCAAACAAGATAGAGTTATTATCGACCAAGCTGTCGCAGTTCTATCTGATTTGGTAAAAGCTCAAGCTGGTAAGTGATCTAACCTTCCTTAATTAGTTGATAATTAAGGGGTTTTGCTACAGCTTTAGGAGCTCCTAGAGGAGCCCATCCGTTTTGCTGTAAACGTTCGAGTTCAGAGGCCTGATTAGTAGGTTCTGGACCGAACGTATTAGATGGCTTTATCGCTTCAACTTGAGGGTATCCTTTAATAGCTATTACAGCAGACTGATAATGTAAATTGTGCATAGACGAGTGAGTGTTGTTGTTATTTGACTCAACACTCTTAATAAGCTCTTCTGCTTTTGCTCTGTTTAATTTATAGTATTCTATGAGCTCTCTCTTAAGCTCATTCATTTCACTATTAGGATTGGTGCCGGCTACTCTTTCACCGGACTTCCTCATTACCTTTAAATAGTCATTAACGTTACTCATAGCAGAGCATCAATTGCTTTCTTGTACACATCTCTAGGTTTAAAACCACTAATAGTTTCTTTTAAATCTTTATTCTTATATATCAAAACAGTTGGTACACTCTTGATACCTTCTTGTGCAGCAGCGTCTCCATTATCATCTACATCAACAGCTAAGAACTTAACCTTACCGGTATATTCTGTAGCTAGTGCATCAAGATGAGGCGCTAAAGACTTGCACGGTCCACACCATGTTGCTGAGAACTTAACGAGAACAACTCCGTCAAATTGCTTAACTTCTTGATTATAGTTAGTTACTTGTTGCATTTGTAATAGATACTTATTACAACATAAAAAAAAGCCCTACCTTTCGATAGAGCTTTGTGTACGAAGAATTATTTCTTAGTTGGAGGAGCTTCTTGTTTAGCTTTACCAGCTTTTTCTTTATGCTTCTTATGTTTAGCCACTTTTGGCTTAGCATTATGTTTATGGCAATTACATTGAGCAGCTCTTAAAGCCGCTAAACGATGCTGTACCATTGCCGGTCTAGCAGCAACTGGACGTGAAGCCAGTCCCTGATGATGACCTAACGCATAGGCTAATACGAGTGCAGCAGCTGCACCGGCTATTTTTAGGTATTTAGTATAGTCCATATGTGTTATTTTGTTGTGGGTTGTTGATCATTAGCAGGTGGTTGTTGATTATCTGCTTTTTTCTTTTTCTTTTTCTTCTTCTTTTTCGGAGCATCAGTTTGATCCGATGGGGCTGTAGGAGCCGCCGTTACAGTTGTAGCAGGAGCTGGAGCTGGTTGAGTTGCTTGAGCAAACCCAACATTTACTACTTCGAGCGCTATAGCTGCTGCAAGTACCGGTAATAACTTTTTGTAGTACTGCATACCTTAATATTTACTTAACTTCCGAACCACTTCATCAAAAATTCAGTTAAATATTTCTGGATGTTTTTTACCAAACTCTCTCATAATGATACCAGCTTTAGCATTAGCTTCGTTCTCGATATCTGAACCGGTTTTACCACTTGCATCAGCGTTTTGATAATCAATACGTCCTGTTTCTTTTTGCCAGTAATGAGTTAATTCATGTGCAACTGAACGCATTATGTCAGCTAAATTACGATCATATGTAGCTACAACTATCTTATTATCTGTTACATGAAATTGACCAAAAGTATGACTAGTAGATGCAAACTTAGAATGATTGTTTAAAGTGATAGTCGGATATGGTTTACTAATACCAAGGTGTTCGCAAGCATATTGTACAAATGTACTCATCATACGCAATCTTTTCTCACGTTTTAACCTTTCATTAAATACTTGGATATATTTCTCTTCTAGTAATTGCATTCTTAATTATTTATGCTATAATAATAAATATTATATATACTTTAACCTATGAAAAACAAACTCATATTAACCTTAATTGCATTAGCTCTAGCTATCCCAGCTAAAGCTCAAGAACACACAGTAGAAGGCGTTGCAGCCGGTGCTGTAGTTGGTGGTGTGATTGGTAATCAATATCATCACAACGTCGTCGGTGGCGCTGTTGCTGGCGCTTTAATTGGTGGAATGATCGGCAACGCAGCTGATCAGGCTAAACAACCTCAGGTAGTGGTAGTACAGACTCCACCACCTCCTGCTCCAGTAGTAGTACAGGCTCCACCACCACCTCCAGTGGTTATGGCTCCAGTAGTAGTACAATCACCTGTCAACTATGTTTGGGGACCGCTTAACCATCACGGCTATCCAGAATACGTTTACGTACAAGTATGGAACGGTCACGAATGGGTAACAACATACTATGCATACAATCAGTTTTTAGTATGGTATGGTCGTTATTATGGCCGTCCATTCCGTGAAGTAGAGTTTCGTCATCATTGGCATCGTTAATCTTTAACGATTAAAAAACCCGCTTAGCAATAAGCGGGTTTCTTTTTGGACTGTTAACCAGATTAAAGCTTGCTTAGTACTGTAACAAGACCGTTAAAAATAGTATTAACTGTTTGTACATCCGCTACTTCACCAGCTTCCGTAGCGGACTCTTTAAGAGCATCTAAGTCAGAAGCGAGTTCTTTAAACTCATCTAATGTGATATCACCTGATTGTACCTGAGCTGCGTATTTAGCTACTTTAGTAGCTGCTTCAGCAATAGCGCTGTTTGCGTTATTGCTAAATGGATCTAACTGTTTTAGGAGTGAATTTGTAGTTGCCATAGATTAAAATATTTATAGTTTTTCAATACCAATTGACTTGCGTATATTGTCTGATAGTTCAACAATATCATCACACTTATTAGTAATATAAGCTGGTGATGGTTTACCTTTATCTAAACGTATCTGTAACTCTTTGGATACCTTTTCTAATAGGTCA
>Ga0208253_1000647_pt1 | contig 13555 bp, 26 predicted proteins | sample CryBogCBE10Oct08_FD_184573 | JGI IMG/M metagenome (GOLD analysis project Ga0208253, IMG submission 184573) | Freshwater microbial communities from Crystal Bog, Wisconsin, USA - CBE10Oct08 (SPAdes) | ecosystem: Environmental > Aquatic > Freshwater > Lake | place: Crystal Bog, Wisconsin, USA...
ATTTTTAACACTCTATGCAAATCATCAAGTTCTTTGTCCGTCAGACCTATCCATTCACGCTCAGGATTTTCCATTTGGACAATCAATGAAGATTCTTTAAGCATCTGCCCCTTGAGCAGTCGGTTAACATCATCTTTGTTGAGATACAGGTTGTCGTGCCCCGCATTAAAAGTTCGTGTTAGTCTCATGTGTTGCGCTCCTTGAGGTATTTTTCGTAGTCATTCATTAAAGATACTGCCGTTTTTCTGTCCCAGTTTGATGGGTAATACGCAACAACAAATTGCGCCTTTTCTTCATCTGTCAGTACTACCCATGTGCGTTGTGGTGTGGTGTAGAGAGGTACTGTATAGCTACCTTCTTCACGCTCATGTTCGGCAGGGCAGATTACATCAAGGATAACTCCGTCTTTTTCCATACCCCATGCAACAGGCTCATCTTTTATTTTTAGTGCTTCTTTAATGGCGTTATGGGCCTCCCATGCGGTATCTTCATCCAGTTTATGATTGAGCCACAATTTCAACGCCTCTAATGCAAGTTTTAATGCTTCATCTTTAGTCATTCTTATTCCTTTATGCCGTGAGCGGCTTCGATTGCTCTAGCAAACTCTCGTAATGCCTCTGTTGCAGAAATTCCGTTTTGGTCTTGCTCAAATAAAGCAAAGGGTATTTCGTCAATATGTTCATCCGTCAAAGGCTTGCGTTGTGGTGTGGTGTAGAGCTTTGTACCTTGTGGCAGTGGTCCATTTGTCCATTCAATGGTATAGCGACTTATGTGAACTTCTGCTACCAATGCCACAGGCTCATCTTTTGTTTCTAGTTGTTCTTTATAGGTAGATTTAGATGCCATGCTTTGCGCATCAATAGCAAGACGTAATGCAGTAATGGCTTTGTCGTAACTATTACATTGCGCTTCATCTTTCAATGGCAAATAAGGTATAAAACCTTCCAACGCATCAAGCGCCAGTTTCAATGTTTCATCTTTAGTCATGTCAACCCCCTGGCATATTAGGCATGCAGTCAATAGGATGTCTTGGCATTGAGTCAAGATTCGTGGAACCGTCGTACTGAGTCACCCATATACAGCGCTGGTTTGTCCATATGTAAGTTGCATTGCACTCAGGCGCCCCGTATCCCCCATCGAAAGACCAGCCGTCCATCAGTGGCTTGGCTTCTTCAATCGACATCAGCTTGCCTTGGTGCTCTTGCTGAACCTTGTGGTCTTCCTCTTCTCCATATCCACCCCAACCGTACTCACCAAATACAATACCTTCTACGACTTCACCGTCCTCTAAGAAATTCATCAATTCATCGTATGCGTTCATAGGTTCTTTTTCTGGCGGTACAAAGTCATGCCCAAAGACTGGCTCACCCTCACCTTTTACTTCTGCCATTCCAAATTTATTCATTATTTCCCCTTGCTCGGATTGTTTCAGCAATTATTTCAGAGTAGTTTCGTTCCAACCCATTAGCGTATTCGTCTGCAATCTGGGCACATTGCTCACGCTCTACCATTACACCAGCGTCGTACCCATATCCCCAACCCATCTCTATCAAGGCAAATTCATCTTTTGAATATGCTTTTTTGCGTGGCTCTCCTGTTTCAAGAAATCGACCTTTGACCCATTGTTTAAATGTTGTGTAAATCATTATTTTCCCCTTGCTCTTATTAGCCCTGCTAGTTCTTTAAACCCTCTTTCATCCAAATCCTCAATGAAAGAAGCACACCATTCACGTTCTTTTTCTGCTACCAGCTTGGCAAAGATTTCCAAAAAGCGTTTAGGCACTGGGTGCGCCGTTTCTTCTGGCGTTGGAAATTCTTTAAGCCATTCTTTGCTAGCTTGATTGGTAATCCCAATCATTTCTTCTTTAGTCATATGTGTCCTTTCAACGCGAGTTTTACTATTGTGCTGATGCTTGCTATGGTGAACTCAGGACTGTCGTCATGGTCAAAGTGTTCTTGTATACGTTTCTCTACACGTTCTAGAGCTTCACGATACTCGGTTGCTTTCAATGCGTCTTCGAGTTTGCCCTCGTCTTCGGGGTAATTAAACGATAGTGTTGCTTGCATTTTCATTTGCCCTCCCCACCTTTTTTAACAAAAGCCAGTTCCCATTGTCCCTGACAACTCGCACTGCCTTGACCCACTTGCGCATGTTCATTCTGTTCTCGTAGTGGGACATGTACTCCACCGCCCACAGTTTCCTTGCACGTGTTAACATTTCTATGTTCATAAACCTCTCCTAACATTTGTTATACCAATGTGATCAAGAACGTATTGGCATTGGCTCGGCATCCAACACCACCGATACACTGTTGATCTTCCACTAGCTTGAGCATACCGAGCTTGCCCCTGTATTCTTCGGGGAGTGTATTATCATCATAAGATTGTACATTGTCAATAGTCTTAACAATATATTTGTTCTTATGTACTCTGATATAGGCAACAGGATTGGCCTCTATGATATCCATCGCTTGTATCTCGGCCTTGACCGTGTCGTACTCGTCTAATAACTCAACCATTCTAGGTTCGGTTGAGGATAGAAAGTTAACAAAGGCTTCTCGTTGATGTATCATGGTGTACGATTGCATAGACGGAGATAACTTCATCAATCTGTCTCGTGCCTTATCATGCTTGCGACTACGTTGGTGACGCATAACATCTTGTATCTCTCGCATGCTACCTTCGATGAGCATTGATTCATTCTTTAAGATGAACCCACGTTGTGCTTCTCTCACGGCCTTATTGACATTGCTCGTTCTGATCTTCTGCATATTGTCTGACTCTACACGTACGCAGTGACCACCAGACCTACCCGAATAGTCCTGTTGTAATTCACCGATCTCTTGGTCATCGAAGAAGACATTGAATTTAACTATACTGTCGTCCCATCCTTTTAAACCGATGAACTGCCATGTTGGATTCTTGGTAGCAAGTGCTAGCACAACATCGTGCAGTGGCGCACGTACACTGTATTCGTCGGTACTTGTCTTACCTTTGATGCTTACGTTTGATAGTTGTAAGGGATTGATCATTTAAAATTCTCCATTATTAATTCAGTTACTAACACAATTGCATTGATTGGGTCAATCGCCATGACCTCAACCTGATTGCCGTCTACGTCTTCCACAATATGTGGAACCCGCTCAAGAACATCCGTCTCAGCGGTGTTCGGATATTTAGCCCATGCTTTCATACATACCCCTACAAATTAATGTCTACGTACCTATGCACATTCAACGCGTTGCTAGCGCCATCAGATTCCCGAGCATTAATGTCGTTGAGATACTCACCGATACGCACGAACTCGTAAGCCCACGTTAAATTACTGCCCTCACCGTCGGCTAATTCACCGAATCTTTTTAGCATCTCCATGAACTGTCTAACTTCGAGATCACTGTCATACCACTTTACATCCTCTGCATAAAATCTAAGGTACTTACTTGTGCCGTTGTAGTTGTCCTCTTCTGTGAGACAACCCCCGAGTTCTTCTCCGATCGTCTCGTCTATGAATAACTTCATAGCGGGATAGTCCTTTGGATCATTGCAATAAAATACTGCAATCACTTCGCTTCTGTAACCCATATCAATCTCCTACCAGTTGAACTTGCCAATGATGGCATCGACTTTATTCTTCAGCACCTCACGCTGATATCCGCTATCCTTGATTATCTCGATGTTTACACCTACGATGGAACGCTCTAACTCTTGACGGGCCTCCTCCAACTTCGGATCGTTCGTGATGTTGAGCTTGGTCAGCAACCCGCACAAGTCTTGCGCATTCGTTAGTAGACTGTCGTGATACCGCTTCTTCTCATCGCCGTCTTTGTCGGTGAGCTTCTCAGACATTGCAGTTAACGTAGTATGCAGACGTTCCCACGGTGCACGCATCGCTTCGGCTATCCTATTGCTATATTGTTGTTCATAGTGGTTTTTCAAATCCGCTAAGTCCTCTGCTGATACATCTAATCTAAAGTCACCGCTCTCAGGGATTGGGTCAACCGAACGACGGAAACCAAATTTTCCCTTGACTTCTTCAATGTCAGGATAGTCGTCCATCTTGAACAATGTGCCTAACGACGTACGTGCATCGTTGATGAGAGAGGGATACATCACATAGAAGTTATTGCACATCATGTTGAATGTATGCTCGTGCGTATCCATCGTCTGCTTGTACTCTAAGAATAGCTTAGTAGGTAAAAGTCTTTGGCCCTTGTCTGCCCAAGGCAATGTGTGTTGGTTGTGATACAGACGCACTCGGGCGGCGAACTTATCAATGTCTTTACGCATACTTGTGCCTGCAAAAAGATTTTTCTTTGTCTGGCTGGCATCTCGCACTGCTGATGCGTTAGCATTCACTGCGTCGGTCGTCTCTCGATCAACCTTACTCGCAGGCCATACGCTGATATTCAATTCCACTAATACTGCTGATGAACTAATACTCATTTTGTTTCTCCTTTAGATTTAGCTTCTTCCTCTTTACGTTCTTTTCTATACCACCACAACCAAGTGGTCTCATCTTTATCTTCCAAGGCTTCTTCAAAAGCATACTGCACATTCCTTTGTAGTTCTTGCAGTTGGTCATGGCGCATCACTTCAAATGCTTCGTCAGGACTACGTCTTTCTGCTTCCGCCCATACTTTCTTCCAACCCTCATCCCAGTCGGTCATGTCAAACCACCCAAGGTAAGCGTGCACACCTTCTTCAAACCCAATCAAATAGAATCGCACCTTACCGTTTTTGTGTGGGATTCCGTTTTCCTCGGTCATCCAGTTTTCATTTGTACTCATTTCATTCTCCTGTTAATAACATTTGTTATGGACGCTCAGGCTTACCTGCCAATTTAGCCATTCGGTATTTCTCGTTAGGTATAACTTTTGCATTGAACACCGTGTCGTTCTCATACACATGAAACGTGTGATACGCTTCGCCCATTGTGTTCTCCTTGGCATCCTTCGATACGTACCTATCCTCGTACCTTTCTGCCTTGCTCAGTAGCTCTAACAATGTTATGGCGTCCTTGGTTGGTAACGCATAGTCTTGGTATCCAATAGTTACAATCATCATTTCATCTCTCCTCATTAGTGCTAGTTTTACATTAGTCTCTGATATGAATTGTTTTGCCATTCGGTGAAACGACATCATTACCTCCACAGATAACCCACAGAATCGGTGCCGTCCAGTTGCTACCCCAGTCACTGCCTACGTATCCGTCGGTAAGAACAATGATGCACTCGGGCACGATCTTCTTCTCTTCGAGATACTCGGACACGCAACTCGGCGATGTACCCCCACCGTTTTTGGGCTTCGTAGAACTAACAATGTTAGCCACCGCATTGCCTTCGTACTCTTCGTGACCTGCAACATCTGAACCCCAGTAGATCAAATCAACCTTCTCGGGATTGACCTCCTCGCATACACCTTTGACTTCGCTTAGGAACTCGGATAACTCTTGTTGTCCCACCGAACCCGACGTATCAATGGCTATCACGAGATGACCAACTTTCTCACCGATCATGCTAGGCATATACATACCAGTCGATAGATAGCGTCGGTTGACCTTGCGCCAAGACGATGTGTCCTTCGCATTGCACGTGGATTTGACGAACTCACGCAGAACCTCTCGCCAGTCCACCTTGGGTGCAAGTAACTCATCAAGCTCTCTGTCTCCACCGCTTTTGCCTTTGCCTGCAACTTTGTGTTGTGCCATGAGTCCTTGTCTTATGGCTTGGTCAATATCCCTAGCTAGCTCACGCTTCTCTGCATCGGTCATGCCCTTGGTCGCTTCTTCCCAGTCATGCACATCGAACCCACCCCCGCCCGAACCATCATCGTTCTGCTTTAGTAGGTCGAACACTTGCTTGGAATTCATACCACGATACTGCTCGTCGATAAGACCCATAGGCTCACTTTTCTTGTCACCGCTTTTCCATCGGGGCATGCTAATTACTGCTTGCTCGGGGTCGGTATCATGTAGCATCAAGTTAATAACGTAGTCACAAGCCTGATTAGCAAGGGATTGATTTTCCTCATGCAACTTGCGATACGTCGTTAAATGCCGATACATTTTGTGCGACGCTTCATGCGCTATGACAAAAGCCAGTTCCTTCTCGCTCAACTCGTTGATGAACTTGCGCCCATACCACTCGTCTCGTCCGTTAGTTCTCGCTGTCGGTGTGTGGTCATCCACATACGTACGTCCTACCATGAGGATACCGCTCAGTAGAGCAAACTTGGGGTTACGCATCAGGCTGATCTTGGCCTTCTGCACTTTGCGTTCTTCTAACATTTGTTATGTTCCTCTCTCAATGTTGTGTTGTTTGTTAAGCATATCCACATACCTCTTGGCTTCATCAATGTCTTTGGTTGTGTAGATAACTTGGTCGCTTGCATGCGTCATTGCTTTCACAATGTCCACTACCTCATAGTGCATGATGTATAGTTCGTCCTTTGGATTGGGGCTCGTTACCCATCTCACCGCATACCTATCTTTCATAGTAAGTCCTGATTCTTCGCTACCCATGCGCTGAACTCCTTGCACGAAAACGCAATCGCTTGCTTGCTCGGTGTTTTGGCAATGTTGATAGCAAACACGGCTTGCCACTCTGCATCGAATCGTTCTAGGTACTGCATGAATGGCGTGATCGTCTCCTTGGTCATACGTGCGATAGCACCGAACACCACGATGGCACATGCGCCTGCGCTTGTCGGTATGCTCGTAGTCTTAGGGTTAGCGATGGTTGCTTCCCACGTCGGCAGTTGATCAGAGAACTCAATGTATGCCTGCATATCCCGAGCACCCGCTTCGCCAATAGCACCTGTTAGTGCGGCTATCACAGTATCAGGATCATTGTCCCTACGTGTCTTGACGATATTCGATGCAGTCTCAAGGGAGCGGGGAGATACAAACGCTTTCTGATTACTCTTAGGTGAATAGATGTATGGGTTATCTGCTTGTCCACCATCGGTATAGCTAGCCATCACATGAGGGAACCGATTAACCCAAGCAATCACCTCGGGCTCGACACCTTTGTTCATCGCCCACTCGATCCATTCCTCGGCATCGGGTTTACGAATACGCACAGGAACCAAACGATTACGGCTATGTGCTTTCAGGGAGTCACCCACACCGTCGGTCGACAAGTTACCAGTAAGAAAGACGATGGTATCTTTTGTTATGGGGATGTCACCGAGTCTTGGATTGGCTTTCTCAAGCATGGGATGGAGCATATTCTTCACAGGATCTGCACCCTTGGTGAACTCGTCGAGCATGATGACCAGTGGTTTGCCTTCATGAATCTTGAACCTAGCATTAGGATAATACTTGGTAGTCTTGGTATCATGATCAATCACAGGCATGGCAATGTCGCCCAAGTCCATGTTGGGTACGTCGATGTAAGCATGGTCATACCCCATTGCGTTAGCTATACTCTCTAATAGGGATGACTTACCAATCCCAGGCTCACCTTCCAACAAGAACCTAGTCGTGGGATTGGATTGAATGAGCTTGCTCGCTTGCTTTAAGGTAATTGATTTACCGAAATTAACTTCTGACATTTTTAGTTCCTTCGTAAAATAACATTTGTTATGTTGAGTTTGTTTTGATTGATCAGAGAATGCTTTCCCACTCTCTATGTATATTGTAACACAATGTTACATTCATGTCAATACACACAGGGCGATTAGGCCCTGAGCGCATAGGCTTTCACACTCTTTAGTGTGGGGTACTGCACAGTGAATCTCTCCTTGGCTGATGTCATCGTTCGACATTCGTACACCTCGGCTACCCAATTACCAAACCGAGCACTGTACCCAGTGACGTAGTATCTCTGCATGATCCCTCCTCAAAAGTGTTTGTAATATTTCATAACGCACTCGGCAAACTCTTGGGTCTTCACAAGTTCCTCGAATACGCTTCTCAGTTGCTTGTCTCTGCCTATACGCAAGAGCAAATCAATGGCAGGCTTTAGTTCTTCACTTGGCTCGACATAATATTTGTCATGTTGGGTTTGTTTTTCGTCGCACATTTAAGGTCTCCAGATAAAAAGATCTGCACATATCACGATAATGGCGATCAGAAAGATCACCCGTGACACCATTTCACTCAGTCGGTTATAGCTCATATTATTCTCCCTTCGTTAGTCTTATCATCTTCGTTGCAGTTTCGAACGTTAAATTCTCGGCAACAATTTCGAACCTGTACTCATTTCGTGAATACTCCATCATCGAGTCCCACACTGGTTTGGTTGTGGCTAATAAACTGAACGGCTGTCCAATTATTTTGTACACGATCCATTCAGGCCGATCATCAAAGTCGTTCATCATCGGTTTCACCCAGCAGATCAAGTACTTCGAGTACGTTAATATGGGCAAAATCATAATCACCCTGCCTGATGTTGCGTTCTACTTCTCTGAGTAGCTCCATTGCTTTTAAGTAATCACCTTCAGTCATCGTTGTTCTCCTTTAGTGTTACACCATTGATAACTCGCTTGCCTTTAACATCTGCTAGCATGCGCTCAAGACAAAAGATAAGACCCTCAAGAGTCTCGTCCCCTGAGCATACGTTCGTATATCCTGAGATTTCACCATCGTCCTCGTAGTAAACCTCCTTGATTTCAAACCAAGGGTCACCGCCGTTCTCGTGGCTCATGTCCACAATTCTGTGATTCCAATTCATTCTTTACTCCTTGTTTAATAGTCCACATATACCATAAGCCGCAACTAACTTTACGTCTTCTAACGGACGCTTTAGTGTTTCGCACAGTGGGTGCAGTTGTGTTCGGTGCTTTGATGTTGTTGCCGAGAACTTATCAGAATTCTCTACCCATACGTCAGCGTCGGCATCGTAAACGAACATTGGGAAGTGATTCCCATACGAATAGACCACGTATATGGTCTGCTTGCTTTGCAGTGAGTCACTGCGCCTGTGCCATCTTGCGTATACGTTGGCTCCATCAAAATGCTCTTTGCGTTGCACGTAAGCACGTGCTTTGTAGTTGGGGATAGCTTTAGTCATTCTTCACCCTCCTCGTATGATCTTACAAACCGCATGTCACAGTCGCCTTGCATGAATCGATCCCAAAACTCAATATCAATTTGTGGTGCATCTTCGTCTACATCTGTGCCCATGATCTGTTTGTCATTCTGAATTAGTATGTATCTGTACATCTTCATGCTCGGTTCTCCTTGGGGTTGGTTTGCTTTAACGTTGTGTGTACGCTAGTAGGCGTTACTAACTGATAGTTGCCCTTGGTGTACTCTTGTATGATAGTCCACGATCTACGCTCGATGCGAGCAAAGTCTTCACCGCACATGAGGCAGTAGCGGTAGCCGAGTCGGTAGCGGTCGATGTAGATATCGTCACCGCAAGATATACATTCAATCCAATCGTTCATGATGAACCTTTCCTTGGTTAGTAAAAAAATAACATTTGTTATCGTCAGTTCGTTTGCACTGAGATGGACGATGATCTCCCACCGTCTACATATATTGTAACACAATGTTACAGTGATGTCAATAGCAGGAGGCCGTTTTTGAGTTTATGGGCAGTTTGTAATTAAACTGAGAACCTTAGTATTCTATTTGAGCGTGTTATGACTAATGTTATGAAAAAGTGAGAAAAGTTACGAGAAATGGGCTAATGTTATGGAAAAAAAGGCAAAACGTAACGCACGTAAGTGCATGATTCTAAAGAGAAAAAAGGTAAAAAAAGTATATAAAGTTATAATATTATAAAAATTGAGTACGCCATTAGGCATTTGTGCTACGATTTGCACTTGCTGAGGGTCGCAAGGAATCTCAGTTTTTCTACACTCAATTTTGAAAAAAAGCGTAACATATAACAATCTAGGATTCATGCGGGTTTGCGGGCATGTGTTGCGTAACAAAGACACAATTTTCATAACATTTGCTATGCAAAACGTAACAATGCTTGGGGCTAACGTCGCCTAGGGAACTGGTTTTAGCTGAAATATTAGGGTTTTCCCCTATGGTTTTTCTAAAAACGTCTGGTACACTCTCAGCATCGCTGAGAGCTTAGGGAACAAAAACGAACTCAGCATAACATTTGTTATGTTTCTTGGGGCTACCGTCGCATAGGGAACTGGCATTAACCCATTTTTGAGTTGGGTCTAACAATAGTTATAGTAGACATAAAATTCAGGCAACAAAAAAGCCCGCATAAAGCGGGCTTAGGGTTACGTGAGAATTGATTAAGACAGGTCGGATAATAAAGTTAAAATTGCGCCGACTACAATCACGATAAATACTGCACACAATAATTCAATCATTTTTAGTGCTCCGATAATAAATTATCTCTGCGTTTATCCATGCGACGATAGAGACAAGAAACAATAAACCTATGCATGTTTGATAATCCATTTTAAAACCCCTAGGGTTTCCCCTAGGGTATCCGTGTTAGAGTGGTGAGCGGAACTCTTTTTTCACTGAATCATATTCACCACCGAGTCGAGTGAATACGTCGACCAGTAAATCATACTCATCGGCAACTAAGGCAAAGTCGATGAACTTATTTCTATCATCGCCCTCTGCTTTCTGTACTCGGCGCAACATCGTCATTAACTCATTGAGCGTTAACGCTCTTACGTTAATAATATCCCCGCTAACTTTAGCTTGAGACACTTTGCCCGATGCAGTTTTAACTCTAGCCCAATATGATGTAATTGTCGCGGTTTCAAATTTATTGGAGCCATCGGGATTTTTAATTTCCTCAAATTTTTCAACGAACTTTGTGCGATACTCATTCACGGGCTTAGCTTCCTTACCCTTCAAGTCATACCATTTAACATTGCTCTTGTCAAATTGCTTGCATAATTCACGGGCAAACTCTGCTATAACGTCCCCAGTACTTGAAGCGTTATTGACTAGTTTAGCAAGTAAACCATCAAGCACCGCTAACGGATTAGACTCTGCATGAGTCACGATGGCCACTGCGTTACTTACTGGATTTAATACTTCGTTTTGCATTTTGCATACCTCTTTTAAGTTAAGTTAATAAACCCTTTTCGGGTATCGACAAACAGTTTGTCGATGGGTCTAATGTAACCGATAACATAACTTTGTATCACAATTTGTAGACAATAATTTGCTTAGGGATACGCTAACATTTGCTAGAATTTTCTCACCCACTACCCCGCCACCACCCGAAATTTTCAGAGAGGAGTCCCGTTTCCCCACACACAGTGTTTTGCACAAACAATCCCCAATTTTAAAAATGCCCACCACATTTATACCCCCCATCCCCCTTCGTTAATATCCGTAAGCTCAAACTTACTCTGCATAGCAAACACCCCCCGTCAATGGTACCTAAAGTACCTGTTGCAAAATAAATTTTGTGTGCTATAGTTCGCTCATCCCCGTTTGCTCGGTGCACACATGTTACATATTGAACCTTCTAAGGATCACCCAATTCCTTTTGATCTATCTGACGAGAAACCTGCTACTCAGTCGGATAGCATAGCTGTCGCTGTAAACACCATTGACTTGATCGAGAGTCTCGGCGGCAGTATTGATTTCAACAAAGACGATGCCAAGCAAGCCTTGGATTTCGTAACACGTCCAGTCCATACACCCAAACACATGACCAGTGCGGCTCAAGCCAAAGCTGCGCACATCATATTAAGAGAACACGATTACCAGTCGTTCGATGATGTTCAGCAAGCTAGAAACTTCATTACCAATCGGCTAATAGAACTAGCGGCATGCGGAGATCCTAAGTTAGAGATCAAAGCGCTGGAGCTGCTCGGCAAACATTCAGATGTGGGGCTCTTCACCAACAGAAGCGAGATCACCATCCACCACAAGTCGCCTGAGACTTTGGAGAACTCTATTAAAGAAAGAGTCAAGAGACTGCTCAATTCGCCGGATGATATCAGCGACATTACACCGCTAGACGATCTGGATGCTCACTTAGGTGCAATCGACAATGGTACGTTTGAAGAACTAGAACCAACTGAGGGTACTGATGAATCAGACGCCTGAAGTATCCCTCAAAGACATACCGAAGATCCTGAGCAAAATGTCTGAGACAGACATGCGCGTGCTGGACAGGCAGCTGGAGCATTTAGAAAAGCTCAAAGAACAAAAGTTAACGCAGAACAAATTCCTAAAGTTCACACAGAAAGTGTGGCCTACGTTTATTTCCGGGAGACACCATGCGAGGATGGCTGATGCTTTTGAGCGTGTTGCTCGTGGTGAGTGTAAGCGCCTTATTATTAATATGCCTCCTCGACACACTAAGTCAGAGTTCGCGTCTTATCTACTTCCGGCTTGGTTCCTAGGGAAATACCCACACAAGAAAGTGATCCAGACTTCACACACTGCGGAATTGGCGGTAGGCTTCGGACGTAAAGTCCGTAACCTTGTGGATAGCGACGTATACAAAGAGATCTTTCCAGATCTGAACCTACAAGCAGACTCCAAGGCGGCTGGACGGTGGAACACATCCAAGGGTGGTGACTACTTTGCGATCGGTGTGGGCGGTGCTGTGACCGGTAAAGGTGCGGACATTCTTATTATTGACGATCCACATTCAGAGCAAGAAGCTGCGATAGCGGCGAGCAACCCCGAAGTCTACGACAAGGTGTATGAGTGGTATACATCTGGACCAAGACAGCGTTTGCAGCCGGGTGGAGCGATTGTGATCGTGATGACCCGCTGGAGTATGCGTGATTTGACAGGTCAAGTGATCAAATCTGACGCTCAAAGGGGCGGTGAAGGGTGGGAAGTCATCGAATTTCCAGCTATTTTGCCTTCTGGTAACCCACTTTGGCCCGAATTTTGGTCGTATAACGAGCTTTCAGCCCTCCGAGAAGAGCTTCCAAACGCGAAATGGCAGGCCCAATACCAGCAAAATCCGGTTGGAGATGAGTCTGCAACGGTCAAAAGAGAGTGGTGGAAGGTCTGGCCACACGATAATCCGCCCCATTGTGACTACATTTTGCAGTCTTGGGACACTGCATTTGAGAAAAACAACCGTGCTGACTTCTCAGCGGGGACAACTTGGGGCATTTTTACCAACGAAGAAGACCACAATACCCCGAATATCATCCTATTGAACACTTATCACAAGCGTGTAGAGTGGGTTGATCTTAAAAAAGATGTATTGAAAGAATACAACTATTGGGAGCCTGATGGCATCATCGTTGAGAAGAAAGCGACAGGTTCGCCTCTAATATATGAGCTAAGAAGCATGGGAATTCCTGTGCAAGAGTTCACGCCCAGCAAGGGCAACGATAAATTTACCCGTTTGAACGCAGTCTCGGATATGATTGCATCTGGGAAAGTATGGGTTCCCAATACAAGATGGGCAGAAGAACTCGTGGATGAGATCGCCGCGTTTCCATCGGGCGAACATGACGACTTGGTTGACGCCACTACACTTGCACTGATGCGGTTTAGGCTTGGTGGGTTTTTGCGTTTACCTTCTGATGAACCCGAAGAAATCAAATGGTTTAGAAGTCGCCGCGCTGAGCGGTATTACACAGTGTAAGGACACGTCATGGCTATTGACAAAGCTCTCTATCAAGCCCCCCTAGG
>Ga0208253_1000649_pt1 | contig 13547 bp, 20 predicted proteins | sample CryBogCBE10Oct08_FD_184573 | JGI IMG/M metagenome (GOLD analysis project Ga0208253, IMG submission 184573) | Freshwater microbial communities from Crystal Bog, Wisconsin, USA - CBE10Oct08 (SPAdes) | ecosystem: Environmental > Aquatic > Freshwater > Lake | place: Crystal Bog, Wisconsin, USA...
ATATACTTGATGGGTCCTACTTCAGCTTCGACCTTGCGATTCTCAGCTCGAATAGGTGCGGCTTCGTCGTTGATCTGACTAATAATCTTTTGATTGGCTTCGATGTCCTTGGCCAGGGCCGCACGGTCACGCTTTTGACTGTTGCGAATGGCATTGGCTTTGTCGGCACCCTTTTCATCGTTGCTGCGACTCATAACCTGATCCACAGCGGCATCCATCTGACTCAACTGCTTGCGGTCAGCTTCAATATTGTCTCGGGCTGTTTTGATCTTTTCATCGTAGATAGCCAACTTGGCACCCACATCACCTGACACTAGGGTCTGATCGTTGTGCGCCTTGCTCAAGTAACCAAAGATACCCATTGATGTGATCAACATCAGCATGGCCACAGCAGGTAACAGATACATCTTGTAGGTAATGCCAGCACGTTCCCAGTTGTTCTTTAACCATACTGCCGCAGTAACCTTGCCTAGTTCCAGGCTACCGCCCATGATCAAAATAGGAATTACTGCGCCAGAGAAGATTGCGGCCAGACCAGTGATACTGTAATAAGCACCAACCGTCTCAATCAACAGAGCTACAAATAAGGTAAAGTATCCAAATAGCATAATTAGATATTTATCGGTGCTTCCAGTTGTTGATTGTAAGGTTGTAGTCCCTTTCGGCGTGTATCAAACGATTTTCCAAGGTATCAACACGACGTTGTAAGTTGATAGTGCGGACCAACAACAACACAATAGCCACAATAACCAAAGAGACAGTAAGACCCCAACCGGCTATAATGCCGTAAGTCCATAGCCATAAGCTATCAATGGTATTGGCCAACAGCATGATTGGATTTGCATTCATTCTTTGTCCTGATATTTTCGAGTTGCCATGTGGACGATCCACAGTATAAGCAATAGTATAACATAATATACTGCTAGAACACAAGCAATTTTTTCGTCAATTGTCATTTATTCAGGGCGGCCTCCGGTGCATGATCCACCGTCAAACCAAAGTCCTTGTGCTTCTTTTTGATACTGTGCCAAGTCCCAGGCATCCTTCTTGGCCCGATAGGCTTCTTCGGTCAGGCTGTGCCAACCAATACAGTCGCCGGTAGGGCTACGACCGCAACCACACAAGGCATATACCTTGCCATCTTCTGTTGTTCTAACCTGCATTTTTTAATTTCCAAACTTGTTCTTGTAACTGGTGTTTGTCATCCAACAAGCTCTTGTTGAGATTCTGTGCTATCACTAGATCTTCTCTTAGCTTTTGGTCCAAACGGCTGTAATCAATTGGATTCTTGTGTTTGGTTTCGGCTCCAATCACATATCCCAACACTAATCCCAATACTAACCAAATCATTTTGCTTTCTCCTGTAGTCCACGCCACTGCTTGATGTATATACCACTGTGCTTCCATCCCAACCTGGTCCATCTAATCATAGTGGGCCAGGGCCAAGTCTGCATTTTTACTTCATACCACCCGCAACGAACAGGAGTTACTTTGTTAGGGAACCAGTTAGTCTTCTTCACACAAGGCTTCAAATTCTGCTTTGAGTTCTACTAGTGCCGCTTCCAAATCCGCTACATCACCGGTATAGCAGTATTGTTTACGATTGACACGACCCGCTTTGGTGTTGGGATCGTAGTCAATCCACGTGAACTCAGTACCATCACACTCAGGGCAATGATCTGTGTAGTCATCGTCAGTTCTGCGTTCATCACTTAGTCCAGTCCACCCACAAGACTTGTTGTCGCAGATGATACCAGGTGGCTCAGGCGGACGATTTGACCACGAGCTGGTGTCCCAGTTGTAACCTGACCAAGTCTTTACACCAGTGACAGCATTGAACTTGCCGTATTCCCACTCGCCAAAGTTTTCACCATCCCAATACAGGCTTCCATATGTGGTGCCAAAGTGACTCCAGGTAGCGTTGTAGTAGCCAGGAATGGTAGGCTTTTGTTTGGGGAACTTAAAGTCCACAGTGCGTTCCCAGGTGTCAGGGCTGGTTCCATACTCAGGATGACCCCAGTCTTTTTCTTCGGGTTCGTAGCGTTCCCAACCACCTTCATCGTCGGTGATACGAGCCATGGTAAAATCACTACTCTTACCGTCGGTACTACCACCCCAGTTGTCAATGTCTTCACCGTTGTAGCTGATGCCATGCACGATTTCCTCACCGTCAAAGTCGGAAATATGTAGCTCTAACTTTTCAATATCAAATGGTGCGGTCAGTTCCAAGTCGGCTTCAAAGAATGTGCCCTTTTCGTTTGAACTTCCCACAAACACAATCTCGCCTTTTTTGCGACTGCCGATCCAGACTTCTTCATCGGTATTGAGTTGTGCGCTACCATCACAGCCATCAAATTCGTCCAGGCTTTTTTCGAGCACAGTTTCACCGTTTTCATCTTCGATCTGCAAGGTACCACTATCGCGACTCACACCATTCACATGGCCCATGTCGTCGCACTCGTACCACGACCCAGGAGGAAATGGCAACAGGTCTGGATCCAGATCCATATCTTCAGCGGCATCACTGCTCCAGGCAATGTCTGACAGGTCCACTTGATTCTCCATGCAGTAGTCCCAGACTTCCTGCGTGGTGGTACCCATGACTCGTTCGCCACCGTAACCCCACATGGAGATACGATAGGTGCGTGGTGTGAATTTGAGTGTGTCGATCAGTTGTTGCTGTTCTTCAGTTGTTGCCATTGTATCCTCTATCTGCTAATGTGTTGCCAAGTTAACCATTCTTTAAAACTATTATACACTATTAGTGCTTCTTTGTCACTCTGACGGACCTTGCGGCCACGGACCCAAAAGCCCTTGTCACTGATGCGTAAGGTCTCAACACCGCCACAAAAAAATGTAGTGGTGTTGGGCGTTTCTTCGCCGCCAACTCTAAACTTTATGTCACTCATCGCGATCTAATAAATCTGCTATTCTACAAAAAAGACCAGCCAGGACAAAACCAATGGCTACACAAACCACTGCTTCAGCTATCCACTTTTCTGACAACAGTTCTATCATAGCTTTTCCCCAGGTTCAAATCCACGGAATCGTAAAAATCTTGGAAACCTAAGGCTATAGGTTCCGTCTTGATTCTGTGTTACTGCGTCTGCTTCAACTTCAACCACGTTACCAAGTAGTTGATCTCGGGCACTCCAATATTCATCACGATCAGCATCGGAAAGGCCACTGCCCACATTAACACTAATAAGACGATCATTATCGACTCCTTCACAAATTATAGCACCCAGGCGGCCACTATTGCGACCGGTGCCTTCTTCAAAACCCACTATATTAAGATCCACTGTAATAGTAGGCTTCCATTTCATCCAGAACGTGCTACGACGACATTCGTATGGCGCACCCAGATCCTTAATCATGATGCCTTCAAATCCAGCTTCCACAGCATCTTCGGCATAACGGCGCATGATGTCATGTCCTTCGGCAGTATCCAAATCCACTTCAATACCATCCATGAGGCGCACACAATCGGTCTGTTCAAAGATCGGACGCATATCTTCCAAGGTCTTTAATCTGCGATCCTGCTGAGTATTCCAATAGCCACGCTCAAAGTCTTCAAGTGGTATTACATCAAACACACTGTAAACCATGCCCGCGGTTTCCACATCACTTTTACGTTGGGCTTGTTTCATCAAAGCCTGGAATGATTCACCAATGATCTCACCGTCTAGTACCAAGCTCTTGTAACGACCTGTGCTCCAGGTCTGAAACAAGGCCGGTGCTATTGCATCCAACTGATCCACAATGTGTGGAAAGTTTTCAAACGGTTTACCGTTGCGACTATAGAGATTGATAGCGGCTTTGGTTACTACTGCCAATACACGCACACCATCTAGTTTTTGCTCAATGCGTTTACGACCTTTCATCTTGGCTGTGTGCTTTTCGCTATCCGTGGCCAGCTGGCATGTAAACACTGGAATACGCCATTCGGTATTTTCCAACACCTTGTTTAGAGTTTTTTCACTGATGCCACAACGTAGATCTTTGATAATAACTCTACGACACAGACCATTCCATTCAACTGAATCAAACTGTTCACTCATGAACTCGATAGCTGTCTTGGCATTGTGCCCAGTAAGACTACGAGTGCGTAAGCCTTCCAGCATGGCCCAGAACTTGGGCCAAGGATTGGAGCGACCTTCTAGTCCTGTGGTCTCTGGAACCTTCTTGACGCCAAACACATAGTAGGGATTATAGGCCTGATAGCAGTTGAACAGGAAGCATTGAGCATTGGCACTGCCCAGTTTTGCCGCCATCAGGGCCTTCTCGATCACAGATTCTTTGTGCAACCGACTATCACTACTTTCTAAGTCTCTGATCCAGTCTGCGGCCACTTTGATCTCATTAAATTGCTCGGCTGTGTAGTCTATCGAGTTCATTTATTTAAGCTCTTAGTTGGCTACAGTAACTTGTCCTATTACGGCACCAGGCTTCTTAAGAGCTTCTTCACGTCGTGCTCGGTATTCAGCATTGTCAACTGGCATCAAGTTAAGCGTGCCGCTAGTACCATCTGGTCGAACCACACTGACCTCTTGACCTCGTTGTGGTGCTACCGTAGTAACTTCAACTTGGTCTTGACCTTTTTGCTCACGTGCCATGTCATCTAGTTCACGAAATGCTTCTCGAGCATTGCGTTTGACATCTTTGTTGGCACGACCTGCGATTGGTAGTGCCACCAGCACATAGGTACGGATACGATTGCCATCACTTACATGCTTCATCTCTACAGTTTCTACACCCGAGATATCCACATCCGGACACATGCTACGCACAGCCATTTCGCTGGACTCTGTGCCGGCATCGCCATTGTCTGCACGATACAGTTTGGTTTGACTGCGGACCTTGCCACCGGCCGCTGTGCAGATCTTGCTGTAGGCAATGGTCTTGGCCTTGATATCAGCGAATCCAAAGTCTGTGCTGGTGGCAGTGCCGTTTTCAAACACATAACCTTCGGCCTTGGGTAGCTTGCTCATCCACTCAGGAGCCTGGCTGATGGCCGAACTCATTTGAGCTGATTGCAAGTTATTGTTGCTGTATTGAGCACTGTAGTTGGTACCACTGGTACCACAAGCTGACAATACTGTTGCTACTGCTGTTACGATTACTAGCTTTTTCATTCTATCACCTTTAAAGGTTGGTTACTATAACAATACTATACTACAATCCTTACCATTTGTCAACCACTTGCCAATCAGCATCATGTAGCTGACAGATAATGCCTTGACGATTTGATAAATCACCGGCCTTGACTTCCGGTTCGATGAACCAACGACACCATGTGGATCTGTATCCAAACCGTTTAGGAAAGGTTGGGTGTGGCATGACTTCACTTTCTTGCACATGATCACCAATAGCAACCTTGCGCACTTCGGGTAGCTTTTGATCTGTGCAAACCATGTTGTGCTCTACGTTTACCAAGTTGCCATCGGCACGACTCATGATTTGAGTGCGTCCTTGATCCATGGCACCTTGGCACAGCATTTTTTCACTGACATTTTTTGGTCCAACTGATTCGCCTTCGGCTGTGATCCAAGCACCGTCGACCTGAGCTCGGAACGTTACTATACACTTGTTTTGTGTGGCTGATATAGGAACCACCAGGGGTTGCACATCGGTCACAGACGTGATGTTGACTGAAGTTTGTGCAGTCATAGCTGAGCGAACAAAACATTCAGCCTGAGCCGTGGTTACCGTGGTCATGGCCGCTAGTGCAATTATTTGACGACGCATGATGACCTCAGTGCCCATAGGGCATTTTTAACCTGACGATAGTATTTGGTGTCAGCTTCGGTGTAAGGATAATATTCGTGATATTGTTGATATTCGACCAATTTCTTTTCTAAATATTCTATCTGTGCTCGTGCTTGCAAACAGTCAGCTTTAAACGAGTTCATGGCCTGATATGGAGGAATATAGACCTGAGCAGGTGGCTTGGGATTCATAGCGCACCCAGTCAAGGCCAACGCTGTGACCACGACAAAGGTCTTAATTAGTTTGTTGATGGCGATATTCACGTTTGAGCCAAAATTTGTATCGTTGAAAATATTCTTGTGCTGTGTAGGGCAGAGGTTGTTTAAATGCCTCGAGCTCGTCCTTGTGCTCGAACCATTTTTCTTGACACCACATGCGGAATGAATGCTTCATTTCAGACTCATAACATGCTGGATCACTGCAGAGGCTTCTGGAAAGCCCTCACGCTCTTTACGCATGACCACGGTTTCAATCATGTCCATTTGAATATCGTGTAGACCTGACACAAAGGTCATGATATCTTCTTTTTTCATGGTCATTTTGATGTTGTAAAGTTTTTTAGGATCCATTATTCTTGTTCCTCGGTGATGAACTGACTGGCCATGTCGCACATGCAACTGAAACAGGTTGGACAAAAGCTCACAGGCAAGATACCAAAGTGACCTTCAACGCCGCCCTCATCGTCGGTATAGTCACATGAACATACACTACACTTGTGAGCGTCGGTCATCACATTATGCTCCATAGTAGATGGCATCTTGATTAGCGGACCAGTTGGCATACTCTTCTGGATCAATGATGTCAGCGTAGTCAGCTTCGTCAATGACCCAACCAGCGGCACGGAGTTCTTCACGGCCTTCGGCTGTGGTTTTCATACGATCCATAGCAGTATGGATTGAATCAATGTTCTGCACCAACCAAGCACGGTCACGCCACTGCTCTGGAGTGCCCCAACGAGGACGGCTACCGTAGAAATCTTTATGGAAATCACTGAAGTAACCTTGCAGTTCGGTTACGCTGTATTTGTCTAGGTATTCGTATGCCATTTGCTCGCTCCTTTTAGTTACTATACAACTATTATAACAAATTGGGTATTTCGAGTCAACCTAACTGTTTACAGTAGCAAACGGGCTAAAATCTTCAGATTCAGACTGTGGCTTTTTTGCCACAAAGTCAAATGCGTATTCGCCGGTGTTGCCTATAGGACTGACTTGGACTGTGCCCAAGCCCAGTGTAGCTGACAATCTGTGGAATACTTTGCGAGCTTGACGCTCAGTGATTTTACGGACAAACAAGGTGCCGTTGTAGAACTCGGTTTTAACTGGTTGGTTAGTGAGAGTAACTTTAACTAACTGATCTATTGTGGTTTCAAACATATCGGCTCCTTTATTATCACTATAATGCTAGTATAACAAAAGAGACATTTTGGGTCAACCTTTTGGCGTGTGGTTTTTAGACAACAGATTTTATCAAATTTAGTCGTCGGCTACTATTTCAAAATTCAGATTATTTTCTTCAAGATAGCGGTTCCAGAATGTCAACCAAACAGGATCCCAACCTTTGCCGCGCTGTTTAGCTTCTTCATTTTTCCAGACATGCTTTGTTTCCCCGGTCTCTGGCGATAGTATAACAGTAAGATCACCGCGATCCACAGCAGCTTGGGTATATCCGGCATGCCGATCTGCAGAGAGACGGTAGGTTTTTTGTTCGTCTTCTGACAATGTGCCAACCCATTCGTCAATCGATAAAAATTTTTGGCGGCCATCGACTGCTTTAAGGTCGTATTTGGTTTTAACTGACATAATTATTTCTCCTCTAATTCGGTTTGACTCCAGGTCTTGTGATATTTATACATGGCCAACTGCCGTGCCAACCAAAGTCTAAATTGAATATAATCTTGTTTGGCCGACATGCTATTTGGTTGGAGATTTGGGCGGCAACGGGGGTGTAGGGGGTTTGGGTGCTTGCGGTTGTGGTGCAGTTGCAGGCGGCTTTTTAAGGCTATCAAACAACTGTTGTAACCCAGCTGCTCCGCTGGTACCAGCTGTCAGCATCATGACTAGAAAACAAAGGTATTTCATCAGTTGGGCACCAATACAGTTCTGTAGCAATTACAAGCAGCATCTACCAAGGCTTCCCAATGGTATCCAGCTGGTGCAGGATACACCGGTTGAGCGGGTGGATAAGTCTGTTGAATATAAACCGGTTGTTGGACAACAACAGGCGGACGAGTTGCTTCATACACAATCAGACCGCCTACAACAGCCGGTGCTACCCAACCATAACCAGGATGATAATAGTAGCGTCCGCCACCGTGACGCCAATATTCGGCATGAGCGGAACCTGTAAAAACCAAGGCTAATAAAATTGCTAGAGTAAATCGTTTCATTTTATTTCTCCTGTCTACTATTTAATATAATAACGCCATTAGAGTTGATCAAGTTGACAAGTTAGATAATTTTCTGACTGCTAGCCTGGGCCACTGTGTATTGAACTGTGCCCAAATTGGCAGTGGGTTGTGGATATTGATCGCTAATGGTAATATCGGTTTGAATGCCGGCCGTGCTCAAACGAGCTTGATTGCGAGCTTCGATCATGCTACTGACAATAGCCTGACCGCCTTGGGTATTGGTGTTGGCCACACTTTGCAACACGTAGGCCTGACCACCTTCGGTTATATCTAATCCATAGGATGACAGGCTGGTGACCATGCTCCAGGGCTTTTGTCCACCTAGCAGATAGGTAAAATTTACTCCGGCGGCAGCCAGATTGGCATTTTGTGTGATCAGTTGGTTAGAAGTGGTATTGAAATAGGCTGTGGTTGCAGCCACATTGGCCGGATCAGCGGCCACAATAGTTCCAACTGTGGACTGCATGGCTGGATTTAGTCCGCTGGTGAATGCGCTGGCCACAGCCGCATTGGCCACGTTGGCTGGTCCATAGGTTCCGGCACCCGGATAACCTGCTGGTATTACCACTGTGTAGGTAGTATTACCTGTGTCAGGATCTGTATTGGCCACAGTATAGTTGCCGGCTATACAGTTGGCCATCACGGTATAAACACCATTGTTGCCATTGGTCAGAGCATTGAATTTGCCAGCCGTGGTCATACTGTTTAGGATAGCTGTGGTGCCATTGAATGGAGCAGTCACATTGTTGCCTGCAATGCTGCCAATTACGTCGGTCAACAATAGTAAACCTCTAACCCCAGTGCCTTGGGCCAGTGTCTGTTGATAAAATGTAACCACATTGGCCGGCAATGGGTTGGTTAGATTATTGATATCGTCAAGGCCTACGTTGCTTTCTAAATTAACAGCGGCGTTGGCCAAGCTGGGCAGGTCGGTATCAAATATGTTTTTGACCTGTTCCAATCCGGCCTGCAAGGCCTTGCTGGCCAAGGCTTGATCTGGCGGAATAATCTGTTGTAGTTGGCTGTAGGTGCTCATGTCTGTGATGCCGGCATATTCTGTAACGGATTGCCAGTCAACGGTGCTAAAACCGATGGTGGCAATGTGTTGGCCAAGTTGGTGTTGACAGCTCCCAAGCTGTTGATATAGATGCCACGCACTCCGTTGGCAGTGGGAGCAGTCAAGGTATTGAAACTGCGTGGGAACAACTTGTAAGGATTCAACAGGTCGGCCATGGTTTCAATGCCTGGAGTAGTTACTCGTAACAGATTCAATATCTGTTGTAGATCTGTTCCGGTGATCTGAGTCATGGCCAAGTAGACCAAGTGCTGTTGTTGATCTGTAAAGGCGCCGTTGATTGGATCAACAATCAATGATTCTGGTATACCGGCATTTAGTAATGCTGTGTTCAAGGCCGGTGTTGGACTGGCCACTGTGGCTATTTGTTGTAGCAAGGCCACTGGATCGCCAAGATTATTAAGATTGGCCAAGTTGATCAAAATGCCCAACTGTTTGAGATCAGCACCAAAAGCACCAAAAGCTTCGCTGACTGAACTGAGCCCACCGGTGCTGAGATTATCTTGTGATGTAAATCCAAGAGTATTGTTGATACTGTTGGCATTGAAAGTGGTAGTGATCAGTTGATTGTTCTGTGTTACCCAACTCTGTGCTATAGTGAATACCTGATCAAATTTTCCTATATCGCCACCACCCAAGATGAGATTGTTGTAGTAGTTGACCGTACCGGTCATGGTGGCATTACCTAAACTGCCTTGGTAGGCCGTAGGAACAGCATTGGTTAGTGCAGGAAACGTATTGGCCACAATGTTTTGATTTACATAGCCTGATTGAGCTATGGCCTGAAACTGTGCTACCACAGGAACTGATGTGTAACTGCTGATGGCCGTGGTCATTGCTGCATTAGGAGCAATAGGATATCCGCCGACATTGCCTAGAATGCCGGCACCGGCAATGAGATTTACACTACTGAGAATTCCTGTAGACATTAGGTGGCTCTAACATTGGTACTGCCAAACTTGCGACTGTGTTGTATGCAACTGTCGCCATCCCCGTCCAGGACCAGGGGAATACCATTGGCCAACACCTTACCACCACCAAATGTGCCAGTGGTAGCGGCTTTTACAGCGGCTCCGGCAACACCGCCGGGAATTACTCCTATTACTCCTACACAGTGCTGAGGTTGTTGTGGACTACAGCCTATGTGTGGTGTGAATGGTGTGGCAGGAATAGCTGCCGGGCGACCGTTGATCAACACGTTGGTATGTCCAGGACCTACAGCTATGCCGCCGCCTGAATTTGGATCACCTACACGTTGTATACCTTTGCCCGGCATGGTATTATCCCATTATGATTGATGGCTTGCGAACTGCTTTGATTCCAGTGGTCGCTTCCAAATAATGATCTCCAACTTCTGCTCTAGTCTGACAGATCATTGCTACTGCTGTTTTATTTATAGTCACATTTTCCTTGGGATCGCCGGTGAATATGGTGTAGATCAACTGTATGCCTTTTTCTGTAGGCACAGCACTGAGTGGTTGTGATAGCACATAGCCGTCGTCGGTGAGATCCACTACCTTGCCAACAATTTCGTCAGCATTGGTCAATTTGAATGTATAAACCTTGTCTTTTTCTACTTGCATATTATCCTTGTAAATGTTTTCGCAATTCTGTAAAACCGCCAATGTAATTATCGTCCAAGAAGATCTGCGGCAAGGTTCTTGCGGTAGGTACCGCTTCTAACAACTGTTCTTTGGTCCAATCGGTGCTGACATTGCGTTCTTCAAATTCAATACCTCGTGATTCCAATAATGCTTTGGCCTGAACACAAAAAGGGCAGGCGTTTTTGCTCCATACAGTAGCTTTCATAATATTCTCCTTATTTTTTTATTATAACGCAGGTAGTGCGTCGTAGTCCAGTGTATCACTCATGACACCAATCACATAGTTGGTGCTTTCTGATTCTTGCAAGGCTGTCTGTTTGTTGCTGGTGTTGACATGCTTGTTGAACCAAGGAATAGGTGTGGTCTTGGGCGCTGAGGCCTGATACTTGACACCAATTTCTTTGAGTGCGTTGACCGCTGTGTAGTCTACAAAGTCCTTGAGGATCTGTGCGTTGAGGCCAATCACTGGTCCTTTGTTGAACAGGTAGTCGGCCCACTGTTTTTCTTCACGGATCACATCTAAATACATGGCATACACTTCGGCCTCGCACTCTTTCTTAGCACGGGCAAAGCGTGGATCTTCCTTGACCACCTGATTGATGATCCAGGCAGTCCAGTCCTTGTGTAGGATTTCGTCCTGCAGGATCAGGCTGATGATGTTGCCGTTGCCGATAAAGATACGATTCTCTACCATGGCTAAACTTGTAGCAAAAGATACCATGAAGCGGAATGCTTCAAGACCATAGCTGGCATTCAAGGCCAACCAGATGGCATTGATATGAAGTTGCTCATCAAACTCTTCTAACAATTCCTTGCGGCAGTTGATCATGTGTAGGCGATCATAGTAGAGTCCAATGGTCGAAGCCATGTCAACTATTTCTGCGGTGTTGTGGATCTTGTTGAATTCTTCCTTGGGCACATTGTAGATGTTGCGAATGATATGGCTATAGCTACGACTGTGAATATTGGTTTCAAAGAAGCCCCAGTTATACATGAGTGCTTCTAGTTCAGGAATGGATACCACTGGTGTAAACACCTGTGTGGGCCCACGACCTTGCAAACTATCCAAGGCAGTCTGACGTAACAGGTTTGAAGTAAAGATATGACGCACGGTGTCGGTGGCTTCTTTGAAATCGTTGGCATCCTTGGTTAACGAAATCTCTTCAGGAACCCAGAAGAATCCTCTAGCTTCCTGTTCAAATTTTACAATCTTGTTGTATTTGACTTCTTCAAAGCGTTGGATAGTAACAGGACCAGCTGGGTCCAAGAACATCTTGCGATTGAGATAATCGGTTCGGGTTTTTAAATTATATTGTGCTTGACTCATAGTTTACATGCCTCACAGTCTTCTTGATCATCAAAGTCAATGACCTCTAATTTTTCTTCAGGTTCGTCCTGTCCTTTTGAACCCTGCTTGTTGATCAAGCTGTAGTATAAGGTCTTGCCACCCCAACGCAGGAAGTTCATCAAGTTACGAGCAATCAAGGTAGTGGGCACCTTACGATCCGCAAAGTGTGCTGGATTGTAGAATGTATTTGTGCTGATACTTTGATCCACATAGGCCTGAATCACCGCGGCTGTTTTTAAGTAGCCTTCGCAGTCTTTCTGATCCCACATGAGTTGATATTTATTCTTTAACTTGTTGTATTCTGGCACCACTTGAATCAGGCTACCGGCCTTGCTTTCTTTCACAGTGATCAGGCTCATGGGCATTTCAATGCCGTTGGTTGAGTTGATCACAACTGAACTGCTTTCAACCGGTGCCACTGCCATCAAGGTAGCGTTGCGAACACCGTGGACCTTCATTACTGCCCGTAGTTTTTCCCAATCTAGTTCAGGTTTGAAGTTGGCCAGTTCGTTTACTGCTGGCGCACGACGCTCCCACGGAAACTCACCCTGACCATAGCGTGTGAGACCTGAGTGACTGCAAGGCCCACGTTCCTTGGCCAACTCAACCGTGGCTTCGGTCAGGTAGTAGGCCTGGTGTTCCATCCAGGTCTTGACTTCTTGTAGCGAATCCTTCTCGCCATACAGGAGGCCACGCTTGGCATGCCAGTAGGCCAGATTAGTAATGCCAATGCCTAGAGGCTGGATCTCTTGATTGCTTAACTGTGACTGAATGGAAAGAAAATCTTGGTAGTCCAGAATATTACACAGGCTACGCTGCAATATGCGGCAAGCACGACGCATGTCTTCTGGATTACGGAACGCCCCCCAGTTGATACTGCCCAGGGTGCAAAGTGCGATACGACCAGCATCGTCATCCAGACGTTTAAAGGATTTAGTAGGAAGAAGTATTTCACAGCACAGGTTACTCTGATAAATGGTGTGGAATTCAGGATCAAATGGACCTTGATTCTGAACATTGTCAATGAACACAAGATAGATACGGCCTGTGTCAGTGCGCTCTTTTAGGATGCCACCTTTGAATACATCTTCGGCGGCCATGACCTTGGTACGCAGGTCTTTGCGTCGTTCATACTTGACATAGAGCTGTTCAAACAGTTCAGTATTCTGATAAAAAGCTTCATACAAGTCGGGCACTTCGTTGGGATCAAAGAATGTAATAGTTTCTTTGTTCTTGAATCTGCGCCAGAAGAAACTATTCAGGACCACACCGTAGTCCATGAATCTCACTCGAGTCTCTTCTGTTCCTTGATTATTCTTAAGCACAATAAGATCGTCAAAC
>Ga0208253_1000650_pt1 | contig 13527 bp, 11 predicted proteins | sample CryBogCBE10Oct08_FD_184573 | JGI IMG/M metagenome (GOLD analysis project Ga0208253, IMG submission 184573) | Freshwater microbial communities from Crystal Bog, Wisconsin, USA - CBE10Oct08 (SPAdes) | ecosystem: Environmental > Aquatic > Freshwater > Lake | place: Crystal Bog, Wisconsin, USA...
GTCTTGTGCCAATCGGACCTGTTAAGGCCACATTAACTGGGTTATTACTGAGATTTTCATTGCCTGTTCGCAAGATTTGGCCAAAGCCAATGGCATGCAGGTCTCCGCTCACGACTAAAGGTATACGCTTTGTATCCGCAGACAACGTCGAGAGAATGCGATCGTGTTGCGCGAGCCAACCGGTTTGCCAGTATGGCTTAGCAATAGCTGTCGTCAGCTTGCCATTGCGATCCAGCATGTCTGGATACCACTCGCCCCATTTACCGGCTGTCCATCCGGGCGGGTTAGAAGGGGAGTGAACCAGGTGGATGGCATCGCTATTTTCGCTACGGTTTTTCAACCAACGTTCGACCTCTGGATCAACAAATACTGCTGAGGGGCCGGCCAGCGTTTGCGATCGTCTGACGTCGTACATAAGCACTTCAGCCAGCTTGCCGAAGCGCAAAGTGCCAAAACTTTCTGAGATACCGCTTAATCGATCCGCTGCACTGGATCCGGGTAAGCCTCTGGGCCGAGTTGGATCAAACAGGTGCTCGGGGTAATACATATGCTGAGTGGCTCTCGCCATTTGCAACATGAAATGTGAAGGCGGGAACGTGATGATCTCATCGGTCGCTTCGTCATTATCGAAGTAATCGTGATCATCTTGAATAAAGAACATGGGTGTTGATCGAAACGCTGTCCCGTATAGCGAGGCAATTTGTGCATCGGCAACTTGTTTGAGTACGGTTTCGTTCGTTCCGCCAAAGACAATATCTGCACGATCGAATTTACCGGCAAGTTTTTCAGCGCCAGGCTTATTCGCGCTGGCTTTCGAGCTCACGGGCGCGAGCAGATCCCAATAGACCTGATCGCCGTTTGCAATCGCCGCATGCGGGTTGAAGGACAAGGCTCGCTTGAACAATCTTTGACGGGTGGATAGCGGTAAAAAAGTTTGCTGCTCATTGCCCCCGGCACAACTGTATAGCATCAGCCTGAAGTGCTCTGGATTTGCATTGCGCGCAGGAAACGTATCGATTGTCCAAGGCTGACACAGCGCTAAGCCTGAGCTGGTGTGCAGGCTAAGCGGATAGGTTTTTGCCGGTATGAGTTCAGTTGCCAGAAACTCCCAGTATTTACCTTGAGTATCGGTCATTCGACCGTGTACCTTGCTGCCATCGACCAGGAGATAAGGCGATGTCGTTTGAGCCTGAGTCAGAGAAATCTTCAGCAAGAGACTTCTGTCGTTAACACTCGGTAAGAGATGTGTAACACGACCGTTATCCCAATTCTGGTCGTGCTGAGCACTTGTCGCTTGGGCTGATGGCATCCAGGCGTTGGCCATGGAGGTCGTCATGAGCGTCGTTGCGCTAGCTTTTAAAAAATCACGCCGTAGATATGGTTTCACACCGACCTCTCGTTCGATGACTCGGGTTAGCGATCGAAGATCGCTTCAGGCAAAAGTGCGCTGACGCAAACATTAGGAAGATCCACAACGTTGCTGATCCGAAGGTCAACGGCTAGCGAGCAGATAACATAAGCCTGCTCACGACTGAACCCACGTTCGCCGAGTAAAGCAATCATCTCGAGCACCGCATTACGAGCGGCTAAAGTTAAGTCTTCACATTCTTGCGTACCATCCTCACGAATAGGAAAGCCCGTCGTGGCTACGAAGTTGTGTGGTGCTGCCCATTCAGGTGCAGCAAAATAGCCAGGATGCGAAAATCTCGGAAAGCGAGTTTTGCGACGTGTTGCTTCACCTTTCAACAGGTTAAAACGAACCACGGCTGTAGCACCCATTTCGATAGCGGTGATACAGCACTCTGAATCGCCTTGAGCATAATGCGCGTCACCCGTAGAGAAGAGCGCGCCCGCTACGCTTACTGGAAGTTGCAGCTTTGAGCCACGTGTGAGTTGTTTGATGTCCGCATTCCCCCCATTCTCGCGCGGTGGCATAGTACGTAAACCCTCACTTGCGATTGGTTGCGTCGCAGGGATCGCATCCTGTGGATCGGGCAGTAATGCAAGCCCGCCTCTGCTCACTAGTTCAGTTTCACGTGCGTTCCAAAAGCGCATTTGCTCATGCGAAGGCGCGACACCAGCCGTACCCATGAAGATGCCCTCTGGGATTCTCACACCTGGTATTTGAGGTGACCTGGCAAACTTACCATCGACATGCCAATGGGCCAGAAACTCTGCATCAAAGACTTCGCGCAGCAACCCAACACCCGGTCGAATCACCGTCCAGCCATAAGGCTGAGGGGTCATGTCAACAAACTCGACTTCCAGAATATCCCCTGGCTCAGCCCCTTTGACGAAGACCGGCCCCGTCAGTGGGTGACCAACCTTTTTGTCATTCTTGGCAAGATCCGCAAAAGTCATGTGAGGCTTGACTTGACCGTCAGCTGCATCACGAGTCTCGAGCAGAATGTCTTCACCGGGAGCAACTTCAATCAGTGGCTCAATGTCAGGGTGCCAGCGATTATGGCCAGTGCCTGGATCATCGCGCAGGCGACGGTTACGATCAATGCGAATAGATTTCACGACAGAGCCTCGTCAAGATGTATTGTGGGTGGACTTGTCCTGTCATCTTAACAGTCAACTACTCCCTCGTTTTTACTCGTCCAAGAACATCAGCCGTCAAGACATGCCGGCGAATTTTTCCGGTTGGAGTGAAGGGAAGTTCATCATAGAACTCGAGCATTTCTGGCAATTTATAGTCAGCAACTTGCCCTTTCAGCATGCGAGTCACATCGTCCAGACTAAGACTGGTGCCGGGTTTTAGCACCACGCATAAACAGTTCTTTTCGCCAAGCCTGAGATCATTGACGCCTACGACTGCCGCGTGCAAGATCGAGGGATGACCATAGAGTATCTCTTCAATTTCGCGGGGAAAATATTTTTTTCCGCCGCGATTGATCATCTCTTTACGGCGACCAACGATCATGACGTTACCCGCATCATCCACGTACTTGCCCAGATCACCGGTTCGAAACCAATCGTCGGCGGTAAATAGTTCCTGGTTGGCGGTAGGGTTATTGAAATACCCTAAATGAACCGAAGGCCCATAGGCGGCGATCTCGCCTTCTTCACCGTAAGGTAAGTCGTTGCCTGCCTCGTCGATGATTCGCAAAGTCATCTGCCCAACAATACGACCAATGGTTCCATTTACTTTTTCTGGGTCATCTTCAAACCTTGTGAAAGTATGAAACCCCGTCTCAAGCATGCCGTATAGCTCAAGCAGGTGACCCTTCATATGCTGTTGGTACGCCCGTATTGTTTCAATAGCCGCGGAGGCGCCACCTGTCACGACCACGCGCAGAGAGTCGCAATCGTATTTCTTGAAATCCGGCACATTTAAAATCGCCAGAATAGAAGCTGGCGCGGTGGGTATGAAGGTCACCCGGTACTTCTCGATCAATTCAAGCGCACGCGTTGCTTGAAATCTTTCCATCAAAACTGCTTGCGCACCCGCCATGACTGTCTGCATTAAGGTGATGTAGCCCCAGTTCAGACCGACAGGTAACCAGATGAGAAACACCTCATCTTTGGTTACTTTCATCTCGCTATTGATTACTTCCACCGCATATAAAGTGGTGTTGAAGCTGTGCATCACACCTTTAGGGTCACCAGTTGTACCAGACGTAAAAGCCATGCGCATCACTGCGTCTGGGCTGGTATGAACGCGGGTCGAGGGGTCGATAGGTATCGCTGAGGCCAACCCTGCCTCAAGTCCATTCACGTTTTGTACGCTTGTCTCGCCGGATACAACAACCGTTTTCAGATTAGGTAACTCTGGCCGCAACTCGTCAATCATGGCGGCATAATCAAACCCCTTGAAGTTAGCTGCGCAGACGAATGCTTTGCTATTAGAAAATCGAAGGATGTATTCGACTTCCCGACGTCTGAAATCAGGACTAATCTTGTTGGCAATTGCTCCAACTAATTCAAGGCAAAAGAAAACAATCGGAAACTCAACGCGATTGGGAAATTGCATCGTGACCACATCGCCCGCACCAATCCCTAAACTCCGGAAAAAAGAGGCACAACGATCGACTTGCTCTTTCAGTTGTCCGTATGTCAGGCTGCGATTTTCGTCTATGAAGACAATCCGGTCAGGGTGCTCAGCTGCGCCTTTCTCTATGTAGTGATAAAAAGTCAGGTCATGCCAGGCGTTGCTGTCGATAAATTGCTTGCGCAGTGCTGCGGTCAGCCTTGTCTTGTATTGCGGCGTTGTCAACAATTTATTGCCGTGAGTATCAACAGATAATGCGGTCATAGTGTTTGTTACCTGAGTGCGCGCAGAAGCCCCCCATCAACAGGGATCGTGCAGCCTGTGATGTAGGATCCCGCAGGTGAGACGAGAAGTGCAACAAGATTTGCAATATCCGCCGTTGAGCCGATTCGACCCAGCGGGATTTCTGAAACGAGTTTTGCTCGCACGGCTTCTGGGCTTTCTGTCCCGGCAGCAAACACTTTTTGTAGCCTGTCCGTGTCAATGTAACCAGGGCAGATCGTATTCACGTTGATGCTGTCGCACGCAATCTCCATTGACAGCGTTTTAGCGTAACCAATCAAGCCTGCCCACGTCGCAACCGACAAACCGAATCCCGCGATCGGCTGTATAGCTGAAATGGCAGATATGTTGAGCACACTGCCTGAGCCCGCCGCTCTCAAGTGGGGCAGGGCAGATCTGACCATACGAATGACACTGAACAGATTCTGTTCGACTGCCTTTTGCCAGGCGACGTCATCAAACGAATCAATTGGACCAAGTGGCGGTGCACCGTCGTTGTTGACCAGAATATCAAGTTTGCCAAAATGGTCGATCGCTGCCTGCACGATTCGACCGCTCTCATCCTGATCTCTGATATCCGCCGCAACCGGTATTACGCGTACGCCAAACTTGCTGGTTAACTCTGCAGCTGCGGCCTCGAGCTTGGCGATACGACGGGCAAAAATCACCAGATCGGTCCCTTCGCTTGCAAGTCGGCTCGCAATGCCAAAACCAATACCCATGCTACCGCCACCCACGATAGCCACTTTCCCTTTCAGTCCGAGATCCATTAGCGGTCAACTCCGGCAAGAAAGGCTTCCGCATTTTGATGGAAGACTTTAGTCAAGATCGTTTCAGAATAGCCCTCGGCTCTCCATTCAGAAGTCAGTCGCTCGTAGGTGTAGAGCGGATAATCGCCGCCAAACATGATCCGGTCCTGCAGTCGTCTTGCGATATCGTGCTTCAGATCGGGGGCAAAATATTTGGGTGACCAGCCATGCAATTCGTACCAGATATTGCGCTTATGCATCAAAACAGCAATCGTTTCTGTTTGCCATGGCCAGCCGGGTCTTGCTGCCACAATTCTCAATAGCGGGTTCCTGGCTGCCACCATATCGAGATGGCGAGGGTGACAACTATCAAGCAATATGCCATTACCACCGGGTAAGCCCGCGCCGAGGCCTGTCGTCCCGACGAAGATAAGCACCGGGATACTCGCTTCGATGCACAACTTGTAGTAGGGGTCGTAAAGTGGGTCGCTTGCGGGAACTGAACCCGACCCGTTTACAGCTAAGCCAATAAACCCTGCTTTGGCGTCGATGCAGCGGCGCAGCTCTTTCAGACCAGCGTCCTTGCCGTGAAAAACCGGGTCGATGTGAAACCAGTTGCCAATGATTGCATCTGGATAGCGTCTTTGCGTCTCAAAAGAGTAGTCATGCAGCGGCTTGATTTCATCGAGCGGGGCAAATTTGGTGAAACCCAAGTCCAGGATCACCTGTGCTTCGCTAGCGCGAAAGTAATTCGCCATTTCGTCTTCTGTTGAATACTTGGCCTCAGAGTTCCAGGTCTTTTTTTGCTGCGCAAGTTCTGCTTCCGTTCGTAACACGTAGCCTCGTTTGGTTCCCCAATGGGAATGCGTGTCGATTAGTTTCATGTGCGATTCTCCTGATAGATTTGCAACGCAATGCTCATAGTCCGAGGTAAGCCTGACGGATGGCTTCGTTGTTGGATAGTTGTTCCGCTGTCCCTTCGATCGCTACTTTGCCAGATTCAAGAACATAGGCGTAATCAACGATTTTCAGGATTTTTTTCACGTTTTGTTCGGCGATAACAATGGTGGTCTTACGATTGGTATTGAGTTCTTTAATTGTGGCCAGAATCTGATCAAAGATTTTCGGCGCTAATCCAATCGAGGGCTCGTCCAGCAAAATCAGATCGGGTTTTGTCATCAAAGCGCGTGCGACGGCAAGCATTTGCTGTTCACCCCCTGACATCAGAGCCACCATTTGTTGGGACCGTTCTTTCAAAATCGGAAACATCTCCTGAACATCATCCAGCCTTTGGTTAAATTCAGCACGATCATGCAGTAGGTAAGCCCCCATTTCCAGATTTTCACGAACGCTCATTTCCGTAAAAAGTAATCGGCCTTGCGGGACAAGCGCTACACCTAACTTGACTATCCGTTGTGCGGACTGATTCGTGATGTCTTTTCCTGCATAGACTGTACGACCTTGACTTACGCGCAGCAAGCCTGCGATTGATTTCAGTAAAGTGGTTTTGCCTGCACCATTGGCACCCAGCACACCAACGATGGCGCCAGCCTCAATCGTCATGTTAATGCCATGCAAGGCCTCAACGGGGCCGTAGGTGGTGTGCAGGTTATCGATCTTAAGCATCGGCTGACTCTTCGCCCAAATAGGCTTCGATCGCAGCGGGATCGTGAGTAACTTCTTGAGGGCTTCCCTCGGCGATGATTCGACCTAAGTGAAGAACGGTAATACGATCGGCCAGATTCATCATGATCCTCATGTTGTGTTCGATCACAATTAAGGTCATACCGTCTTGCCTGGCGAGTTCTTTGAGTAAGGAGATTGAGTCAGTAGCCTCCTCCTCAGACATCCCGGAGGTTGGCTCGTCAAGTAACAAAAGCTTTGGCCTGGCACTGAGCGCCCTGGCAAGGTCTAGTCTTTTTAATACACCGTATGGTAGCTGTCGGGCTGATAAATGCTCGATGCCTTTCAAATCAAAACGGGTCAAGAGCTCGTCTGCGAGTAGACCAGCCTCTCTTTCCGCCCGGCGACTACTTGCCAGGCCAAGTAATTGACCAGCAATACTCTGTTTGATTTGTCTGTGCATGCCAATCAGAATGTTATCTCGAACATTTCTGTCGCCAAAGAGTTGTACGTGCTGAAAACTCCTGCTCATTCCCAAGTGGCTGATCAGATGAGGTGGCATAGTAGTCACCTCAATATTGTCGAAAACAATCGACCCAGAACTGGATTGAATGGCACCGCTCAAACAGTTGATTAAGGTTGTTTTTCCTGCACCGTTTGGGCCAATGAGTCCGCGAAACTCGCCGGCAGGTACTTCAAGACTGATTTGCTGCAGTGCCTGAAGGCCGCCGAACTGAAGTGACAAGTCGTGCGTCTTGATCATGAGATTATTTTGCATGGTCTTAATTCGATTTTGCTATTTTTTTATTCGGTACTAGCTTTTGATAAAGACTAATCAAACCATTTGGCAAAAAGACTAAGCTGAGCAGCAAAATGACCGCATACACTAAATCACTATATTCTTTGACTCCACGCAATCCCTCGGGTAGCAGCGTGAAAATGATCGAGCCGATGATCGAGCCGGCAATACTGCCGAGCCCGCCGACAACAATGAACGTGATGTAACGCAACGAGGCGCCAACTCCAAATTCAACGGGATCGATAAATCCGACGACCATGGCGAACAGTACACCAGCCAATCCAGCGTAGGCAGCAGAGATGGTGAAGGCGAGCAATTTGATTCTTGCGACGGGTATGCCGAGAGACTGTGCAGCTTGAGGACTCGTACGGATGGCATCGAAAGCTCGCCCTAGAGGAAACCGTAAGATGTTGATCGTGACATACAGGCTGAACGCGCAAGCAACGGCAACAACATAGAATCGCAGCGATTCGCTGCTCGTTGAAATACCCAGAAATGTGGCCTTTTCGATTTTTAGTCCGCGTATGCCGCCAGTTATATCGGGGAACTCTTCAATCAGAATTTGAGTTAATGATAAAAATGCAAGCGTTGCCAAGGCCAGATAGATTCCGCCGAGCCGTCGCGCTGGATAACCAACCAGAGCGCCACCGAGACTGGCCAATCCCACCGCTGTGATTGCGCAAAGCAAAATGGGCCAATGCAGGTCGTTATTGAGAATGGTGTACGCGTACGCAGCGATTGCCATGAAAGATGAGTGACAAAGCGAAATCTGCCCCGAGTTGCCGGTAAGGATATTCAACCCAAGTGCCAGAATGATATTGATGAGCACGAGATTCAGCAGATAGAGGTAGTAGGTCGGTAACACCCACGGCGCAGCGATACTGCATACGACCACTGTCGAAACCATCAAAACCTGTAAGCGCGTTAGCTGCATCAAATTCTCACCAGTGGCGCTTTACCAAATAATCCATAGGGTTTAACGAGAAGGAAAACCACAAGCATGACAAACGGGATAAGGTTTTTAAGCGTACTGCCAAAAAATGCACCCGAATAGGTTTCTAGCAAGCCCAGGAGCAAACCGCCGACAAATGCGCCCGGTAAAGAGGTAAAACCACCAATGACCGCTGCAACCAGGGCCTTCAGGATCAAGCCCCCGATCTCGGGATTAATGCCAATAATGGGCGCCAGTAAAATCCCGCCAAGAGCTCCGATTGCAGTAGAAATCCCCCAGGATGTCATCAAAACCCTTTCAACATGAATCCCCATGAGGCGAGCACCATCTTGGCTTTGAGATACTGCCCGCATTGCTTTGCCCATGGGGCTGCACTTAAAAAACCATGCAAGACAGCAGACGAGCGTGGTTGTGCAGCCAATGACCCATAGATACTGGGGATTGATGACAATGCCAGAAAATTTAAACGTCTTAAAGGGTAAAGGATTTTCTATTGCGAACAGATTATCCTGCCAATAAAGCCGGATAGCACTCTTGATAATGAGCCCAATTGCGAAGGTTGCGATGACCAGCGTAAATTCTGGCGCGGACATGATCCGTCTGATGATTGCGCGCTCGATTACCAGACCGATAATCAATCCTATAGAAATCGTCGACGGCAAGACTATCCAGTAAGGCAACCCGAATGCAGTCAAGACGAGCGCAGAGTAGGCGCCAACCGTGACAAATTCTCCTTGGGCAAAATTGAGGATCCCAGACGCTTTGAATGGGATCACCAAAGCCAACGCGACCAAGGCATAAATGCTGCCGACCGACAGGCCCGAGATCAGCAGCTGCAGCGCGATGGCAATGGTCATATTCTGAGCGACTTGTCCTGACCAATCACTCGTAGCGCTTCAGAATCTCACTTGGACGAGTGGGTTTCCAACCGATGGGTTGCCATTCACCGTTTTTGACTTCCATCACGGTGAGATTCAGGTTGCCGATGTGGTGCTTCGTGCTGAAGGTAATAGGCGAAGCTAGCGGTGATGGCGAAAAGTCTTTTATTTTTTCGAGGTTCGCAATCAGCGTTTGTGTATTGAGATCTGCGCCAGCCGTTTTTATCGCTTGAGCCAGGACGTACATATCGGTGTAGGCCATGATGTCAAATACATTGGGCCGACCAGCGGGCAGATTTGGATATTCTGCTTTCCATTTGGTCTCCCAGGCTTGCAGCGCTGCGTTCTGTGTGCCAGGTAAGAAAGGTACGAGCGAGAAGCCTGTCGCACCTTCAGCGTTCTCTTTCGCAACGTTGGTGAAGCCTTTATCCACCATAGTGGCTCCGACAAAGAATTTTTGCTCTATGCCGAGTTCACGAGCCTGGCGCATGGCAATGGCAGCTTCGGCTGGATTGCCAAAAAAAGCGACAACCTGTGCGCCGGATTTTTTCACATCCAATAATTGAGGCGTAAAGTCTTTGTCACCAATATTAAATTCAACGCGTGCGACGACATCTACTTTGTAGATATCCTGAAGCGTTTTGGCAAGCGCGTTACCTTCATTTTTCGGATATTCTTCGCGGCCATTCATGATGGCGACTTTTTTAGCCTTCAAGCCATCTGCAATGAATTCAGAGTAAAGCTCACCATAACGAGCGACTTCAGTAGTGGCGCCCCTGAACATATAGGTGTTAAACGGAAAGGTTACCGCCGGCGCTGACGCAAATGACACGTAGGCAACTTTTTGCTGCTCTTTCATGTAATCGATGAAACCCACCGTTGAGTTGGATCCACCGGCAGCGAAGATCATGAAAGCTTTGTCCTGATCGATAAGTTTCTTCACTGCGCCGAGCGCTTTGCTGGGTGAGTGGCCATCGTCCTCAAAAATTAACTTGATTTTGCGCCCATTGATACCGCCTTGTGCGTTTATTTCTTTGATTGCCATGGCCAAACCGTCACGACCACCAAGACCGATATAGGCTGCGGGACCAGTGATGGGCCCAACTCCGCCAATGAGGATTTCGTCTTTGGTGACGCCCTGGGCGTTGGCAAAGTTACTCAGCAAGCTGATCGCGAGTGCTGCGATGACTCGACCAAAAAATTGATGTTTCAAAATTGTCTCCGAATAAGTTTTATGCTGCCCATTCTATATAGGGTTTGTACCGACAACGATGGGTGAATACCCTAAGGACGTTACAAAGAGGTTTGGGGGTTGATACTTAGATGACAGGGAGGCCTTTCAAAGTAAAATTTAGTCTGAAAAATAAGCACAGTGCAACGAAAGACCAATATCTTTTTTGACAGACTAGGCAAAATAAAGGAACAACAACATGAGCGGCGCTGATCAATCAGTTTTTCCTAGCTATTTAGATGCAGAGAGCCCCGCCCCGTGGAGCAATTTCGTCTCACAAGTTGAATCCATCAAGCACCATCTGGGCGATCTTGAGCGTTGGGTTGAAAGCCTGTTGCATCCCAAAAGAATTTTGATCGTCGACGTACCCATTATCCGAGATGACGGTTCCGTTGCGCATTTCGAGGGGTATCGGGTGCAACACAATATCTCGCGTGGGCCTGGCAAAGGTGGCGTGCGTTTTCATCAGGATGTCACGCTCAATGAGGTCATGGCCCTCAGTGGCTGGATGACAATCAAGAACGCAGCGGTCGGTTTGCCTTTTGGTGGCGCGAAAGGTGGCGTTCGCATCGATCCTCGTCAATATAGTCCTGCAGAAATTGATCGCGTCACGCGTCGTTATACCAGCGAGATCAGCATATTGATTGGGCCGCAAAAAGATATTCCAGCGCCGGACGTTGGTACCAACGAGCATACGATGGCCATCATGATGGACACCTTCTCACAAGGGGCAGGCCAAACAACATCAGGTGTGGTGACGGGTAAGCCGGTTTCACTCGGCGGCTCATTGGGTCGTCGTGAAGCAACTGGACGCGGAGTTTTTATTTGCGCCAGGGAAGCAGCTAAGCGAGCAGGGGTCAGCATCACAGACGCTCGCGTTGCGATTCAAGGCTTTGGTAATGTCGGTGCGATTAGCGCAAAGATGTTTACGGATGCCGGTGCCAAAGTGGTCGCGATACAAGATCATGAGACTAGTGTTTTTAATCCCGAAGGGATCAACATCGCAGCTGCACAAGCGTATTGCAACAGTCATAAGAGCTTAGCTGGATTTGAGGGCGCAACGCATATTAGTACTTCCGATTTTTGGTCAGTGGGGTCTGATTTTCTCATCCCGGCCGCTCTCGAATCCCAGATAACAGACGAAAGGGCGCGTCATCTCAAAACCAAATTTGTCGTTGAAGGTGCCAACGGTCCCACCATCCCGACGGCCGATCTGATTCTGCGCGACCGAAACATCGTCGTGGTACCAGATGTACTGGCTAACGCCGGAGGCGTAACGGTTAGCTATTTTGAATGGGTTCAGGATTTTTCGAGTTTCTTTTGGACCGAAGAAGAGATCAACGCGCGGCTTGAAAAAATCATGATGGGTGCTTTCGATGCGGTTTATAAACATTCGCAAGATAAAAAGTTGACTTTGCGAGAGTCGACTTTCGTCATTGCATGTGTTCGTGTGCTGGACGCTCGTAATCAACGAGGGATTTACCCGTAAACTCAGGGTAAGACGACTTGGGAATGTCCCCCAGGTCGCGACTTCACCTCCTCGAGCGTCGTTCAAACCTTGTTGCCATTCGCCTTTGTAGACATCGAAACCACTGGATCAAATTTCGAGAGAGATCGGATCACTGAGGTAGCCGTCAAAACCTTGTATGCCAATCAGGATATTGAGGTCTGGGACGAACTCATTAATCCTCAAACCTCTATTCCCGATCATATCCAGCGCTTGACTGGTATTTCTAGTGCAATGGTGATGGATGCACCTAGCTTCGAAGACCTCGCCAATAAGCTATATCGAGCGCTGGAAAACAAAATATTTGTCGCACACAATGCGCGCTTCGATTATGGCTTTCTCAAAGCCGCCTTTAAGCGTCTCGATATAGACTTCAAGCCCAAAGTGCTTTGTACGGTCAAGTTATCGCGTCGCCTGTTTCCTGATCAATCCAGGCACAACCTTGATAGCTTGATCGAACGGCACGGTCTGGTAGTCAGTGCCAGGCATCGCGCCTTGGGGGATGCTGATTTGCTGCTGCAGTTTTGGCGAATCTGCGAGACCAAGTTTGGTCTTGATCGCTTGTTGACAGAAGTGACGGATTTGATCGGCGAGTCCAGCGTACCCCCGCATATCGATAAGGCGCTGATCAATGAAGTGCCAGATACGCCTGGCGTTTACATTCTGTATGCCGAAGATAGGGTGCCACTTTATATTGGCAAAAGTATCCATATGCGAACGCGGGTGATGAGCCATTTCCAAGCCGCGCTTAAGGTGCGCAAAGAGATGAAACTGGCACTGCAGGTCAGGGACATTAGTTGGATCGAAACGTCTGGTGAGCTCGGTGCGCTGCTGCTCGAGTCAGCCATGATCAAGCAACACTTGCCGGTGATGAATGTCAAACTCAGGCGCTCAAAAGATCTGTGCGCGTGGCAGTTGATAGAAAATGAAAAAGGGGTTTGTCTCCCCAAGTTGATCACTCACGCTGAATTGCAGCCTGGCGTCCAGGATAATCTTTATGGCATATTTCATAGTAAACGCGAGGCTAACGCCTGTCTGCGTGCAATTGCCAAAGAGAGCAAGTTGTGTGAAGCCCTTCTGGGGCTTGAGAAAACAAGCTGGGGTAAACCTTGTTTCGGCTTTCAGATCAAGCAATGCGATGGAGCTTGCGTCGGGCTCGAATCTGTCATGCGTCACAACTTAAAATTCAAAATGGCGTTCGAAGCGCTCAAGATTAAGGTCTGGCCGTATGCGGGCCCAATCGGGATCAGAGAGGGGCAGCAGATTCACGTGGTTCACAACTGGTGTTATCTGGGTGTTGCAAGTGATGAAGACGCCTTGTTCTCTCTTATTGATCAAGCAGAAGTCGAGTTTGATTTGGATATCTACAAGATACTGAAGAAAACGCTGAGCGCCTTGCCTTCCAGCAACATTGTTGTCATGCTTTGATATGATGCCCTCACAACAAATCAAATAGGGGACAACCTTGTATTCAGAACTCGCATCCAAAGTTATCTTGATTACCGGAGCTGC
>Ga0208253_1000670_pt1 | contig 13280 bp, 13 predicted proteins | sample CryBogCBE10Oct08_FD_184573 | JGI IMG/M metagenome (GOLD analysis project Ga0208253, IMG submission 184573) | Freshwater microbial communities from Crystal Bog, Wisconsin, USA - CBE10Oct08 (SPAdes) | ecosystem: Environmental > Aquatic > Freshwater > Lake | place: Crystal Bog, Wisconsin, USA...
ACTGGGCATTAATGACTCGCTCGCACGACTTTCAGTCGGACTTGAGCATTCGACTGATCTCATCAAAGATCTTGAACAGGCCTTGAAGTAATTCTTACTTGAGCAGTACTCCAGCAACAAGGAGAACCGAGTAAGCACTTAAGTAGGTAATCGACCAATGGAATAACTTCGCTGCTGACTTTTCAGATTCTGGGCTGTTGATCTTGGTCAAGGTTGTACCGAATCCAAGTGCCAAGATAAATGTGATCGCGGCGGTCCACCAAGGTAAGTGGGCACTTTGAACGACCGCTAGTGAAGTGAGAAACATTCCTGTTGTGTGAAGGAGCATCTGCATCTGAACGTTACGAAGTGTGGCAACGACCGGCAGCATCGGAATACCAGCAGCGGCGTAATCATCTTTATATTTAATAGCGAGAGCCCAGAAATGTGGTGGTGTCCAGAAGAAGATCAAGGCAAAGAAGAGCCAGGCGGTGAGTGAAAGTGAATTAGTAATTGCTGCCCAACCAATCAGCACTGGCATGCAACCTGCGATACCACCCCAGACAATATTCTGAGATGTGCGGCGCTTAAGTCCCATTGTGTAGAAGATGACATAGAAGAGAATTGCTAACGCAGTGAGGAGAGTGGCCCACACTGTTGTGAAGATATAGAAAATCGCAAGCGAGATAATAGTGATGGCTGATGCAAAGATCATCGCAGCGGTCTTTGTGAGATCACCATTCACGAGTGGTCGCTTATTTGTACGTGCCATCAATCGATCAGATTCAACTTCGATCACCATGTTGTAGGCATTTGATGCCCCTGCTGCAAGCGTTCCACCAATGAGCGTTGCAATGGTGACTTTCAAACCAGGAACACCGTTCGCCGCCAAGAAGAGCGCGGGCAAAGTCGTCACGAGGAGAAGTTCAACGACGCGTAGCTTCATCAGCGCAACATAGGGGCGGATGAGCGTGGCAGTCATGGTGAGAACTCTAGAGGTTCTTATGGAGTGGTCGTGCTTGAAGCTGGTGGGCGGCGAGCGATCGTGCTCAACATCTTGTCGATTGTCACACGTGCAGCGCTCCGCGCGCTCTCTCTATTAGGGATTCGATCTGCGATAACTGCGAATACATATTGCTGTGACCCAACAGTCACAAAACCAGCGAGACTCACAGTGGTATCGATCCACCCAGTCTTCGCCTTCACGAGTCCAACTGCCGATGGTGCATCCTTAACAAATCGACCTTTCAAGGTCCCAGTCTTTCCCGCAGTTGGAAGACCATCGTAAATGACATTGAGATCCGGCTCGCGTTTGATCGCTAAGAGCAGCGAGGCGATCGTGCGAGCAGAAACTCGGGTCTGATGCGAGAGACCATTTCCATCTTGCACAGCGAGGCCATCACTTGGAACGTTCAAATCTTTTAGTGTCTTCTCGAATGCCGATTGCAGTCCGGTTTCATCTCCTGGTAGGCCCAGTTGGTGTGCAGCAGAATGCGCCAGACGATCTGCCAATACATTGTCACTCCACAAGAGAGTGAAATCAATGATCTCACTTAATGGTGGTGAAGCGATTGAGGCAATGGGATCTGTAACGAGCGCTTTCACAGTTGCTGCACTTGGAAGGATTTTCGAGGTGATCGCTAATCGCCCTTTAAAGAAGTTCTGTAGTCCGGCAACATCAGCCGCATAGACATCTTTGTAATCAAGGGTTATTTCATGTAGTTGGGGATTGAGTTGAAGTACTTTATTAATTAACTCGGGCGCATAGGCGCGATGATATTTCTTCGCTTCGTAGGCACTATCTGTAAGCCAAGGATCGCTATCCCCGGTCAACACAAATTCATCTGGTTGAGCAGTTGCACTGATAGTTGTTGTAAATCTCTTATCCGCACCAAATGTTTTGAGAGCAGTGGTGGTTGAAATTAATTTCAGTACCGACGCAGGTGCCCGCAAAGCTTCAGCACCATGCGAGAAGACGGTATCCCCAGTAGTCGGATCTAAAACCAAGATGCCGGGGTTGTAGAGGGTTCGAGATTTTGTGAGGCTGATAAAGCTTTGCGGGATTACCAATGCATGAGCAGGAGTAATCAGAGTCAGTCCAAGTACACCGGCGAGGGCAACTGATAGCGCTGCTCGAAGGCCACTGGTTCTCTGATGCATGGGTGGATTATGCACCGTTCCCATCCTTATTTAGAGTTAAGCCATGACAAAGGCAGAGATTGGCCCTGGAGAGTTTTATCCAGTCGTTGGAGTTGGACCACATCCAGAGCCTTGGCCTGTTGGCGAACAATACGATCCTGAATTATTGCTGAATGGCGATCGTAGAAATGTCTTAGATCACTATCGCTATTGGAGCGTCTCAGCGATTGTTGCTGATCTCGATACCAAGCGCCATGATCTACAAATTGCGATCGAGAATTGGCAACACGACCTCAATATCGGATCCGTCGTTCGAACAGCGAATGCCTTCAATGTCTCAAAGGTGCATATTGTGGGAAAGCGCGATTGGAATAAGCGCGGCGCGATGGTCACCGATCGCTATCTGCACGTTCTCCACCATCCAACTGTTGGTGACTTTAAGAAGTGGTGCGACGAAAATAGTGTGCCGATTATTGGCATTGATAATTTGCCGATTTCACAAGAGTTAGAGAAATCATCACTCCCTGAAAAATGCGTAATGTTCTTCGGCCAAGAAGGCGCAGGTATGTCCGATGAAGGCGTCGAGATCTGCGAGGTGGTACTCGCAATCAGGCAATACGGATCAACTCGATCGATGAACGCGAGTGCAGCTGCTGCAATCGCCATGTATGCCTGGGCTATGCAGCACCTTAATTAATCTTCGATTACCTCGGTGACTGAGGCGATTCGGCGATCAATCTCATCTGCCTCAGGCATACGGCCCAAGGTACGAAGAACTGTTGCCATACGACGCTCGATCTCGATGATCAATTCGAAATCTCGATTGTCGCTGATCTCGGTAGCGATCTCTAATACTTTTTCGAGAGTGGCTAGACCATCTTCTGTCTTACCAGTATTGACTTGCGCCTTCCCGAGTTCCAAGAGCGAATACGTCTCACGGTGATGATCATGGGCTGTTGAGAAGACATCTAATGACTTCTGTGCGGCAATCAATGCGCCTTCAGCATCGCCAAGTTCGGTCAGGCAATGTGCAATCTTCTGATCGCAACGAGCCACATTGATAACTTCTTTAAGCTTCTTAAAGAGCGCGCGAGCTTCTTGGAAAGCTTCTGTCGCCTCTTTGTATCGCTTCATCTCCCGTAGCGCACAACCAATTAAATGGAGATCATTTGCAGCGCCAGAGTCATTTCCATCAACGAGATGCTCTTGCACGCAATCGCGCATACATTCGATGGTCTTCTCATATTCCTTTGATGAGTACCACCACTCACCTAATGTGCAAGCGAGATCAATTGCGAGTGGTGACTTCGATTCGCGAAGGAGATCGACCGCTTTACTCATTGCATCAGCAGCCTCATTCATCCGCTTGAGTTGATTGAGGTTGTAGCCAATAGCTGAATAAGCCTGTGCCAGGCCATCGATAGAGATTTCGTGATCTAAATCTGCATAGATATCGCGCGCAGTCTCTGCGAGCGCAAGAGCTTCGTCATATTGACCGCGGGCATAGATTCGCGCGCTTAATTCATAAAAGGTATTGGCTCGATCAATTCCGGTTACTTCAGGGATTCTCTCCCACAGCATTTCTTCAGTGAGAATTTCATCCTGGCCGAGATCGTCATCATCGCTCATGGTGGTGCCCTCCTGTGAAGCTTTCCCAAACACTAGTCGGGAAGCTCAATAACCTGCAGCGAAACGCGGGCAGATAAGATGAAGCCATGACCAATCTTGATGGCTGGGTAAGTCGACGCAATCTCCTCAAATTTGGCGCGGTTGCGGGGGCATCCTCCCTTTTAGGCGTGATTCCGGCCGGCCTGGCTGAGGCGGCCTCCCCAGATATCAGCCACGGCTCCCGTTCTACTCCACAAGTAGCTCTCACCTTCCACGGGGCAGGCAGCAAGGCGATGGCCACCAAACTATTGGGCATACTCAAGACCACCCAGACTCCAGTCACAGTCTTTGCAGTGGGTTCATGGCTCAAAGCCGATAACTCCATCGCCAAGCAAATTCTTGATGCCGGACATGATCTCGGTAACCACACCATGAATCACCTCCAGAGCAAAACGCTCTCTGCGGCAAAGTTAGATTCTGAGATCGCAGGTTGTGCCAATGAGCTCATCACGTTGATCGGCAATCATGGAAAATTCTTCCGCCCATCAGGAACCCAATACTCAACACCTCTTATTCGCAAGACCGCTCTCAAGTACGGCTATAAGAAATGTATTTCTTACGACGTTGACTCCCATGATTATCAAGATGTCGGCAAGGCGGCAGTTATTAAGAATGTTATGAGCACCGTAAAGAATGGCAGCATTGTTAGCCTCCACTTTGGCCATCAAGACACAATTGACGCGCTTCCAACTCTGCTCACACAGTTGCATGCAAAGGGTCTCACCCCAGTAACACTCACAACGATGTTAGGTGCGATCTAAATGAAGCATAAGAAGTTTCTGGCAGTCATCGCTGCGGTTCCACTTCTCTTTGGAATCTCTACAACATCGAGCGCAACAACACCATTAGCTGGGATGCCGCCCGTAACAGATCAGAATGATATCTATGCCGCTGATCGTCCTAATCAACTTTCCCCGGTTGTGGCTAACTATCCGGAGCGCGTCTACGTACCGAATCACACATCAAATACTCTGACTGAGATCGATCCAAAGACATTCAAAATCATTCGCACAATCAAGATGAAGCGTGGGCCTCAGCACGTTGTGCCATCATGGGATTTAAAGACACTGTGGGTCAATAACAACGAGGGCAATTACTTAACCCCTATTGATCCAATGACCGGCCTTGCCGGAAAACCTGTCTATGTTCACGATCCTTATAACTTGTACTTCACTCCAAATGGTAAATATGCAATCGTGATGGCTGAGGCAGATAAGCAGCTCGTCTTCCGTGACCCGCACACTATGGCAATTAAGAAGACTGTTCCCGTCCCATGTTCTGGTGTAAACCATGCTGATTGGACCAAAGATGGCAATCACTTCTTAGTAAGTTGCGAATTTAGCGGAACGCTCCTCTGGGTCAACACCGCAAAGATGGCGATTGAAAAGGTTATGAAACTACCGACGACAGCAAATATGTCGCCGATGCCACAAGATGTAAAGATTTCACCTGATGGTTCTACTTTCTATATCGCTGACATGATGTCCGATGGCGTCTGGGTCATGAAGAGCGACAATGTCGGCGCATTCACTCTGATTAAAACTGGCAAGGCTGCGCATGGAATGTATGTCACTCGGGACTCTAAGAATCTGCTCATCACTAATCGTGGTGAAGGCTCGGTCTCGGTCCTTCGCTTCAGCGATAACGCACTCATCGCAAAATGGAAGATCCCAGGCAACGGCAGCCCCGATATGGGAGGCATCTCAGCCGATGGCACCCAGTTCTGGGTATCTGGTCGCTACAACAACGTCGTCTACGTCTTCGACATCGTCCACGGCAAATTCCTACGCAGCATAAAGGTTGGCAAGGAGCCACACGGACTGGCGATTTACCCTCAGCCTGGTAGATATTCCCTCGGCCATACGGGAGTATTTAGATAATGAAAATCAAGAGTTCTATCCCGGTGATCCTTGGTCGGATCGCTTATTTGGCTGGGCTCTTCAATATTTTCAGTAACTCACTCAAGCATTACAACGCCCGAGCTGCAAAACTTGGGAACTACCTTCCAGTCCTCATTCACTCAACTGCTTTTGCAACCCAGACCTTCACCGGGGTTGCGATGGTTATTCTCGGAAGAGGACTTATCCGTCGTAAACGACGTGCTTGGATCTTGAGCCTCATTATCTTCACCATCAACTTAGTTTCTGACTTTGCCCGAATCAATCGTCATCCACTCCAAATTGCCGTTGCTGCGATCTTTATCATTCTTCTTCTCGTGTTCCGCAAAGAGTTTTATGCGATTTCAGATCCGCAAACAAAGTGGCTTCCACTCATTGGATTTGTACTCGCCTTTATCGTGATGTTCTCAATTGGAGTATTAATTCTCCTCAATCGTCATCGCGACTCTTTCGTAGGTAATCCTTCGATTTGGAACATTATCCTCACTGTTGTCGAAGGTTTCTTCGGTATTTCTGGACCAATTGAATTTATAAATAGCCGAACTTCCGATTATGTGGAAACGACCCTTGCTGCACTTGGAATCTTTATTCTGCTCGTTCCGCTCGCTCTCTACTTCAGGCGAGTAAAGCCGCTACCAAAAATGAGCGATGAAGATATTGAGATTGTCCGCAAGCTCATTAAGCATGACTCTGATCAAGACTCACTTGGTTACTTTGCTACTCGCCGGGATAAGAGCGTCATCTGGACCGATAATAAGAAGGCGGGAATCGCCTATCGAGTTGAGAGCGGTGTGATGCTTGCGAGTGGTGATCCATTTGGTGAATTTAGTTTGTGGCCAGATGCGATTGATGCATTCCTGGAAGAAGCTCGCCTACACGCGTGGACCCCTGCAGTTATGGGCGCCAGTGATCGCGGTGGAGAGGTCTGGGTTGAACATGCAAAGATGACCGCCTTTGATATTGGCGATGAAGCGATTATCAAGGTAAAAGATTTCACATTAGAGGGACGTCCGATGGCGAATGTTCGCCAGATGGTTAATCGCATTAAGCGTAAAGGCTACGTTGCCTATACCGCACGCTGGGCTGATCTCGATATCAATATTCGCGTCGAACTTCGTGGCCTTGCAAAGAAATGGCGCTACGGAGTTCCAGAGCGCGGCTTCTCAATGTCGATGGATCGCTTCGGCGAAGATATCGATGGTGATGCCGTCATTACGATTGCAACTCTCGGTGATGAAATTAAGGGTCTCCTCTACTTTGTTCCGTGGGCACATGAAGGAATCTCACTTGATCGCATGCAGCGTGATCGCGAGGCAGATGCCGGTGTCAATGAACTCCTCATTGTTCAGACAGTTGAGTGGGCTCGCGAAAATAAGATTGAGAATATCTCGCTGAATTTCGCTGCGTTCCGCTCGCTCTTCGAACGTGCCGACAAGATCAGCGCCGGTCCAATTACACGTGGATCACGCAATCTCATTAGATTCTTATCTAACTTCTTCCAAGTTGAATCACTGTATCGGTTCAATGCGAAGTTTGATCCAGAATGGCAGACGCGATATCTCGTCTATCCAAAGGCAACTGATATTGCCAAGATTGGCTGGGCTGCGATCAAAGCTGAACAATTTATCGGCAGCTTTAGATCAAAGGCTGTCAAGGAGTAGTTGCTACTGCCGCTGGATTTTGTTGATTGATCCATTCAAAGGCGGTTGAAACAAATGGCTTCCAGACATTTGTATTGTGGCCTCCCATAGGAATTGGGACATATCTAATTGGTACCAATGAGTTCGCGGCGTTCATAAAGTTTTGAGCGGCAATATTTGTGAACTTGTCTTTCTGGCTAGCGATAATCATGAGATGAATTGGTGTTGGACTCTTCTTGAGCGTTGCCACTAAATCATATTCATTTGTTAAGAAATTCTTCTCGCGCTTGCTGACGCCAAGGGAGAAGAGCGGCTTGAAGTAACCGGCAAGTGAGACGGCATTTGAATAAAGGTCTGGATGGCGAATGGCAACTTCAGCAGCACACCAACCACCGGTTGAATAACCAAATGATGTCCACGGACGAGAGTCGATGCCAATAAATTTTGTAGCAAAGTCACGCATATCACTCGTGATCCAGGTTTCAACCTGCGGGCCCCCAACAAAATTCAAGCACTCGGTATCTTGCCCAGGTGCCACATTGATTGCAGGGATGATTGCGATTGTGTTCTGAACTTTTCCGGCATTCTCTAAATTCTCGAGAGTTGCGATTCCACCCATGCTGCCAATCCACGTTTGAGGAACACCTGGATAGCCAGGGAATAGTTCAACAACCTGATAATCATTACCAACAGATGGCGCCGACGGATTTGTCTCCATCTGAGTTGCAATTTTTGGTGGAAGAACAACATAGACAACATCTGAAATACCAGAGTGCGCACCTTTAATGACTTCACGCAGGATCAAACTGCCACCAGCAGTCTTTCGAGCCTGCGCAATATCTTTGGCAGAGATTTGTGCAAGTAAGTTCGGTGCAACAGCGATCTTTTCTAGTTGGTTCTTACTTCCAAAGAGATCTCCCCAGCTGGCGTAGAACTCACCAGAACGATTGATTGTGATGCCCATCGAGGCGAGGGCAAAGACCTGAATGAAGATGATCGCGCTTACTCGGCCAGTGATGTGATGCCACTTCGTAGGGCTGAGCTTGTGCCAGAAGACGACTGTCAGCACGAGAGAGGCAAGCGTGATGAGCCAGAAGATGATCTCGGTACTAAGGCTCGAAAGTTGAAGCACACTGAAGTCTATCGAGAACGAGTATCATTACCCCACGTGCGTTTCCTAAATACCCCTTCATTTGATCTCACCTACGAGGATGTCTTCCTCGCACCTAGCCGCTCAGAAATCGCGAGCCGCATGGATGTCGATCTCTCATCGATCGATGGCACCGGAACAACAATTCCACTGGTTGTCGCCAATATGACCGCAATTTCTGGTCGTCGTATGGCGGAGACGATCGCTCGCCGTGGTGGCATCGCCGTTATTCCGCAAGATATTCCGCTCGAAATCGTTGCCCAGGTGATCTCGTGGGTAAAGGCACGTCACACCTTCTTTGATACGCCTGTCACTTTGGCACCTACAGATACGGTGGCAGATGCACTTGATCTCATCAACAAGCGAGCTCATGGCGCGCTCATTGTGGTCGATGGCAAGAAGCCAGTTGGAATTGTCACTGAAGCAGATTGCGAACGCGTTGATCGATTCACACAATTGCATCTCATCATGTCACGCGATCTCATCACACTTAATGATTCAGTTGAGCCGCGTGATGCATTTGATTTACTCACTTCACATCGCCGCCGCTTAGCACCAGTTGTTAATAACAGTGGCGAGCTCGTTGGAATTCTTACAAAGGTTGGGGCACTTCGTGCAACTCTCTACTCCCCAGCTCTTGATGCAAACGGAAAGTTGCGTATCGCGACAGCAGTTGGAATTAATGGTGATGTTGTTGCAAAGGCAAAGGCACTCATCGATGCCGGGTCAGATGTCTTAGTCGTTGATACCGCTCATGGGCATCAAGCAAAGATGATTGAAGCTCTTAAGGCGATTCGAACCCTGAACCCAACAATTCCCATTGTTGCGGGCAACGTTGTAACCGCAGAAGGAACTCGTGACCTCATTGAAGCTGGTGCTGACATTATTAAAGTAGGTGTCGGTCCCGGTGCGATGTGTACAACGCGCATGCAGACCGGTGTCGGTCGACCACAATTCTCCGCTGTACTTGTATGTGCAGCTGAAGCGGCAAAACATGGGAAGCATGTCTGGGCCGATGGTGGAGTGCGCCACCCACGCGATGTCGCCTTGGCACTTGCCGCAGGTGCATCACAAGTAATGATCGGTTCATGGTTCGCTGGGACACTTGAATCACCAAGTGATCTCAATCGTGATTCAAATGGTCGCCTTTATAAGGAATCCTTCGGCATGGCTTCGGCTCGCGCAGTAGCGGCACGTACTGCCAGTGAAGGTGCCTTCGATAGGGCCAGAAAAGCCTTATTTGAAGAGGGGATTTCCTCTTCTCGGATGTACATCAATCCAGCTCGTCCTGGAGTTGAAGATCTGATCGACGAGATTATCTCTGGCGTGCGCTCAAGTTGCACATATGCCGGTGCTCATTCAATTCCAGATTTCTTTGCAAAGGCGATCGTTGGAATTCAATCTTCATCTGGTTATGCAGAGGGTAAGCCGCTCAACCAATCGTGGAAGTAAAGCTTCCTAATCAATTTCTCGCTTTGGGTCATTCGAGTCATCGAATGGCTCTTGCGGCTGTGAAAGTTTCCAGTACATATAAATAATAAATACACCGAAGAATGGCCACTCAGCGACATAGACCCAGCTTCGGTGGTTACCGCCAAGTGCGCGATCTAGCTCAAAGAATGCCATCAAGACACAGAGTGGAACTCCCCATAAGACCCATTTGCGATGTGGATCTGGTTGATTAGTTGGAGGCACTTCTTTACTCATCTTCTGCCTCCGCCAATAGTCGCTCGTTCTCAAACCAATCCTTCGCGGCTAAGACTATCCACATTGAGTCGATCAACATTCCCATCGCCCACATAATTGCACCACCAGTGTGCTGATCACTGAGCCCCATCGACATCGATGTGTTCTGAGGCAGTGAGTGAAGGACTCGGTTTCCCGAATAGAGGAAGAACCCAGTCATGGTCTCTGGCAGCATCATTGCGAAGAGCGAGAGGACACGTTGTGAATATGGAACGGGATATGGGTGCGGATTTCCTTCCATCACTGGGTAGTAATAGATGACTCCGCCGAGCAAGAAGAGAATTAACTCTAAGCAATGGATATTGGGATTCTTCATTCCTGCGTTAGCGAGCGGTGAGAAATGGGTCGCGATAAGGACACAGAGGAAGACCCCGAAACCAACTTCAGCCTTAAAGAGCAGTCGAATCAGTGGGTTTCGAGCGAGCGCAGATCCGACTCGACCAGCCCTGCCCTGCGACCCGAGTAAGAGCTTGAAAGGTGAGCCCAAAACGATCAATGGTGAGATCAGCATCATCAAAAGAATGTGCTGGACCATATGAACCCAGAAGGTATTGACCGCCTTATGGGGAATGGGTCCGACCAGGATCACCGCCATAAGAGCGATAGCTAGATAGAAGAACACCTGCCGGATAGCGCTGATATTTCGCTGTTTCCTTACCTCGTGTGAATACCAATAGGCAATCGTGAGGAGAGAGGCTGCGAAGGCAAGGTCCCAGATTGGGTTGAGTGCCACCCCCTGCATCACCTCCAAAACCTTATTCTCTCACAGGAGATTCTCATAAAAATGTTGCTTTACACGAGGGAAAACTCTTTTAAAGAACCAACAGAGAGCGTACCCTGAAATTAACATGCGTTCTTCAGAAGTTCACTTTAGTTTTATTGAGAACTAAGGTCTTTTATGAGAGAGAAGGAACAAGTGGAAACCTCCACGTACGAAGTGTCGGGAGGTAAGCGCTTGATCAGCGCCGTTGCCTTCCTCATATTTGGTGTTGCAGTTGTCGCGACCGTGGGGTTCACCCTCCACTCAGTCTCAGCTGATCCTCAACCAAAAATGTATGCAGCCATAAACGGAACAATTGATTACAACGGGAAGACGCTCAAACACGCGTTTATCACTGAAGGTGTTTATGGAGATCCAATCTCATCTAAAGCGCACGGTGCTTCGGGTGGATCACACCTTAACTGGCCGTCATACGGACCTTCGACGCACTTAGTTCTTCCTGCTCATGCTTACGTCACAATGACGTTGCATGTCTATGACAGTGGCGAGAAGCTCAACACCAATTACTTCGCGCGCGTTGTCGGAACCACCGATGGCAACGCTACCTTTGACGGTGCTGCCGCTTCTTCAATTCTTCCAACTGAAGTTCAGCACACCTTCACACTTCATGGACTTCCTACTTCGACACAGGATCCACTCTTCGTAAATATCCCGCTTCCTCGTGTTCAGACAGATGACAAAGGTAACAACATTCCAACAAAGGACCCAGGCACTAACAACACTGGTCATACTGTCGTCTTTTCATTTGTTACTGGAAGCGCTGGGGAATATGTCTGGAACTGCGAATATCCATGTGGCGATGGCACCTACGCCAAGTTCGGTGCAGTCATGGGCTCAACCGGTTACATGTCTGGAAAGGTGAGTGTCGTCAATGGCTGATCACAGCGCAGAGCAATTAGCTCCAACACCAGGAGAACGTGCCAGCACCTTCTTCAAGCGCCAAGATGTAGTTCGCACTGCGATCTACTTCGTTCTCTGGACTGCACTATTTGTTCTCCTTGGAACGCTCTTCTATCCAAAGTGGATGCCAACCATCATGTCAGTGGAGATGAAATCTGCTGAGAAGATCATGGTCTGGTTTACCGTGATCTCTGCGCCTGTTGCAGCGATTGTGCTTGCTGTTGCAACCAATGCATTCCTCAATGGACATCGTGGCGATACACCGCCCCCCGATGGTCCTGCGGTTCGAACTAATGGACCAGTTGTCGCTGTCTGGACAATAACTTCAACCGTCTTCGCACTCGTTGCAATTGTCTGGGGTCTTACCGAGATGAATGGCCAAGCGGTCGCTGCAGCAAAGGATGCGAAGAGCGCAATCACTATTGAAGTCACTGGGTCACAGTGGCTCTGGACATTTAAATATCCAGCACAAGGGATTGAGACTCATGAACTCAATCTCCCAGTTAACGTTCCGGTGGTATTTGATGTGCGCTCTGCAGACGTCAACCACTCATTCTGGCCAGTTCAACTCGGTGTGAAGATTGATGCAAATGCACAGACGACAACAGTTATTCATACGACTCCAATCAAAATTGGTCCTATTGATGTGAAGTGCGCAGAACTCTGCGGCCTCTATCACGCATATATGGAGACAAATGGTGCAGTGCAGTCACAGAGTGACTTCAATGCTTGGGTCACTGCACAAGGAGGACATAACGCATGAGTATCCTAGATAAAGCACACGCAACAGCTCGCCCAATCCCAAATCCAAAGCGGAGTCTGATCACCCGCTTACATATGGGTACTGGTTTTGTTGTGGGAGTGATCTTTGCATTAGCGGCTTACTACGGTTTACATCACGTCTATGCGACTTACACCGACAAGGTCCAGGATCCAATGTCGAGCCATGACAACAACATCATTCTCTTAGGAGCGATGTTCGCTTGGTCAATCGGCTTCCTCGTAGGTATCGGTGCATTTATTGGACCGTGGCGTTGGCTCATCGGTAAAGATCTCACCGATGAAGAGATTCTCTACATGGCGGGCGATGGCCAGGGTACTAAGCGTTACTTCAAGTACTGCACCGACCATAAGGTTGTTGGAATTCAGTATTTAGTAGGCGTGATGACGATGCTTGGCGTCGGTGGAACCATGGCAATGATGATCCGTACCAACTTGGCTCGTCCAGGTGGACACTTTGTTACCGCGACCGTCTACAACTCACTCGTTGGTTTGCACGGAATCACAATGATTATCGCGATGATTATCGTTGCAACCGGCCCATTCGGTAACTACATCATGCCAATCATGATCGGTGCTTACGATATGGCCTTCCCTCG
>Ga0208253_1000671_pt1 | contig 13263 bp, 12 predicted proteins | sample CryBogCBE10Oct08_FD_184573 | JGI IMG/M metagenome (GOLD analysis project Ga0208253, IMG submission 184573) | Freshwater microbial communities from Crystal Bog, Wisconsin, USA - CBE10Oct08 (SPAdes) | ecosystem: Environmental > Aquatic > Freshwater > Lake | place: Crystal Bog, Wisconsin, USA...
TGCAGTATGATTAAAGTACTTGTTACTCCAGCGGTTCCTATTACGGTATATCTCTTCAGACAACTCCTTTATAGTTTCTAAACGTGTGGTGTTGCTTGTTTTCTCGAAGTTAGCTACCTCGATCTTATCCACCTGACCGTTAGTAAATGTTGCAGTAAACTCTATCCAGCAGTCATTGTTACCTGGTACGTCGTTCGGTTTGTAATCATAGAAGCTAAGCTTACCGTGATAGTTTGTATCTTCCCAATATTCCCCAGATCGTTCTAAGCGGCCAAAACTATGCTCGGAGCCTGGTTCCGAATCAGCCCACTTATGTACTTTAAACTTTTGTAATAACAGTCTACCGTTCTCAATCTTGTAATTAGAAATACTTTCATTTAAACCTTTAGTCTGAAACTCAGTACATGCATTAGGTAATCCCTCCTCCCACATTTCATCTGTCCAAGGTAGTTTGTCTTTAACTGTTATTATGTCGTACATTCCCATATTAACCCTATTATAATGTACCTATTAGTTAATTCAACTACGTATATTTAACCTCTGGATTGAGTAAGTATTACCATATGAAACGCGACATCTATAAACTGTTAGCTGAAAAGTATCAAGTTGTACAAGAAAATCCATTAGAGACAGAAATCACCTCTGATGGTGGTCATAAGTCCGATCACAACGTAGAAATGGCTCGTACCAAGTCCCATCAAGTAATGGAGATTGCTCCTAAGTTACACGAGATACTTGAGAAGATGGATGCTGATGCACCTCTTAAGGCTTGGATGGTAACTCATGTTACTCAGGCAGCTGATATGTTACAAGATGTTTTAGCTAAGTTAGAAGAAGAGACAGAAGAGATTGAACACGTAGCTGCAGAAGAAAAGACTCACGAAGAAGAGGAAGAATAAGATGAAAAAGTACGATTACACTAACAGCAAATTAGGTGAAAAGTATCAGTTAGTAACTGAAGGCGCACACCTTACTTTAAGAAAAGAGATGTTTAAAGAAGAGTGCTGGGATCATGAAGCTGATCGTCCAGTAATGGAATGTTGGAATGAAGATGGTACTATTAAAAACGAATGCTGGTCAAGTGGACCTGGCACCCTTTCTGCTCAAACCGGTTACGGTGGAACAGGAGAAGAGGGTGAATTAGGTGAAGCTGCTCACCCTGCTGCTAGTGCTTTAGTAGGCCATATACGCGGTGCTATTGAAGCTGTAGAAGAACTAAAAGCATCTGCACATCCAGATTCAGCTGAATTAATGGAACATTTCAAAAATGTTCTTAGCGAATTAGCAGAAATTGCTGCTGACTTAGAAGACTAATTAAATAGATCTAAGTTAATAGATAATTCTGAAGAAGAGGCTTTGGCACCACCAAGGCCTATTTTTTTGAGCTTATTCGGGTTAACTTTATACCAAGCAAGTTTTCCTTCCCTAGAAGCATTAACTATGTAGCCATTTAGACCTGGCTTCTCTTTTAGCTTTTCATACGCTAGACGGTAAAGCATAGCACTTGCATTTTGTTCCGGTGTACCTTTCGAGCCTAACTTACCATACACTATACGTATATTGTCAGTCAAGTAACGAAATACATCATAATCTAATAAATTGGTCTTGTTAACGTCCCATGCTGTTTTAACTGCATTGTCTATTGCTTTAGATATGGCTTCTACGTTTGCAAAAGCTTCTTTTAAAACAAACCCGTCAAAGTTACCTGGATTAGAGGTAGGTAGCTTTTGTGCAGGTGTTTCAGTTTCTGTTAATTTGTTCGGCACATTAAACCTAAGCGTAGATAATAATGTATTGAAACCGAATATAGCATTTAAAAGTATATTATTGTCTTTACCTTCTAAACCACCTGCTCTTCTAAACTTACCTATCTTAAGCATATTACCTGATACATTATCGTATGCTTTTACTTCTACCCCCACACCATCAACTAATAAGTCCGGACGCCCAACACCACGATTGTCTAGTACTTCATAGTTTTTAGCTCTATTATTAGCTAAGAGCCAAAATACAGCCATTTCTCCGTTACCTGAACCTTTTGTACCGCCTGCTACTTCTCCTGCTTTAGGTGGTGTTAATTCATATAAAGCTTTCCACGTTTTTAAGTCTACACTATCTGTAATTTGATTTGTACCTAAATTGATACCTACCCGTACTGATCTATTAGGGTTAATACCAATATCTCGTAAATGCTGTTCAATTGTTTTTACGTATAATATACTTCTATCTAGTTCTTTTATTTGTGCTTTAATTGCAGCACGTTGTAACTTTACATCCTCTTCATTACTATCTTTCTTACCTGTAAGAGGAGAGAATCTAGTTTCTTTTAAAACCTGTTCGTAAAGATTTTCTGCTGTAATTTTTTTACTTGTATAATTACCAAGCAGTACACTATCATAAAGATTGTTTAGATTATCTGACATGTTTATATTTATTGAGATGTTAGTATATGCCAGATAGCAGCTTTGTCGACACCATTTGGTATCATTTCAAATGCTCTACGCATTTCGCCGTTTGCAAGATAAGTTCTAAACTGTGTACCTGAACCTAAACGAGGGGTAGGTTTAATGTTTACAGCTTTTAAATGGTCTGAAAACCTAGCCATATTATCATACCTACCAGCATCCTCTACATCTGAATAAAGATTAACTGTAATGTTACCAGCTTCAGGAGACTCGTTTAATGTAGCAACATACTCATAAGTCGTTCTTACTGGTGATATGTCTGCTTCAACAATATGTATTTTTGCTCTATATTGTTCTAATAAAGGCTTGTAAAGATTCCAAATAGCTAGTTTCTTTTCAATGGTTATATTAGCTTCATCTCTTTGAGTTCTAGAAATGATAATATAAACGTCGTCGTTCTCTTTAGCTGCAAGTTTTGCTGCCTCGAAATGTCCAATATGCGGAGGATTAAAACCACCACCAAAGAAACCAATACTATAAGCAGGTTCTTGTACTGGACCATCTTCAGTTACTGTTACCGGCTTTCTACCGCGTTCACCAGCATATAAGAAATTGTTTGCACTGAAATTAATTCTATCTACTATCTTAACTTGATTAGGGGTGTCACCGATATATAGTACATGCCCTTCACCTGGAGCAGTAATGTAAGAATCACCAACAGGTATAAATGATGCCATCTTACTGAGATGGCCCTCTACATTAGCTAGAAGATGTTGGAATATGAGCTTGATACGAATCATATCGTATGTTGCTCCAAGTAACCCACTTAAGGAGTTTCTATTTTTATGTAAATAGTTTATAAGATTAGTAATCTTTTTCTCTGCATTAGCTTTACCACGTTCACCAAGCTTAGCAGCTCTATCGGTTATTTTTTTCCTTGCAAATACACTAAAACCTTTATAATATTTGTCTAAACTGAAATTCTCTCCGCTTACAGCTGCTTTAAATATACCACCACCAGTACGAACCATATAGTTTGTATACTCGCGTAATAAACTTACCAATGTATTATCAGTAATATAATCTGTATCAAAGTCGTTTGATATACTACTAATTTTTATCTTAGCATCGCGTAACAGAATGTCTAAGGTATTTTTTATATTAGCATCTAATTGTAGGTCTAGTGTTTTGTAATTAGAACCTTCAGCAAACACACCAGCCTTTTTCAAACTATTAACTACACGAGAAACATCTCTACCTGCCATAGTCGATGTAACTTTATCTCCGGAAGCATTTACATTAAACGCAGAATGTATAACAATACCAACTTTAGCATTTGAAGCCTCTTTGTATAGAAGAGATTCTGAATCTACTGGTATAGCATATGTAATAAGGTTAGGTTGAAATGTAAGGTAGTTTTTTCCTTCTATAGATTTCACTACTGGTGGTCTAGAAGGAGAGTATAACAAGTCTCCTTGATACATTAAACCAGAATTATCATAACCTTGTTTAAGATAAGGAAAAACACTCTTAAGTACATCTCTTAATCCAGGCGCATCTTTATAAAGTAAATCTGCTTCTTCAAGACTATGTACTAAGTTAGGTACGTTGCTAAAAATTGTTTTTGTACCGACAAAGAATTGATTATCATATTTTGGTCTTGGGTCAATTCCCCAAAATAGAGCTGGTGCACCGTCTACCTTTAAATTAACAGAAGTCTTACTTTGAAAGCCTTCTAGATAAGAAGTAAAGTTTTCTACTTGTTCGACAAACTTCGCAAAACCAGCTTTACCTTCTTCAATAGCAAGGTCTTCTAAATGTGATAAATGTCTTTTAAGAGTGCTATCGTCAACAGCTGCTTCTTTTAGAAGCTGAGAATTATAGTATTTCTTAAAACTTATCATGATGGTTTATAATATTTACTACCAATTAGGTTTAAACCATTCGTTAAATAAAAGCTGTATATATTTTCCAATATACCTTCATCTGCATACCACGCGCTTAATGACGAAACAGATTCTGATAAAGTAGTAGAAAGTCCGCTGCTTCTAGTGTTCCAATCGATTAAATTGTTAACAGGTGTATTACTATAACCTGGTTTATATACAAAAAATCTATAATAGTTTGAAACTGGTGTCTTTACTCCCCACCCAAAGAATGCACTTAATGGGTATGCTGTAATTGGGTAAGCAGATGCAGGGTATGTGCTTAGCGGGAAGAAACTCTGCATATTATGTGCAGTAACTGCAGCATATGATGTTATATGCGGTACTTCAAGTAACTCGTAAAACTCTGGATTAAAAATATCATTCAATACTATCCCCTGTCCTTCGTAAACTATATCACTAAAATTGTAAGCTGTTAAGGCATCTCCAAGGTTTGTATGTCCGCTTAAAGCATCAAAGTTAATGTTATATTTTTCTCTCGTACCCCATAGCTGTTCATGAGAAGTACTATACAAATCAAACTGTCTCTGTAGTACAGGCGGTAATGTATAGTTATAATCGTCAAATTCTGTATCAATTAAACTAGCTAAAGAGTATAGTTGATCAACACCAGCAGTTGCTACGTCTTGAGTGTTAGCAACGTAATTAGCAGTTTTTTCATATGCTATTGTACCAAAATTCTCGGTAGGGTGTACATTATCACCTGCTACAGCAGATAAGAATGTAATTAGATTTGTATCATCAGAAATGAACGGCTGTAATGCATAAGTTTGTAACTGTTCACCATAGTTAAAGCTTTCATTAATTTTACGTACAAAATATGTCTTATAAAAGTCTGTAACATCGAACTGATATGAACCTACTAGATTAGTTGCAGATAAGAACCCATACGTACTAGCATATAGGTATCTTCCGATTTCAACGTATATACCGTTTTGCGGTGGTGGTTCAATAATTGTTTCTAGGTTAGCCGTACTTAAAAGAAGATTAGTTGTAACTATCCCGCTAGATAACAACACTGACGAAAGAGGAGGGGTACTTAAAATATTCTTATAATAACCGCCTGTATCTCTATTCAACGAATCATATCTTGAGAACTGAAATGTAGGTGCATATACTGAAGCTGCATTTTTTGGAGTAACTGTAGAATATACGTAAGGGTTAGGAGGTCCTGCGAGCGGGTAATTTAATAAAACTTTGTTACTAAATTCACTAGATGGTAAATAAGGACCATTTATTGTAACGAAGAAGTTTGTATCCATATTTGCCCAAACAGTATCTGGCATTGGTATGGAACCACCGTTTACTGATACACCGAAGTGATCTGCAGATAAGTTCTTTACATAAAAGCCTGCAGATAAAAATACATTACTGTTCGAATAAGAAGGTACACTATTATCGTTTATATCTTGCGGGTTGTATCTATTTTTTGTATTATATACAATCCATAATTTCGGTACTGTAACAGTATAGTAATTTAATGAAGGTATATCATCAATATAATAAAAGTCAAATGTACCAGTATAACCTACCAGTACACCGCTTGCTGCAGTGGTAGGACGTCCTAATGAAGTAATATAAACTGGGTTTGTATTCTCTGCAGTGAGAGCATTAAAAACATTACCGTTTACGTCTGTGAATCTCCAACGAGGTCTTAGTTGTGCGTACTTGTTATCAGGAGTTACAACTTCCCAAGGTTGTGAAAGAGAATTGCTAGAATAAAAACTAAAATAAATATAGGGTGTAGAAATATCTGAAACACTATACTTAAAAGTGAGCGGAGTAGGTTGGTTAAGTAAGCCCGGTGGGCACGATTGAAAGCCGTGATACAGTGCATTTGCTGAAACAGGTGCTGATGATAGATCAGGCCAGTTAGTATAATCCCATGTTAAGGAATCTTTTATATAATTAGCTACAAGAAAATTATTTGAGAATGTTTGTAATGGGTCACCGTTCTTAGGTATAACTGCTAACTTTATTTCATATGTACCAGGCCAGTTATATGTATGAGGTTCACTTATTAGTAAGTTATTTTTTACTTGAGTAACTTCAACTTCAGTACCATCTCCAAATTGAAAGAATAAAGAAAATTGGTTTAATATACTAGCTGGTTGTATATTAGTTACTGTAGTTACAGTACAAATAATAGGAGTAGCATAGGTGAACCCGCTCACAGCTGTAGTCAGCGTGTCAGCTACTCTTATGGTAAACCCTGGGGAGCTAATATAGTTTGAAACACTCATAGTAACCGCTTATTAAATAGTTATTACTGATGTATCTTGCGTTACATCGGAAGTAACAATAATGCGATTTGAAAAATCGTTAATGTCGCTAAAATATAGAGCTTGGAAATCTTCAAGCTGGTAATTTTTTGCAGTAATTGTAATATCGTTGCTAGGATAAGATGGGTTCCATACTACTAGAGAAACACCTTGTATAATTTCTCCAGTATCTAAACGTTGAGTGTAAACGCTATTAACTCCGTTTATGCTCTCTATTTGTGCAGTTAAGTTAACAAGGTTAATATTATAACCTAATGTTAACATAGTAGGATCAAAAAAAGACTGTACTATACCAGTTATTTTATTCTGTATAAGCTGTGTAGATATTTTTGCAGTACGATCAAGCTTTACTACTAATCTTGTTTGAGAAATAATTGTGTTGATGTCTGTTTCGGTTCCGTTTCCGTAGCCTGTTGTTACAGCTTTATAAATAGGATCCATTACTATAATATCTGAGGTAAGGGTTTTCTTATCTGCGGCTGTATTTATAATAAGAGACTTTTGTGCGGGTGTAAGATAATTTACGTAATTGTTTGTATTTAATTGAGTAGCTCTAGGTAGAGCGTATATGTAAACATTATTAAAATTACATGCAGTTGAAAACGCTAATTGATTATATAAAACTCTATTGTCTTGATTAGGCTGCGTTAAACCTATATTGTAAAGGTAACGTATATGATTGTTTATGTAATCGTTGTTACTATATACTATAGTATCTTGTACGATGTTATTAAACGTAGATTTAATAAAGTTTTGATAATCTTGAGTAGTAACTAATCTATATTGAGATTTAAACGCTCCTGGAGCATTAGCACGTATACTATCAGCATTCTCTGCATCTGTATACACTGTTGATGGGTTATTGTTATCAAACTGTAATGTAGTTATGTTACTATCAGTTAAGTATTGTAGATCTGGACTGAACACGTCTGCTTGTATAGTACTAAATTGAGTAGTATTATATATAACAGCAGGTAAGCTGTTTAAGGCATGTGCTCCAATTTCTCCATCAGTACCTAGGGATTGTAAATAATAAATTGCTACAGTATCGCCGGCATTGAGTTGTAAACCATTTATACCGTTACCGAATTTGAGTTCGTAATTTTGACTTTCATTTAATCTTGCTTCGTAGCTTGTAGACGTTGCGTTTTCAAGATATAAAGATTCAGTACGCTTCCATTGCGTCCATTTATTAGTCTTAACACTGTTTACATATACATCAATGTTAAAATGATCAACGTTAACATTACTACCAGGTGCTACAAATATTACTTCATTAGTTACCCCTAATGCGGTGTATAACGGATACTCAGTCCATTTACCTTGGTAAAGTAGCGTTTGATTGCCCACACTTTCTAAATACTGGTTAGCAGTTAGAGTTTTAGTAAAAGTAATATCTGCATTAAATGAGTATGGTGCGTTATTAACTCTTATAAACGAATAACGTGGTATAGTATAAGAACCGGTTGTTAAGTCACTAGTAGCAGAACAAGTAAACGTCGCTGTAGCTGTTTGTTTACCTATAGGAGAATAATTAATTATTTTTACAACTCTGTTTATGTTTTCATATATTTGAGAATCACTAAACATACCTTCAGACGAAGTTTTGTTTAGATAAAACATAAATGTATGAAAGGAATATGCTATTATGTTTGTAATAGCGGTAATATTAGAACCTTCTAGATATTGATCAGTAAACAAACCGCTTTGTGTTAAACGGTTACGCATGAAATCTCTAAGATTGGTCGCGTCAAACGCAATATATTCGTTTGGCTGTATATTTAATGCTGATGCGTCTGTGTATGTAGTTGACATCTTTAGGAAAGAGTGTAGCCTGTTTTATTTAAAACTCCAGGAATTCTGACATTCTTGTTGTTTAAGTAAGGCATAGTTATATTTAAGTCGATGTAATAGGTTTGCTCGTCTACATTAAAGTTAATGTTTATATTTTGTACGGTAACACGAGGCTCATATACTGTTAAACCGTTAAGTATTGCCTTGCCTATAAGATTGCCAGTTGATTGGGATACAGGTTCAAACAAATACTGGGTAAGGTTTAAACCGTATAATGGATTTAATAAGTTTTGACCTGGTAAAGTATTGAACAGAGAATTAATCGAATTTTTTATAGCCGCTTCGTCATAATCTGTTGTTATATCCTTAACAATAGGATTACTAAAGTCTAAATGTAAATCCGAGTAAGTATAGTTATTGGTTATAACAGTAACTCGTTGTAAACCTGTAAAACTTAAGGATGGCATTGTAAAATACTTAGGGAAGGAGTAAGTAATATCATCATATGAAAAACAGTAAGTTTAACTCTTTATTCCAGGAAGCCTACTCGCGTTACACAAAAGGTAACGGTTTTTTAGTAGGTGATGTCGTTAAATTAAAATCCGGCTACGAGAATCTAGAGAGTTATAAAAAATTAGGTGAAAACGTTAAACAACGTATTAAAGATATAATCAGCACCGGTAACAATATCCGTGTAGGTAAACTACACAATACAGATGTTGCTGCTAGATATAGCGCAGACAATACAGATAGCGCACAAGCTAACCTTGCTGATTGTTACGAAGAAGCTTCTCCAGGTTTCTGGCGCAACTTAATTACTATTCCAGTTGAATGTTTAGAAGAAATTAATACTGGTGCCAATTTAGCCCCTGTTCCAGAAGGACAAAGAGACACTAAGGAACGTGTTGCCGGGCCTGAAAAAGTAGGCAAACATAAATGGCATAAAGGTAAAGCTATAAACGATCAAAACGAACTCGGTAAAAAACAAAACTGGGTTAAAGGCGGCGACTATAAATTAGGAGAAAAGAATACTGAGCTTCCTCATTCAAACAAATACAATGATGAATTGCCTCCTAAAGTAAAAGATTTAAAGAAAGTAAAAGAGTTAAAAGAATCTGCTACAAAACTATCTGAGAATGCTTTAGACAGTCTTTACATTAAAATTCTCAATGAAGATGTGGGCGCAGAAGGTCAAAGTGCCAATGGCTCTCTTGATAGTGGTGACCAGTTAGCTGGTAACCCTCAAATGCAATCTGAAGAACGAAAAGGTGTAATAATTAATGGTAAAGAAGTTGATATGAATACTATAGAAATAGATGATATCGACATGCACGATTACCCTGACTTTTCAGATGCTTTTGTTTCGAAAGCACAATTTGTTGATGGTACACCACTAACTGATGATGAATTAGAGGAACTACAAAATAATGTCGATGTTAACAGTTTAGCACATGATACATTACATGAAACGAAACCGTCTTCTGTTGAAGAGAAGGTTTGCCCTATTTGTGGTAAAGATGTATGTATGTGCAAAAAAGAAGAATCAATATCTCAAGATATTAGCTTCAAAGGTCCAAAAACATACCTACCAGGGGGCGACGTAAACGATCCTGCTTCAGCTATTAAAGCTTCTAAAATCTCACACCACGGAAGCTAAAGCAATAAGACAGGAGAAGAAATTAATCTCTTGATCCATTACTAAAGCACTTCGATAAAGATATTCAGAGACTTGCAGCAATGCAAGTCTTTTTTTATCTTCTGGAATAGAGCTCTTATACACTGCATTAAACAAGTCTTTCATTAACTTAGGATAATCGTTTCCAAAGGTTTGTTCCGACTCTATAACGAATTTACGTATAGACGTAAGGTCTTCTTTGTTCACGGTTTTATCCAGGATCTCTTGTGCGAATCCCTCATTATTAATTGTACTGCTAATAGACAATACACCATCAACGACACTACGTTGAATATAGTTAATAATTCTTCGTAAATCCGGATAGTGATAACGAATAACCTCTTTGATCTTCTCTATTTGTTCTTTATCTACCTGTATCTTTTCCTGACGGAGAATGAAACCTATTCGTTTAGCATATTCTCCAATAGGAGGAGTAAAATCAGTGAAAACTTGGCATCGAGACTGAATCGGTTGGATAATACGATGTAAATAGTTGCCAGTGAGGATAAAACGGGTATTACCAGCATACTCTTCCATAACATTACGCAGAGCTCTTTGACCGGCATCAGTAAAGTTATCAAACTCGTCCAGAAAGATAATCTTAATCTTGCCGTCCAGGCTTTTAGTTTGAGCAAACGTAAGAATAGAGGTGCGGACTTCGTCAATGCCGTTCTTTTCGCTTGCGTTAATGTACAAGTATTGTGCATCTAATATTTCGTTAATAATTACTTTTGCTAATGTGGTCTTACCTGTACCTGCATTACCAACAAGTAACATATTAGGTATTTCATCTTTACGTTTACATTCTTCTACGAACGTACGTAAAGACTCAGATAGAACCATATCGGCCAGTTTAGTTGGTCTAAAACGTTCTACCCATATATTCATTAACTGTTCGTTAATTGTCATTATTTTTTATCAGATGAACCGAAGCCTTTTTCACCGCGGGTAGTTTCACTTACTTGATCTGTCCATTCAATATCAGCTTGAATTAAAGGATAAACAATAAGCTGAGCAATTTTATCACCTGCTTTAAACGTTTGATCTTCTGTACCGAAGTTGTAAAGCTTAATACCCATATCACCTCTATAAGGGTTGTCAATAATACCAAAATGAGGGAAGATATGCTTCTTAAAACCTACTCCAGAACGACCTTCTACTCGGATCCAATAACCTGGTGTAACATAACCTAATTTAAGACCTACAGGTACTACAGCATAACCTTTAGCTGGTACAGTAACTTGCTCAACAGCTGTAAGATCTATACCAGAATCCCCTGTATAGGGGTCTGCGTGGTTAAACTTAGGTAACACAGCTAAATCGTGTGTCTTAACGAATTTAATAGTAACAGGGAACATAATTGAGTAGTATAAGGTATATTATTGATAAATCAAGACTTGCCATAAATATTATTGTGAATCAACCGCCTTTACCGGATAATACAGCATCGGATAATCAAAACGTAATAAATCAAATAGATAGTTTTATTGCGGGATTAAATTCCGAGGATAGAGAATTAGTCGGTAAAGATTATGCTAAAGATATAGAAGCAGAAGTTAAGGTTGAAGTACCTAAAACAGAGCAAGACATTCAAGACTTTATATTAAAGAATTCTGCAGAATTAGCCACTCTAAGTGTAAAGAGTGTTAAAGATTTACAACGAGTAATTGCTGCAACTGGAGATGCTGAACAAATGGCAGGTCTGGCAAGTCTTATAACTGCTGGCGCTGGTGCTATTGAAACTATCAATAAAATACATTTACAGAATAAGAAAGCAGAAGCTAATAAAGATCTTAAAAAGATAGAGATAGAAGGTAAGAAAGAAATACAACGTCTAAAAAATGACGGGTATTTAAATCTACCTCAAAGCAATACAAATGTACTAGTAGCTACTCGTGAAGAAATTATAGCTCAATTAACAGGTAAAGTAAAAACTAAAACTGTTAACGCTACTAATGAGGTTATTGAGTTGGAGCAGCAGGTGGTGCCACCTTCGCAGCCTTCTTCTTAGCTTTAAGAACTTCTATTAATACTGCCAGTAGGATTATACCACCTAAAGAGGCTCCTACTACCCACATCTCTACAGTAGCGGCAACATATGCTAATCCAAGAGATAAGATTGAACCTATACCCATTGTAATGTTCTTTAAGAGTATAGCAAGTACTAAGAATAGTATTCCAACACCAATTAAAGCTTTAACCATTAAAGCAATAAGTTCTGCTTTTTGAGCTGCTTTAGCCATTGCAAGCTGATCAGCAGCTTCTTGTTTAATTTTGTTTAACTCTGCATCTTTTTCAGCTTGTAGTCTATTTAGAGTAATTTTTTCTGCTTCTCTTATAGCAGCTTTTTCTTTTTCTTTCTGATCGATAACTGCTTGTGCGTTGTCTAAAGCTTGTTTCTGTACTACAGCTAATTCAACAGCACCGTTATATTTGGTATATAGCTGATCTATAGTTAATGCTTTTTCTTTATTAATTTCAGCTGTAATAGCTGCTTTTTGAGCATCTGGAAGTTTATCAGTACGGTTCATTATTTCTTTAGCACGTAAGTGTGCTACAAGTGTGTTCATATCTTGCTTCTTTTTCTCTTGAGTGACCATATACACACCATAATTTAATTCCCCAATCTTAGCAAAGTTTTCATCATCTTTCTTCTTTAAGTCATCGTATGCTTTCTGTAGATCATTTCTAAATGCAGCATATTTTGCTTCCATTTCTTGACGAGCCGCTTCAACCTTCTTATTAGCTTCAGCCATTTGATCTACCTGTTTTTGCGTGTCTTCAGCTTTTACAACAGCAACCGCCTTTTTACCTATTTCTGTGGTAGGGCTATTGCTAAATGCGTCAGGTGTTTTTATACCAAGTGTACAACTAGTTAAAAACAGAAGGGATAATAATGCAAACTTTTTCATACTAATACTTACATAAAAAAAGAGAGAGATTTCTCTCTCCCTTATGTACCTTGCCAATATAATTACTGCTCTAATTTAAAAAATTCAATAATTTTTTGTATATCAGGTTTACAAGTCTCGCACCTATCCGCACAGCTGCAATACTGTTGTAAGTCTTCAATAGTTTTTATATCCTCGTGTTTATCAACAAGATGGATAATTTCCTTATACGAGATGTTATTGCAACTGCAGTGTGTACCAGTTAATTCA
>Ga0208253_1000677_pt1 | contig 13155 bp, 20 predicted proteins | sample CryBogCBE10Oct08_FD_184573 | JGI IMG/M metagenome (GOLD analysis project Ga0208253, IMG submission 184573) | Freshwater microbial communities from Crystal Bog, Wisconsin, USA - CBE10Oct08 (SPAdes) | ecosystem: Environmental > Aquatic > Freshwater > Lake | place: Crystal Bog, Wisconsin, USA...
ACTTTAGCCGGTGAGCAAGTTAACGCACCAATGGACATGGGTATGGGTGCTGACACTGGTATGCCTCCTGCTCCTGGTGCTGATGTTGGTTTAGATGCCGCAGGTCCTGGCATGGACAGCGACATGGATACTGATGGTTTTGATGCAACTGATGCCGCCGCAGGTGGCGAAGAAGAATTAGGCCGCGAGCGTCGTTAATGCGTATTAAGGATATTATCCTAGAGTCCAACGTAATGGACGAAGTGATTGAAGATGAAGCAGATACTCGCGGAGATTCTGCTTTAATCACTACACTTGAATGGTTACGTCATCAAGCTGAACAATCAAATGCAGTAACACCACGTGTAGCAGTTGACACAATTATTGATCGTGTACGTGCCATTCCTGGTAATGAGGCTTTTAATTATGCCGCGCTTGATGCCGCATTTAAGAGTAACGAAAGTGTTAAGGCTTTGGTTAAGAGTATTGATGATGACACCCATTCTGGTGGCAAATATGTTTATCTAAGCCCTCCAGAAAATACATTGGACACTACCGACCCATTGGGTGCTCAAGGTGCTCCAGCCGGCGATCCTAGTAAGATCGTTTCCAAAATGGCCAACAAGGCCCGCAGTAACTAAACCAAAATCCTTGACCAATTGTTGTAAATACGTTATAATAGCGTAAAGGAGTTTGGGTATGAAAAAAATTCTATTAATTATTTTATTGTGTGCATCGTCATTGGCTCATGCTGATCGCTGGCACCACGGTGGTGGACATTATTATTGGCATCCAGGTTATGGTTGGGTACTGCCAGCTGTAGTTGGCGGTGCTATTGTTTATGAAGCTACCCGTCCACCTGTAGTAGTACAACAACCTCCGGTATACGTACAACAGCCACCAAGTCCACCTACGTATCCACAACCAGCTGGATACCACTGGGAAGCTATATTAGATGCCAATTGTAATTGTTACAAAACTGTATTGGTTCCTAATTAAATGAAATACTTGTTTACATTTTTTGTCTTAACCAGTGTGAGTGTTACCTCAGCCGCCGGGCTTAACGGCATAATTAATGACCCGGGTAAAAAACCTGTTGTAACTCCACAGCCGGCACCACAACCACCACAACCTCCTAAACCACCGGTAAAGAAATAATATGGCATATTCAGACAAAGTAATCGATCACTACGAAAATCCACGTAACGTGGGCAAGATGGAAATAGACGATACAGTAGGCACTGGCATGGTTGGTGCTCCTGCCTGTGGTGATGTAATGAAACTTCAAATAAAGGTAGTAGATGGGATTATTCAAGACGCTAAGTTCAAAACATACGGGTGCGGCTCAGCGATTGCATCAAGCTCACTGGTCACAGAATGGGTTAAGGGTAAAACTCTCGATGCCGCAATGGAAATTAAAAATTCTCAGATTGCGGAAGAACTCGCCCTTCCGCCAGTCAAAATCCACTGTAGCATCTTGGCCGAAGATGCAATCAAAGCGGCTGTAAATGATTACCGTAACAAGCACAGCAAGTAAAAAAATTCTAGCTAACCTGGCTAAACGTGGTCGGGGTGTGGGTATCCGTGTGGGTGTTAGAACTACAGGTTGCTCTGGCATGGCTTATGTGTTAGAATACGTAGACAAATACGAATCCGAAGAAGGCGTTATAAATTATGCTCAACAGGATTTTGTTGTATTAGTAAGCCTTAAAGATAATGTTTATCTTGACGGTATGGAAATAGATTATGTAAGACAGGGCCTAAACGAAGGCTTTGAATTTCGTAATCCAAATGAAAAGGATCGATGTGGCTGTGGCGAGTCATTTAGAATATGATAATCAACAAATACAATTACGAAAAAATTGATAGAACAACAGTAGATGGTAAAAGGCATTATTGTTTACCTAACGGCGATAAGGTTCCTAGTGTAACAACTATTCTTGATCGTACTAAACCACAAGAACAAAAAGAAGCACTTGCTAACTGGAAAAAACGTGTAGGCGAAGCACAGGCACAGGCAATTACTACAGAAGCCGCTAATCGTGGAACACGTATGCATGCCTATTTAGAAAGCTATATTCTAAGTGATGATTTGAAACCATTGCCTAGTAACCCTTATGCTCACCCTAGTTGGTTTATGGCCGCAGAAGTTATTCTCAATGGCTTTCAGTATATAGATGAATTTTGGGGCTCAGAAGTGCCTGTTTATTATAGTGGGTTATATGCTGGTACTACTGACTGTATTGCAGTATGGAAAGGTAAGCCTGCTATCATCGACTTTAAGCAGACTAACAAGCCTAAGAAACGTGAGTGGATTGGTGACTATTTTATACAATTAGCCGCTTATGCACAGGCACACAATGAGACTCACGGTACTGATATCAATACCGGCGTTATTATGATGGCCGCACAGCCTAAATTACTAGAAGATAACACCTATTCTAAGCCAGAATACTTAGAATTTGTTATCGAAGGTGACGAATTTGCCTACTGGGTTGACGAGTGGAACAAGAGAGTTGAGCTATACTACCTAACCGCATAAATACACTATAAAGTTAGGGTTAGTATAAATGGCAATTCTTCAAATTTCACAAATTCAGGTAAGACGTGGCCTTAGACAGGATTTACCACAGCTTGCATCTGGCGAGCTAGGTTGGGCAATTGATACACGTCAGTTGTATATTGGTAATGGTACCATTGCTGAAGGTGCTCCTTCTGAAGGTCTTTCAGAAGTTTTAACTGAACACTCGGTATTAAATTTCACATACACTATTCAAAGTAATGTTACTAACCTAACATCAAACGTCAACGGCCTAAATGGTAATGTTAATACTATTAACAACCAAATTATAGCAATTCAATCAGGACAGTTTAACAGTAATATTGTTACCTTGCCTAGTGTTAGCTCAGGTACTATTACTACCATTAGTGGATCAAATGCAACAATTTATTATGCACTATCACAAACCGGTAAAGAACGTAGCGGTGTAATTACAGTTGTACGTAATGGGTCAAACTATACCTACACAGATGAATACACTGAAACATCACGAACTGATGTTGTATTAAGCGTTAGTGGAAATTCTACCATTGCAAGTCTAAACTACGCTACAACATCCTTGACATCATTTTCGTGGCAAACTAGAACTATATAAAGTAAAGAATGTTTCAACTCCCGGCTGAGGACCGACTGAGGTCCTGGCGTGATTTTCGATCCTCGTTAGATTCTCTTACACTAGAGCAAGCATTAGTCCAAACTGCAGAGTATTGGGATAGGGCACCTTTCACCCCGTATCATTTAGATCCGGACGCAATCGAAACTTGGCCAGACCCTTGGCAACTAGTGGATGAAAACGTCTATTGCGATATTGCAAAATGTCTAGGAATAGTCTATACTATACTGTTAACTAAGCATAGAATGGACTTAGACATCGAAATACGAGTATATAACGACCCTAAAACTGGATATGATTATAATTTAGCTTGGATCAATCAAGGAAAATATATTCTTAATATGATTGACAGCCAGGTTGTAAATAACAAACAGTTCGATGAAACATTAAGTTTGAAACAGCAGTACACAGCAGTTGATTTAAGATTACAAAATTACTAGAAGAGATATCAATGACGACAATTCAAGTCACAAAGCGAGAAGGTCACCGAGAGGACCTAGACCTAGAAAAGTTACACAAAGTAGTGTTCTGGGCCACACAAGGAATTACTGGTGTTAGTGCCAGCGAAGTAGAAATAAAAAGTCACATACAGTTTTATAACGGAATTAAAACAGCCGACATTCAAGAAACCCTTATTAAGAGTGCCGCAGATTTAATTTCAGAAGAAACACCGAATTATCAATACGTAGCGGGTCGTTTAATTAACTACCATTTACGTAAACAAGTTTATAATGACTACACACCATGTAGTCTATTAGAGTTAGTAACACGAAATGTCAATTCAGGTTTTTATGATCGTGGTTTACTGGAAGCATACTCAGACGATGAATGGAGAACCTTAGACACTTATATACATCACGATCGTGATGAGAACTTTACTTACGTGGCCATGGAACAATGGCGCGGTAAGTATCTAGTTCAAAACCGTGTTACAGGCGACATCTACGAAACTCCTCAAATGGCCTATATGTTAATTGCGGCCACATTATTCCAAACGTATCCGCAGGAAACTCGACTACGTTGGGTAAAGGATTATTATGATGCAATTAGTCTTGGAGACATTAGCCTTCCTACCCCTGTCATGGCTGGTGTACGCACTCCTCAGAAACAGTTCAGTTCCTGTGTTCTCATTGAAACAGATGATAGCCTTGATAGCATTAACGCTACTGCTAGTAGTATTGTCAAGTACGTATCCCAAAAAGCCGGCATCGGTATCGGTGCAGGGCGCATCCGTGCATTGGGATCACCAATTCGCAATGGCGACGCATATCACACAGGTGTAGTTCCTTTCTACAAACATTTCCAGACCGCAGTACGTTCATGCAGTCAGGGTGGTGTACGTAACGGTGCCGCAACACTATACTATCCTGTTTGGCACTTAGAAGTTGAAGACCTTCTTGTATTGAAGAATAACAAGGGCACAGAGGATAATCGTGTACGCCACATGGATTACGGTGTCCAATTTAACAAATTAATGTACGAAAGACTCATCACAGGTGGCGATATTACCTTGTTTAGTCCCCACGATGTGCCTGAAATGTACGAAGCCTTCTTCAACGATCAAGATCGTTTCAAAGAGTTATATGAACGTGCCGAACGCAATACTAAGTTGCGTAAAAAGACTTTCAAAGCCGCAGAACTGTTTAGTCGCTTTATGCAAGAGCGTAAAGATACTGGACGTATTTACTTACAAAACGTAGACCACGCTAATACACACAGCCCCTTTAACGAAAAAGTAGCACCCGTTAAGATGAGTAACCTTTGCTGTGAAATTGACTTACCAACAGTTCCATTAAAAGACGTCAACGACGAACTAGGTCGTATTGCATTATGTACGCTAAGTGCTATTAACTGGGGTACTGTAAAGAGCCCGCAGGATTTTGAAAAACCTTGTACACTTGCTGTACGTGGTTTAGATGCACTACTGTCATATCAAAACTATCCTGTTCGTGCCGCTGAATTGGCTACAAAAGAATTCCGTCCATTGGGTGTAGGTATTATTAACTTTGCCTACTTCTTAGCCAAGAATGATGTCAGCTACAGCGATCCGCGTGCCTTGGCCATTGTTGATGAGTATGCAGAAGCCTGGAGTTATTACCTATTAAAAGCATCAGCTGATCTCGCCGTTGAACAAGGACCTTGCGGTCGTTGGCAAGATCTTAAGTCAGCTGATGGTCGTTTGCCTATCGACACACGTAAGGCAGAAATTGATGAATTAGTCGCACACCAAGAGCGTATGCCTTGGGCAGAACTACGTAAACAAATCAAAGCTACTGGTCAGCGTAATGCTACCCTAATGGCTTTAATGCCTGCAGAGACAAGTGCTCAAATTAGCAATGCAACAAACGGCATTGAGCCCCCACGTAGCTATGTAAGTATTAAACAAAGCAAACACGGTGTACTCAAGCAGGTTGTGCCTGAGTATCGTCGTCTAAAAAACAAATATGAATTATTATGGGATCAACGTAGCCCAGAAGGTTACTTGAAGCTGTGTGCAGTACTACAAAAATACATTGATCAAGGTATCAGTGTAAACACTTCATACAACCCACATTTTTATGATGATGAAAAAATTCCTATGAGCGATATGCTTAAGGATGTGATTCAGTTTTATAAGTATGGCGGTAAGCAGTTGTATTATTTTAATACCAATGATGGCCAAGGTGAAATTGACATTGATAAACTAGCTGGAAAACAAGATCAACTTGAGCCTGTAGCGGATGATGCTGATTGCGATAGTTGCGTGATATGAAACCTAGTGTATTAGTTGCTGTCGGTTGCTCTTGGGTAGCCGGCAAAAGTATCGACACCGATCCGTTGGCTCTAACGCATGACTTTGATCACATTGAGGATCCTGTTGTGGTTGCTGAACATAGTTTTGCCGGACGACTACAGCGTCAACTTGGCCTAGACCAATTGCATTTTATTGCTCGCCACGGAGCCAGTAATCAAGAACAAGTTAGAAAACTAATTGACTTTGTTGAATCACACAAAAACGAATACAGTCAAATATTTGTTCTATGGGGCATTACCAGTATCTATCGTTGGGAAATGTATAGTAACTCTACAGAGTCTATAGAACCTTGTCTATACGGACGCCTTTACAAAGATCAAAATCTTCAAGAAGAATCAAAATACTACTTCAAACATTTTTGGAATAAAGAATACGAATTAGAAAAACTAGGCAACAATGTTGTTATGTTGGATGCCTATTTAACTGCTCATAACATTGAGCATTTATTTTTTAACAGCTTCCACGGCTATACTGGCAATGACTTAAATGTTGCTGTAGGCGATAATATTTTTTATCGTGTTAAAGAAAATAATAATGATATGTTAAGTTTCCTGTGTGTCAAGCACAAGGTCAAACTTAGCAATTCAAGTGTACCTTGGCTTAATCTATTAAAGCCAACAATCGAACAACAATATAATAATCGAGCAATTAAAGATCTACAGGCGCAAGGATTGTTAGACTGTGCTACTGCACATCCAACAATTAAAGCACACGCTGATATCGCCGACGAACTATATAATTACATAAGAGGATAATAATAAAAATGAGCGTATTCAATATTCGTAAAACAGATCACACCAAATCATTGGCTTTTTTAGATACTAACGGAACTCCAGCGGTACAAAGATATGATGTATTAAAGTATCGTCAATTCGATAAGTTAACTGATAAACAGTTAGGTTTCTTTTGGCGTCCAGAAGAAGTTGATGTTGTACATGATGCCAAGGATTTCAAAGATTTAACTGATTTTGAAAAGCACATTTTTACCAGTAACCTTAAGCGCCAAATTTTATTAGACTCTGTACAAGGTCGTAGTCCCAACTTGGCTTTCCTTCCTCTTGCTACTATTCCTGAATTAGAAACTTGGATTGAAACTTGGGCCTTTAACGAAACTATTCACTCACGCAGTTACACACACATTATTCGTAATGTCTACGCTAACCCAAGCGAAGTGTTTGATGAACTATTAGAACTAGAAGAGATTGTGGCCTGTGCTGGCGACATCAGTCGTTACTATGATGAACTGATTGAAGCGTCGGGTTGGTACCGTATGCTAGGCTATGGCACACATACAGTCAACGGCCAAACTATTGTGGTAGATCCATACGAGCTCAAACGCAAATTATGGTTATGCCTTAATAGTGTAAACGCACTAGAAGGTATTCGCTTTTACGTTAGTTTTGCTTGCTCATGGGCATTTGCGGAATTAAAAAAGATGGAAGGCAATGCGAAGATAATTAAACTTATAGCCCGGGACGAAAATATACATTTAGGTAGTACACAAACTCTACTTAAATTGTTACCGCAAGACGACCCAGACTATGCATCGCTTAAAGCGGAAACCAAAGCCGACTGTGAGCAGATGTTTTTAGCGGCTGCCGCACAAGAAAAGCAATGGGCCAAATACTTGTTTAAGGATGGTTCAATGATTGGTCTTAACGAAGTACTGTTAAGTCAATATGTTGATTGGTTAACTTGTAAGCGTATGACCGCAGTAGGACTAGACTGTGGTATGAAGCCAGGATCAAGTAATCCGCTACCTTGGACAGCTAAATGGATTGCTGGTGCAGAAGTACAAGTAGCACCACAAGAAACTGAAATCACCACTTACGTCATTGGTGGTACAAAACAAGACGTCGATAATAATACATTCAAAGGATTTAGTTTATAATATGATTACAGTATACTCAAAAAACAACTGCCCTTTTTGCGTTCAAGCAAAAAGTCTACTACAATTAAAAGGCGTTGCGTTTGAAGAAATCAAAATTGATGAAGATAGCGAAGCACGTGAATTTGTGCTAGGCGAAGGTCATCGCACAGTTCCACAAATCTACAAAGACGGCAAGTTATTAGTAGAGGGTGGATTTCAAGGACTTAAACGTCAATCAGACGAGTTTTTTCAACAATTAAAAGGTTAATATGTTAATTCAAAAAGGTTATGCCGCAGGCGATATAGTCTGCTTCAAAGTCGTCAATGGAGACGAAATCGTAGCAAAATTAGTAGAAGAAACAGACACAGGCTATGTAGTAAATCGCCCTTGTACTGTAATCCCTAGCAATCAAGGCCTAGGGTTAGTACAAAGCCTGTTTTCCGGGGATATAAATACTAATGTAACACTGAATAAAAATCATGTAATTATACATGCCCCGGTAATTGACCAAATCGAATCACATTACATTCGTACCACTACCGGCATTGAACCAGTGTCAAAAGGTGGAATCATAACGTAAATGCCAACAGGCCCAATAGCAGTAATAACCAGTAAACTAGATGCAGTCGGCGGTGTAGAAGGCTACAATGCCAAAGCACCTATTGGTATGCTGGCCGTAAACCCTGGTGCTAACACAGTACGGGCAATGAGTTTGCCAGTTGCCACAGTCGGGTGTACGGCCACTTATCATGGCAATCCTAACAATCCCAAGGCACCGGGATTTAATCCTACTTGTGCATCATCCAAGGTAGTTGAAGGAATTCCTACTATTTTAGTAGAAGGCAAACCTGTTGCTCTAGCAGGACCATTAGGTAGCTTGACTACTTGTGGGCATTGGGTTTTGGTCAGTCCTGTAAAGAATGTAATTGTAAGTGGTGCATTAGGATAACAACATGGCATCGGCACTATCAATCAATTCGTTTAATACTGTTATCAACGGCCAAGGTCTAGCACCTTCGGCTAATCTCCTAGCACAGATATCAACGTTTCAAAGTCATAGACCCATACAGTTAATTGCTAATATTTTTACCAATGTTACAAACTCGGGCAATGCGGCGGCTAATTTATTTTCAACTGTAACCAGTATTCAACAGAACATCAATGGGTGGATGATTGACTATTATCCAGGCAATATTACTCCTACCTGTAGCGGCAATGTTTATACTTACGCTACATTGATTACTCCTATATATGACCCCAATCCTGCACACTGGACCACTGATCCAGATTCTGGTGCTACTACAGAACCTATCATTGGCTATAACTATTACCCTATAGCAAATACAGCTAGCTACAGTCACATACTCGGCACACAGGCTCAATTACCTTTTGCTAATGGCATGACTGGCTTTGCTAACGTATTTCAAGTGGCACAGGGATTCATGGTATCAAACTTTGACTTAGTATCTAGTGTACATTTATTAACCGGTAAAACTTATGCACAAAGTGGCATAGGATATACTGGCCCATTGGATTTAGCAACAGATGGAATCAGTACTCACGGCAATTTAATCAGTGGCGTTGTAAAAAATTGGGGCACCATGTACGACATCAACAATATTAATTCTGTTGCTGATGTGTATGTGTTTGGTCAAAACTTGCTGAACCAAGGATTTGGTTCATTGGGCAATTTGGCTGACTCAATAGTTAATGCTGGCTTAAACCCAAGCAATCTATCAGCAGTACCACAACCATACACAACAACCACGGTGACGCCTGCTACCAACAGTTATACAAGTTATGTTGGACAAATTGATTTGCCTAGTGTCAATGTACAAACAGTTACAACCACAGTATCGGGTAGCAGTCGAGAAGTATTACACAGTATTTTTTCTAATATAACAGGCGCCAATTTAACTAGTATTGTTAGTGCCACTGGATTTGTAGCACCCACTGGCGCAAATCTTTACAGTCTAAACGATTACTTAGATTTTAGCCGGGTAGTCGATGCTCCTACCAGAGCACAATTATCATCTATAGGCATCGCTGATTTTAATACATTTAGTCAGTATGTACAAAACAAAGTAGGCAAAGCATATTTCCGTTCTTGGGCAACAATGGCTGAATTTCTAGCAAGCCTGGAAGTTCCTGCACTACCACATTTAACAGCGGCAACTACAGCCGGCACTAAATTATTGTCGGATTCTACTGTTACAGCAATGAACAACATAACTGGTAACGGTGAAGGCCCATTTACTAATCCTATACTGTCGGACTATTTAGGTGCAGTGGCTGGAATGCCGCACACTGATTCTGTTACAACATTAAATCGATATTATCCAACCTTGGTACCTGCCGGCTTAACATCGGCATTGAGTAGTTTAGATTCTGCTGTATCGACTTATATCAATTACTATAATAGTTACGATGCTAACACTCAACCAGCACCAGACCTTGGACCAGTGACTAGTGCGGTCAATTCAGTAAATTCTATTTTATCTAGTGTTCCTGACTCGGCAGATTTAGAATTATGTCGTCAAGCGTATATACGTTCAATTACACACCTAAATGCCGAAGTAGTAAACCTACACAAGGCTGGTGTAGTATTCAATGCAGGATATCCAGATGGCCTAAAAGGGTTTGCTCAACAGTTGCCCACTACTGCATCTGATAAAACTCAGGATCAAACTTATCAATTTTTTGCCAATCTAATCACAGATAATTTGGCAGGTGATACAATTCGAGCCGCCATTGCTGAGCAAATCAATACTCAATTGTTTTCTGCTCAAGGAATCATAATACACAATGATCCTAATCCAGCTGGCATGATTTATCAAGCTCAACAACAAAATATACCATTAACTACATACATAAGTCAGAATCAGTAGGGTTTTAATGGCAAGTTTTTGTCAAATCCTTTACTTAGTTTGACTTTGTCTGTGTAATATAGTATTATAACTGGGTGTATGGTTACTTAAATAATCACACGCAGTAAAATTTAAGGAGGACGAAGTATGAAGAAGATGATTTCAATCGTCGCATCAATAATCGCCCTGACCGTTATGGCACCCGGTCATGCAGATGAAGTACAGCAGAACTTTATTACCAAAGTAGACGCTGTTGAAGCACAAACAACTGTTGACAGAATTGTCACAGGAACCCGAGACAAATTAGACAGTCTGGTTCAAATTATCACAACACCCTGGATCGATTTTTCATTTACCAGCAAAGATGAAGATTGTCTAGCTCGTAACATTTATTACGAAGCTGGAAGCGAACCTGAAGAGGGTAAGGTTGCAGTAGCAATCGTAACAATCAATCGAGTCAAAGATAATCGTTTTGGTAACGGTATATGTGGAGTTGTAAATCAACGCACAGTATTTGTACGCCAACAAACTTTACAAAAAACTGAAATGGTTCAGACCGGATGGTTTGGTCGTCCCGAAGCAGTGACTCACAATGAGGTACGGGTACAGCAAGTTCCTGTATGTCAGTTTAGTTGGGTTTGTCATTTCATGCGTAAACCCACTACAGCAGATGAACGCTGGACTGAAAGTCAACGCATAGCACACGAAGTACTTAATGATGGTTACACTGAGTATCGAGCCAAGTTTGGAGATGCACTATATTTCCATGCTGTTGGTATTCGTCCTGTGTGGGCTAAAACCAAACGGTTTGTGGCTCGTGTAGGCGGCCATCTTTTCTATAGTGAATCAAAAAAAATCTAAATGTTCTTTCCAGCTTTTGAGCGTATAAAGTCTTTGGCCACACGCCACAGCGGCCGGACTTTTACGCCAGAGCAATTCACGCACCTGCTACGTATGCAGTTTCGTGATAGTCGGCTACGATTTAGTTGCCAACGCGACGCATTAATGACCAAGAAAAACTTTTACATACATGCTGAATATCGTCCCTACGATGATGAAGACAACAAACCCTGTATCTATGTAAATTTAATATTCAACCCAAGATGTCGCCGAGTTGGGATCAAAGACTACGACTGGGACTCAATGAGTTTTCACATTGCAGATACTGTAACTCACGAATACCTACATCAATACTATTGTCGCCAACGCAATTTTGAATTTGGTCGCGGGTACCGCACAAAACGATTACTACGTTACAGTGAAACCATGCGGGACTATCTAGGATGCGAAGATGAAATACTTGCCTACGCATTTAACGTAGCCAGCGAAATGGTAGTTTATAATAGACCCATGGAATCGACTAAAGTTTATAAACTCTACCTCCGATATTTTAGGAAAGATCGTAAAGTGATGCTACAATTACAAAAGCAAGCCGATAAGTATATTAAACGACTGGAGCAGGCATCATGAGCAAGTTATCAGAAGAATTAGCAATCGAAGATGGTTATCACGAAGATGACCTTGGTGAAGAGGATTATGGGTTTATACTAGGACCCGACGGTGAATTGAAGTCAGTATTTTTACCTGAAAATATGCCCTTTGTAACTCCAGAAAAAATAGCAAAAATATTTGAAATTTTTGGTATTAGCGATCCGGACCAAGTTACTAACACGCTACACTAGTTGACTGAAAAATCCCAAAATAGTATAATTACTATACTATGAATAAGATTGTTGTTAAAATCCCACAAAAAACTCGTGCTCACAGAGTGTTGTTTTTAAGCGACACCCCGTTTAAGCCCAAACGGGTCGAACGCAAGGACTTGTATAAGCGCCGGTCCAAGCACCCTAACCGTGAGCAAAACGGTTGACCCCAAAATCCCAAAATGCTATACTAGCAATATTGTAACTAACGAGGTTGGTATGTACGCATTATTATTTGTCGCAGTCGTAAATCAAACTCCTGCGGTAATGGGACATTATCAAACCCAGGACCAATGTCAACGTGCTATTCGTAGCATTTATGAAACTAGAGCTGTTCCTGTTGTTCCCCCGGGTGTTGTAATTTCGCAACAGCAACAAGAACTGATACAAAGAAGCATTGACCTAAAAGTACAATATCAGCGTGAGTACCGTTGTTTACCTGTGGACGCCGATTGACCCAAAATTCCCAAAATGCTATAATGTATGTATAGTAATTAACAAGGAGCTAGTATGACAAAACTAATCAATTATGTAGGCTACAGTCGTGTTGCGGGCGAACTCAAGTTTCGTACTGCCGGCGATGAAAAGCGTATTTTTCAACTTGAAAAATTGGGCGACACTGATGTTCGTATGCACGTTCTCCCTAACCCAATGACCAAAGCAGAAGCCGCCAAGTGGGCGTTGACTGCCGAATTCTTTGCCAAAGAAACACCAGAAATTTTTGCCTTGTTTACTGCAAACGTCAAAGACGAAAACCCTTTTGCAAAA
>Ga0208253_1000679_pt1 | contig 13118 bp, 10 predicted proteins | sample CryBogCBE10Oct08_FD_184573 | JGI IMG/M metagenome (GOLD analysis project Ga0208253, IMG submission 184573) | Freshwater microbial communities from Crystal Bog, Wisconsin, USA - CBE10Oct08 (SPAdes) | ecosystem: Environmental > Aquatic > Freshwater > Lake | place: Crystal Bog, Wisconsin, USA...
TTCAGACGGGCCAATCATCGACAAACCGCTGGGTAACCGGGAGCGAGAAACCTTGCTGACCATCATTGCCGCCTTGTGCAAAGAGGCCAATCTCGATCACACCAAGCATGCCAAAACCGCAGGGCTGATTCAAGGTACGGCGGCAAGTATGGGCCTTTCTATCGGGGAAACCACGATTGAAGGGCATCTCAAAAAAATTTCTATGGTCCTAAAAGCCGCATGATTTAAGGGATTCGTGGGCAGCTGCCTATTTGATGTGGGCAGTTGCCCCTATTTTTCAGGGGAAAAAACCAGACTCGTGCTGTCAACTTCATAGGACCGCACGAAATGTCATACAAACCCAGAGCTCATAAAGCGCCGATTACGGCGACCATTCCCGCAGCTAAATCAGCCATTCAACTCTCAGTGTTCGACGCACTGCCAGACAGCGCTTTCATTCGTGAGAGCCAACTGGTCCAAAGCCCTAAAAGGCCAGACCACCCGGCCCCATTGCCGTTCAGCGCTCCAACCTTGTGGCGCAAGGTCAAGGCAGGCACGTTTCCCAAACCTGTAAAACTTTCTGAACGCGTCACTTGCTGGAAAGTTAGTGAAGTGCGCGCCTGGATGATGGCGCAGGCCGTGGCTTAAGGGTTGAGCCATGACCTTCGATCGCAACCGGCTCCCTGACCCCACTACCTACTTTCAAAACCAAGGCCTGACTCTCAAAGGCCCTCGCTCAGCCAAGTGGAAAACCACCGCCTGCAATTTTCATGGCGGTTCAGATTCCATGCGCGTCCATCTCGCCACCGGCGCATGGGTCTGCATGAGTTGCTGTGAAAAAGGCGGTGACGTGCTGGCTTATGAGATCAAGGCCGGTGGCCGCGAGTTTGTTGACGCGGCCAAAGCCTTGGGCTGCTGGGTGGACGATGGCCGTTTGCACGCGCCAACCAAGCCTTCGCCACTCAGCCCGCGCCATGCGTTGTCGGTGGTGGCGTTTGAATCGACGCTCGCCGCCGTGGCTGCTGGCAATGTGGCCCACGGTGTGGCGCTGACCGATGCCGACCGGGCGCGCCTGATGGTGGCGGCCAATCGCATCAACCGATTGGTGGAGGCATTCGCATGAACAAGCAGGACTACGAGCACTTCGCAGCCTGTTTGGACGCGGATGCCGGCCAATCAGTCACATGGGCAGCGCCCAAGGAAATCAAAACCGATTTGCCCTTTGCGCCCGCATTTGACGCGAAGGCACTGTTGCCCCCAACGCTGGCCGACTTTGTGTTGGACGAGGCCGACCGGATGCCTTGTTCGCCGGACTACATCGCGGCAGCGCTGATGGTGTGTTTAGGCTCAGTCATAGGCGCACGCTGTGGCATCAAACCCAAACGCCGGGACGACTGGATCGTGACCCCGAATCTGTTTGGCGGCATCGTTGGTGACCCGTCGTCCAAGAAGTCGCCAGCCCTGGGAACGGTGACGCGCTTTCTCGATCGCCTGGAAGCCAAAGAAGCTGAAAAGTTGGAGGATGCCAAGAGAATTTTCGCTGCTGAAACCGCCGCTTTGAGGCACACCAGTCCGCCGTCAAGGCCAGCATGAAGAAGGCTGCGGGCGGTAAAGGCGACCGCCTCAAAATGGCCGCAGCCATTGCGGACCTGCAAGACCTCCAAGCCCCAGAAGAACCCAAGGAGAGGCGCTTCAAGTCCAACGATTCCACCGTGGAGAAGCTGGGCGATTTGCTGGTGCACAACCCGCAGGGCATGCTCGTCTACCGGGACGAGCTGATTGGCCTGCTTGCTTCTTGGGAAAAGGAAGGCAAGGAGGGTGACAAGGCTTTCTATCTGGAGGGCTGGAACGGCACCGCCAGTTTCAACATTGACCGAATCGGTCGCGGCAGCCTGCACATTAAAAACCTGTGCATCTCCGTGTTCGGCGGCATCCAGCCGGAATTACTGGAGCGCTACCTCGCCGGTATTGCCAACTCACTGGACAACGATGGTCGAATCCAGCGGTTTCAGGTGATGGTGTACCCCAACGCTGTCGCATGGGAATGGCGCGACCGTTACCCGATCAAGGGCGCACGCGAAGCAGTTCGAGATCTGTTTGACCGGATGGCCGTTTTTGACCCCGTGCTGGATGGCGCGTCACCGAGTGACGACTTTGTGAAGCTGCCGCACTTCTGTTTTGACGACGCGGCACAGGACACCTTTGTGGAATGGTGCACCGAGCTGCACAAGGTACACATCGCCAAGGAACAAAACCCGCTGATGCAGCAGCACTTTGGCAAGTTTGAAAAACTGTTCTGCTCCATCGCACTGATACTGCACTTGGCAGAGGGCGCCATTGGCCCGGTGACGGCCACCAGCGCATTGCGTGCAGCCGCCTGGTGCGAGTATCTGACCGGCCATGCACGACGCATTTATGGGCTGGTGGAGGCCGCCAAAGTGACCACGGCCCGCATGGTTAGCCGTCGACTGGCCGAGGGGAAGCTGAGTGACGGCTTTACCGTGCGGGATCTGGTGCGCAAGCAATGGTCCGGCGTTCTCACCACCCTACAGGCCGAAACCGCCCTGGCCATTCTGGAGGAAAACGGCCATGTGCAAAGCCAAGACGGCATCAACACGCTGGGCAGGCCGACTGTCCGCTATGACATCAACCCTCAAATCAAGGGGCTGGAGCGGTGATTACCTGGGCAGAACGCGCAAAGGCAGCAACCGCACAAAACGGCCAGATCGGTACAGCCAAAACTGACGAAACACATATTTCGAGACTTACGTCAGTTTTGGCAGTGCCGCCCCCAGCCATATTGGAAAAAACAGTTCATCAATTGGAACGATCGCAGCCCCTGAACGCTGGTGCTGTTCAAATTCTTCGGCCATGACTGGAGCCGACGCCTCCACGGTTTAGCCTGCAATCGTTCGCGATGCTGTTCCCTTCGAGGGCAACAACCGTTGGCTGCGAGCTGGACAGTGACTTGACCAGGCTATCGGACAAGTCACCTGATATCTGTGGTGGCTGGTCGATAGAGTACGGGCGATGAAGTCGCGCTAGCCCGAATGAATCAAATTTCTATTAGCCACGAGCGACCAAGCATGGGCGATAGCCTGGCCAGGTAGGGGGTAGAAATCTCTACAGCCCATGGCCAGAGATGCGTGCGCTTGCACAGATTTTTGCACGTGCAAATTGAAAACAGGGGGGTATGCCGAGTACAAATTGAGATTCCCGTAGCCTTTGTCTCAAGGCGCTACGGTTGTTATCAAAATGGGGTAATCATCGAAATAAGGGGGTAATGCATTGATCAAATACCCCAATACGCATTAAGATTACCCCAATTCCTCAATATTTCATGCGCCATGCACTCACTAACGCCAGACTACCTCGCCAAACTGCGGTTTGACACGCAGCAACTGGCAACGCTGCGCACGCTGGGCGAGTACCGGGGCAAGCAGCTTCTATATGTTGCGCAATCGCCAGAGGTCCTGAGCGACCTGCGGCAGGTGGCAGTTGTCGAATCGACGGAGTCCTCCAACCGACTCGAAGGTGTTGTCGTTGCAGCCCACAGACTCAAGTCACTGGTACTCAAAAACGCAACGCCCAAGAGCCGCTCCGAACAAGAAATCGCTGGCTACCGCGATGCCTTAGGGCTGATTCATGAAAGCGGAGAACAAATGCCCTTCTCAGAGGGCACGGTCCTGCAGCTGCATAGCATCTTGTACCGCTATATGCCGCAGCCGGGTGGTCACTGGAAAGCCACCAACAACGACATCATTGAGCGCCACCCCGATGGCAGTACGCGCATTCGATTTCGCCCCGTAGCGGCTCACCTCACGCCCATGGCGATGACGGACACCATTGCGCGCTACCGGTCAGCGCTAGATCAGCACCTGGCTGATCCGCTGGTGCTGGTGCCGCTGGTCATCCTTGATTTCTTATGCGTGCATCCATTCCCTGATGGCAACGGCCGCATGGCTCGGCTGCTCACCTTGCAACTGCTCTACCACGCCGACTACACCGTGGGCCGCTTCATCAGTCTGGAGCGGATCTTCGAGGAATCGAAGGAGAGCTACTACGAGACGCTAGAGGCCAGCTCGCAGGGTTGGCACGAGGGCATACAAAATATCGCCCCATGGCTCGACTACTTTTGGGGTGCATTGCTGCGTGCCTATAAAGAATTCGAAGCACGAGTCGGTAACATCGAGCGAGGACGTGGTGCTAAAGGCGACCGGGTGCGGGTAGAAATACGCAAGCGCAATCTACCTTTTTCTATTTCTGAAATTGAAGAAGCCTGCCCCGGCATCAGCCGTGACATGGTGCGGCTGGTATTGCGCACGATGAAAGCAGAAGGTCTGATTGCTCCGACAGGCAAGGGGCGCGGCGCAAGATGGGTCAGCCTTACCGTGAACCAAGCGACCGGCGCAACGCATCACAAAACCGGAACTCCAGCATAACGAAAGCAAGAGCCCATGGACAAATACCAGCTCACTGAGAGAGATATCTGCACCAAGTTCATTACCCCCGCGCTGGAAAGGGCAGGGTGGGATATTGCAACTCAGGTTCGTGAAGAGTTTCCGCTCACTAAGGGCCGCATCATCGTCCGGGGCAAGTTACACACGCGGGCCCAAAACAAGCGTGCTGACTATGTCTTGTTTCATCGACCCAACATGCCAATCGCAGTCATCGAGGCCAAGGACAATAAACACTCTCTTGGTGATGGTATGCAACAGGGCCTTGGTTATGCCGAGATGTTGCAAGTGCCTTTCGTGTTCAGCAGCAATGGCGACGGATTTCTGTTCCACAACAAGATCGCCAAAGATGGCGTCATCGAGCGCGAATTGGCGCTCCACGAGATCCCCAGTCCCGACACGCTGTGGCAATGGTGGTCTGAACACCTTGGCCTAAACCTTGCACAGAGCGAGCTGGTTTCTCAGGACTATTACAGCGATGGTAGCAATAAATCACCACGCTACTACCAATTGCTCGCCATCAACAAAACCATCGAAGCTATTGCAAAAGGACAAAATCGCATCCTGTTGGTCATGGCCACTGGCACTGGAAAGACCTACACTGCCTTCCAGATCATTTGGCGATTGTGGAAGTCAAAGGCCAAAAAACGCATCTTGTTTCTTGCAGATCGCAATATCCTAGTCGATCAGACCATGACCAACGACTTCAAGCCATTTGGCTCTGCGATGACAAAAATCCAGAAGCGGCAGGCCAATAAGTCGTATGAAATATACCTCTCCTTGTATCAAGCCGTCACTGGCACAGAAGAAGAAAGCAATATCTACAAGCAATTCAGCCGTGACTTCTTTGACTTGATTGTGATCGACGAATGCCATCGCGGCAGCGCGGCAGCAGATTCCGCATGGCGTGAAATTCTTGAATACTTTTCTGCTGCGACGCAGATTGGACTGACCGCCACCCCGCGAGAAACCAAAGAGGTTTCTAATATCGATTACTTTGGTGTACCGATTTACACCTACTCGCTGCGTCAAGGCATTGACGACGGCTTTCTCGCTCCCTACAAAGTTGTACGTATCGATCTGGATAAAGATCTTGCCGGCTGGCGCCCGGACAAGGGCATGCTTGATAAGCACGGCAATGAAATTGAGGACCGCATCTATAACCAGCGTGATTTTGATAAAAATCTCGTGCTGGAAAAACGCACAGAGTTAGTCGCCAAGAAAATCAGCGACTTCCTCAAGCAAACTAATCGCTTCGATAAAACCATCGTTTTCTGCGACAACATTGATCACGCCGAGCGGATGCGCCAGGCGCTTGCAAATGAAAATGCAGATCTCGTCGCCCAGAATTACAAGTACATCATGCGTATCACCGGTGATAACGAAGAAGGCAAGGCCGAACTCGATAACTTTATCTTTCCGGAGTCCAAGTACCCAGTCATCGCGACCACCTCCAAATTGATGACTACCGGCGTAGACGCCCAAACTTGCAAGCTTATCGTGCTGGATCAGCGCATCCAGTCCATGACCGAGTTCAAGCAGATTATTGGACGAGGTACGCGCATCAACGAAGATTACGATAAGTACTACTTCACCATCATCGATTTTAAGAAGGCTACCGAACTGTTCGCCGACCCTGATTTCGATGGCGATCCGGTGCAAATTTACGAGCCTAAGGGCGATGAATCGCCTGTCCCACCTGATGATGACGAAAGCACGCCAACTGCGGATGGCTTCACTTACCCTCCGGCTGAAGAGTCGCCGTGGTCTGGCGTCGCCGAGCCGCGTCCGGGCGAAGAGGGCACTGGCATTCGCCGCTATGTCGTCGCAAATGTTGAAGTCAAAGTTGCATCCGAGCGGGTGCAGTACTTCGATGCCAACGGAAAACTGATTACCGAATCACTCAAGGACTACACGCGCCGCGCACTCGCGAAAGAATTCAGTTCCCTGGATGATTTTTTATGTCGTTGGAACAGTGCCGACAAAAAGCAAGCCATCATTGACGAATTGGCCAACGAAGGGGTTTTCTTCGCGGCGCTGGCTGAAGAGATAGGCCGCCAGTCAGGCAAGGAATTCGACCCATTTGATCTGGTCTGCCATGTGGCATGGGATCAACCTCCGCTTACCCGCAAAGAGCGCGCCGAGCAGGTCAAGAAGCGCGATTACTTCACGCGCTATGGCGAACAAGCGCAGCGTGTGCTGAAGGCCTTGCTCGAGAAATATGCCGATGAAGGCGTCGGCCCGATTGAGGAAACGCAAATCCTCACCATCGCCCCCTTCACCAGTTTCGGCACCCCCATTGAAATTATTCGCGCCTTTGGCGGGCTGGATCATTACCAGCACGCCGTGCACGAACTCGAACAAGCGCTCTATTGCGCATAACAAATACCTAATGGAACCAAGCTCATGTCTATCGGCACACTGATAAAAACTATTCAAGACATCATGCGCAAGGATGTTGGCGTCGATGGCGACGCCCAGCGCATCAGTCAAATCGTCTGGCTGCTTTTTCTGAAAATATTTGACGATAAGGAACACGAGTGGCAACTCACCATACCTGACTACAAATCGCCGTTGCAAAGCCGTTTCCGCTGGAGCAACTGGGCCAAGGATGCCGAAGGGATTACCGGCGAGGAACTGATTGACTTCGTCAACAACGAACTCTTTCCGTCACTCAAAAAGCTGGCGACTGCAGCAGGCGTGTCGCCCAGCGGCAGAGTAGTTGGCTCGGTATTTGAGGATGCCTACAACTACATGAAGTCGGGCACCCTCCTCCGTCAGGTGATCAATGCCATTGAAAGCGATGTCGATTTCAACTCCTCGTCTGATCGTCACCTGTTCAATGACATCTACGAAAAAATCCTCGCTGATCTGCAGTCAGCCGGTAACGCTGGCGAGTACTACACGCCGCGCGCAGTCACTCAGTTCATGGTGGACACTCTCAACCCTCAATTGGGTGAGAGCGTGCTTGACCCAGCCTGCGGCACCGGTGGATTTCTCACCTGCACCATTGATCACCTCAAAGCTCAGGTCAAAACAGCGGCGGATCGCCCCACGCTGCAAGACTCCATCCACGGCGTGGAGAAGAAACCATTGCCGCACATGCTGGCCATGACCAACCTCATGCTGCATGGAATCGATGTGCCCAGCAACATCCGCCACGACAACACACTGAGTCGTCCACTCAAGGACTACGGCCCGAAAGACCGGATTGACATCATTCTCACCAACCCGCCCTTTGGTGGCATGGAAGAAGATGGCATCGAGAAAAATTTCCCGAGGAAGTACCAGACCCGCGAAACCGCCGATCTGTTCATGGCACTGATCATGCACTTGCTCAAACACGACACCGGCCGCGCCGCCGTCGTGCTGCCTGATGGATTCCTGTTTGGCGAGGGTGCCAAAACCACGCTGAAACGCGAACTATTGGAAGAGTTCAACCTGCACACCATCGTCCGCCTGCCCAAGGGCGTGTTCGCGCCCTACACCAGCATCGCGACCAATGTGCTGTTCTTCGAAAAGGGCGAGCCAACCAAGGATGTATGGTTCTTCGAGCACCCGTACCCGGACGGCTACAAGAGCTACTCCCGATCCAAGCCCTTAGATATCAAAGAATTCGATCTGGAAAAAGCCTGGTGGGGTGGCCCCACGCGCAAAGGCCGCAAGGCTACTGAAAATGCTTGGAAGATTTCCGCTGCCGATATCGCCGCGCGCAACTACAACCTCGACTGCAAGAACCCCCACGCGGTAGAGATCAACCACCGCGCCCCAGCCGACTTGATGGTGGAATACCAGGAAATCACCCGCCAACTTGCAGAGGCACAGAATGCTCTTAAGGCAGAGTTGATGCTCGCGCTTGGGGGGCGGTGATGGAACTGCTGGAGCAACACTTCGACACAGCGTTTTCGGCGGCCAATGGCATCCAAAAACTTCGTGAGCTAATTCTGACGCTGGCGATGCAGGGCAAGTTGGTGGCGCAAGACCCCATCGATGCGCCCGCCAGCCGATTGCTCAAGGAAATTGAGGCCGAGAAGAAGCGGCTTGCTAAAGAGGGCAAGATCAAAGCACCCAAGCTGCTGCCGGAGGTTTCGACAGACGAAGTGTCACATACATTGCCAGAGGGATGGATTTGGGTTCGGTTGGGCGATGTATGTTCATACATCCAACGCGGGAAAGGGCCCGTCTACGCAGATTTCTCTTTACATCGAGTTGTCTCACAAAAATGTGTGCGTTGGTACGGCTTGGATATAGAGCCAGCTCGGTATATTGAGCCTGAATCCCTACGCAAATATGAACAAATTCGCTTTCTAAAAGGTGGAGATATTTTATGGAACTCCACAGGCACGGGGACAATTGGCCGAGCCTGTCTTGTACCCGATGAGCTAGAGCCATCGGGATTGGTTGCTGACTCCCATGTGACCGTTGTTCGAGCATTAAAAATTAGCCCCATATTCTTGTGGCGCTGGATTCAAAGTCCAGTTGTGCAGAGCGGCATTGAAAGCGCTGCATCTGGCACCACAAATCAAATTGAATTGAATACCACGACCGTCGTCAATCACTTGATGCCGCTTCCGCCGCTTGACGAGCAATACCGCATCGTCGCCAAAATCGATCAACTGATGGCGCGTTGCGATGCGCTGGAAAATCTGCGAAATGAACGTAAAAAAAAGCGCTTGGCCACACACGCCGCCGCGCTCTCGCAACTGCGCGACACGACCGGCAACGGTAGCGCCGACGACGCTTGGGTCTTTATCACCCAACACTTCGGTGATCTACATGCAGTCAAAGAAAATGTTGTCGAACTGCGTAAGGCAATACTGCAACTAGCCGTCATGGGAAAACTCGTCTCGCAAAACCCGAACGACCCGCCTGCCGGTGAATTGCTGAAAGAGATTGAGTCTGAGAAAAAACGACTGGTGAAAGAAGGAAAGATCAAAGCGCCCAAGCCGCTGATGCCTGTGATGGAAAACGAAAAGCCGTATCAGCTGCCGCAGGGGTGGGAGTGGGTGCGCGTAGTTGATTTGGTGGAGGTTGGAACGGGTTCAACGCCAGAGACAACTAATCGAGATTATTACAACGGGAGTATCCCTTGGTACACCAGCTCGGCTACCAATGATCTATTTGCGGCAACGCCGGATAAATTCATTACCGAAAAAGCCATTAAGGAAACTAACTGCAAGGTGTTCCCTTGTGGGTCTTTGATAGTTGCCATGTATGGACAGGGGAAAACTCGCGGTCAAATAAGCGAAATCGTAATACCGGGAGCTACAAATCAGGCAATAGCGGCAATGGTGTTTTACGCTTCCTCCCTAGGCATCAAGAAATACCTTAAATACTTCTTTGTCAAAATCTATGAAGAAATTCGGTTGTTGGCGGAAGGTGCTGCGCAGCCCAATCTCAATGTGGGAAAGATAAAAGATACGATTGTTCCTCTTCCGCCCTTACTCGAACAACACCGCATCGTCACAAAAATAGACTGTCTTATGGCGTTGTGCGACACACTGGATGAGCGCATTAATGCTGCCACTAGTAAGAAAACGGAATTACTCAATGCCGTGATGGCGCAAGTGTGACTGGATTGCCATGCGTCTGAAATCAGTATTCATAAGCCAATACAAAAACCTTAAAAACTTCACGTTGAGTTTTGATGGCGCAAGCTTCATTGATGTTTTCGTCGGCAAAAACGGCAGCGGAAAATCGAATCTGTTTGAGGCCCTGATCGAGATATTTCGCCACTTATATGAGTTTGATAACAAGGGTGAAATCGGCTTCGAGTACACAGTCAAGTATGAAATCAGTGGAACGGAAACGGAGATTGCATGGAACGCTGGCAAGCTCAGTGTCAATGGCAAAGCGCGCAAGACCATTGGCGATACATCGCTTCCCGACAATGTGCTGATCTATTACTCCGGCCACAACGACACCGTGTCTGGATTGGTGCAACGGTACGAGGCGGATTTCAGCAAGCGCATCAAAAGCGCAAACTCTAACGAAAGTCGTCGCTTTATCGGTATCGGATCGCAATACAAGCAACTGCTGCTGGCGGTTTTGCTGGCCCAGCCAGCCGAAAACCGAGCCCGACAGTTTATTTGCCAGAAACTGGGTATCACCAAACTCGGCATGAGAAAGCCGGGTACCGATGATCTGACAGAACCAGTCATTCGGGTGGTGTTTGAACGCCCAACTTATGCCAGTGGCGATAGATTCAACGTCGAGTACAACAACGCGGAAGACCGGTACTGGAAGGCAGAAGGCATTACCAAGAACTTTCTTGATCGCTTGACACAGTGCATTGTTCAATCCCCAGGCGACATGACTGTCAGCGAGGGTTATTTCGCTTCTGATGACAAGTACATTCTCTACGTTGATATCGCCAAACTACAGCAGGAGTTTGCAGATTTCACCGCCCAGGAATTGTTCCGGCGGCTCGATAACCTGAAAACTCTGGGCATGCTTGCGGACATCACAGTCCCGCTTACATTGTCCAGCGGTCTTGATGCCAGCATCGCCCATTTCAGCGATGGTCAGTTTCAGTCGGTTTACATCTACTCCATCGTCGAACTGTTCAAAGACCGCAATTGCCTCATCCTGCTTGATGAACCAGATGCTTTTCTGCATCCGGAATGGCAGTTTGATTTTCTTCGGCAGGTGTTCGAGATAACCGATGCAGCGGCCAAGACCAGCCATGTTTTGATGAGCAGTCATAGTGCATCGACGATCACCTGTGCCAAAGAGAGCGTCATCAATTTGTTTGAGTTCGATGGAAACAAAGTGGCGCTGACCAAGGTAAACAAGGCCGACGTCATCAAATCGTTATCAGCTGGTTTAATCACTTTTTCCGAGAGCGAAGCACGGCTGAATATTCAGCATGTTTTGAAAAACACGTCCGGGCCCGTCCTGTTCACAGAGGGCATCACGGACGAAATGATTCTCGAAACTGCATGGACAAAGCTCTACCCGACGGAGAAGCGGTGCTTTGAGATTCAAAATGCATTCAGCTGTGGATTTCAGCGCAATTTGGTCAAAGACAACGCGCTGTACCAGAACCATCCGGGCAGAACGTTCTTTTCGCTTTTCGATTTTGACGAGGCATATAACGACTGGAACCAGCTCGGCCAAGATGTTCAGACCGATCCTGCCCTGTGCTTAGCCAAAAAGCGAGTTACCAGTGAAAGTTACGCTCTTCTCCTTCCGGTTCCTGCCACCGGTCAAATTTATCAACAGGTAATCAACCCTCGCACCGGCGGCAATTACGGCAATAAATCGCTCCTGACAATAGAGCTTCTATTTCATGGCATTGGTGGTCTTGATGCCTATTTCACGGTTGATACTGAGCGCACAGATGGATTTATAAAGTTCGTCAGCGACAGCCAAAAGGTGTCATTCGCCAGAGATGTTGTTCCGACGATTGATGCTGTGCATTTCGCGGTATTTCATCCTCTGTTCGACTTCATCAAGTCGAAGTGCGTCGGAGGGGTTGCGCCATGAGTGACAACAAAAAACCGACCCGCACAGAAGCAAAAGATGGCTTGAAAAAACCACCGCAAATTCCCAAGAAAAACGAAGTCTCCCTCGTCCGCTCCTCAGCGGCCGAATACCTGACCTTTGTGGCTGCCACTGGCAAGGCGCAAAGCAGCGTTGAAATGCGCTACGAGGATGAAAACCTCTGGCTCACGCAGAAGATGATGGCCACGCTCTACGATGTGTCTGTGCCAGCAATCAGTCAACATCTGAAGCGTATCTATGCCGACAACGAGCTGGAGCGCGAGGCAACTGTTAAGCAGTACTTAATGGTTCAAACCGAGGGTGAGCGCGAAGTTCAGCGCAAGGTGGATCACTACAGCCTGCAGGCCATCATCGCCGTGGGCTTCAAGATTGAAAACGAACGTGCCGTGCAGTTTCGTAAATGGGCCAACCAGATCGTCAAGGATTACACGATTCAAGGGTGGGTCATGGATACGGAGCGCTTGAAGAGTGGCGGCAGCGTTCTGACGGATGAATTCTTCGAACGGCAGCTGGAAAAAGTTCGGGAAATCCGCGCATCCGAGCGCAAGTTCTACCAAAAGATCACCGACATCTACGCGACCGCGCTTGACTACGACACATCGGCCACGGCGACCAAGCGCTTTTTTGCGGCGGTTCAGAACAAGCTGCATTACGCCATTCACGGCCAGACAGCGGCCGAGGTGATCGTAGACCGGGCTGATCACAGACAAGAAAACATGGGGCTGACCAGTTGGGAAGGCGCGCCTCAAGGGAAGGTTCACAAATACGACGTTGCCATTGCCAAGAACTACTTGTCGGATTTCGAATTGGCACAGATGCAGCGGATTGTCTCTGCCTATCTCGACATGGCAGAACTTCAAGCCATGCGCCGCATGCCCATGACCATGGCGGATTGGGAAGAGCGCCTTAGCGGCTTCCTGAAACTGTGGGACCGGGATGTGCTTCAGGACGCAGGCAAGGTGACGGCAGAAATTGCCAAGGCACACGCCGAAAGTGAATTCGAAAAATACCGCATCGTGCAGGACCGGTTGTTTGAGAGCGACTTTGATCGGGTGGTGAAACAGATTGAGTCCGGCAGTCAACCCGACATCGCCGAGGAATAGCGGCTATGGCCACGAAGACGAACACACCCAGCTGGAGCGACGTCAAGACCAAGCTCTTGGACTTTGACCGCGC
>Ga0208253_1000681_pt1 | contig 13086 bp, 14 predicted proteins | sample CryBogCBE10Oct08_FD_184573 | JGI IMG/M metagenome (GOLD analysis project Ga0208253, IMG submission 184573) | Freshwater microbial communities from Crystal Bog, Wisconsin, USA - CBE10Oct08 (SPAdes) | ecosystem: Environmental > Aquatic > Freshwater > Lake | place: Crystal Bog, Wisconsin, USA...
CAAAACCGCAAAGACCTCATGCGTTTTGTGCCCGAGGTGAAGTTGCACGTATTGTTTCACGCTCTTCGGGTCTTCAAAGGCGGGCCCCGCTTTGAGCTGCTCCGCCAGCGCACGGCGGCTCAATGCCAGCACTGCCAGCACCAAGGCCCGTTTGGCGGGGCCGCCCAAGCCCTTGATGGTTTTCAGTTCGGCGGCATGGGCATTCAACAAACCACTCACGCCGCCAAACCGATCCAGCAGCTCTTGCGCCAAGGTTAAAACGTTTTTACCCACAATGCCGGTGCGCAACACGATGGCCATCAACTCCGCGTCACTCAGGGCTTCAGCACCCCGTTGGAGCAATTTTTCGCGGGGACGCGATTCGGCAGGCAAGTGGTGCATGGGGGGCCGTTCAAATGAATGAGGAAGGGTCTTGAGGTGGGGTTTTAAAATACAGCTTGCTCCAAAGAGATCTTCATGACAGACACCCCTTCCAACAAGGCCCTTGAGGCTGCTAAAACAGCCCTTGATACGGCCCTTGATACGGCCCCTGATTCCGCCCCTTCGGTGCGGGTTCAGCCCGGCTCTTTTTTGACGCTGCACTACCGCTTGAGCGGCCCGGCCGGTGACATCATCAACACCTTTGACGACAAACCCGCCACGTTGAGCTTGGGCACCGGCGAGTTGTCGCCTGCCTTGGAAGCCAAATTGCTGGGCTTGGCGGAAGGCACACGCACGACGTTGCAGTTGGCACCGGGCGAGGCCTTTGGTGAGCGCAACGCGGACATGTTGCAGTGGGTCAGCAAAAAAATTCTCGCTGAATTTGGCGACCCTGACGAGCAATACACCGAAGGCGAAGTGGTGCAATTCCCCACGCCCGATGGCACAGGCCGATATGCCGGAGCGGTTCGCCAAGTGCGCGAGGACGCGGTCTTGTTTGACTTCAACCACCCCTTGGCAGGGCAGCCCGTGGCGTTTGAAGTTCATTTGATTGGGGTACTCTGATATGAGCGCACACATCGGGAAAACCGGAGATTCAGGGAATTCGATCCCCCCACTGAATGAGATTTTGCTCGCCGAGCCACGCGGTTTTTGCGCCGGTGTGGACCGCGCCATCGAAATTGTGGAGCGCGCCATTGCCAAGTTTGGCGCCCCGATTTATGTGCGCCATGAAATCGTCCACAACACCTATGTGGTGAATGACCTCAAACAAAAAGGCGCTGTCTTCATCGAAGACTTGGCGGAAGTACCGCCCGGTGCCACCTTGGTCTTCAGCGCACACGGCGTCTCAAGGGCCGTCCAAGACGAAGCGCAAGCCCGTGGCTTCTCCATTTTTGACGCCACCTGCCCCTTGGTCACCAAGGTTCATGTGGAAGTCGCCAAGTTGGCCAAAGAAGGTTATGAGTTCATCATGATCGGCCACAAAGGCCACCCAGAGGTCGAGGGCACCATGGGTCAGTTGGACCAGGGCATTCATTTGGTGGAAGACTCGGCTGATGTGGCCAAATTGCCTTTGGACCTGCACGACAAACTGGCCGTGGTCACTCAAACCACCCTGAGCGTGGACGACACCGCCGAGATTTCCAGCGCCATTCGCCAACGGTTTCCCCATGTGCGCGAACCCAAGCAACAAGACATTTGTTACGCCACGCAAAACCGCCAAGACGCCGTCAAGTTGCTCAGCCCCCAAGTGGATGTGGTGATTGTGGTCGGCAGCCCCACCAGCTCGAACAGCAACCGCCTGCGTGAGTTGGCCGAAAAGCTCGGTACCTCGGCCTACATGATCGACAACGCCGATGAGTTGAAGTCAGAATGGTTTGAAGGCAAAACCCGAGTCGGCTTGACAGCCGGGGCCTCGGCGCCTGAGTTGTTGGTGGAACAAGTGATCACCAAGTTGCGTGAGTTGGGCGCCACCACCGTCAGAAATCTGCCGGGGGTTGAAGAACACCTGAAGTTCCCGCTGCCCAAAGGGCTGAAGATCGAGGCCTGAACGGGTTGGGCGCAAGCTTTAAAATCCGTTCATGCTCGACATTACCCTTCTGCGCAAAGACCTTGATGGGGTCATCGCCAAACTCAACACCCGCAAAAATCCCCAGGCTTTCTTGAACGTCGAGGCGTTCAAAGCCTTGGAGGCTGAACGCAAAACCATTCAAACCCGCACCGAAGAGCTGCAAGCGCAGCGCAATGCCTTGTCCAAACAAATTGGTCAGCGCAAAGCCAAGGGCGAAAGCGTAGACGACATCATGGCCGCGGTGGCGGCGCTAAAAGACGAACTCGACGCCTCTGCAGCGCGCTTGGACGCTTTGCAGCCTGAACTCAACGCGCTCTTGTTGGCGGTGCCCAATTTGCCGCAAGACGGCGTGCCGCTGGGTTCTGATGAAGCGGGCAATGTGGAGTTACGCCGTTGGGGTACGCCCAAAGCATTCGACTTCACGCCCAAAGACCACGTCGATTTAGGCGAGCCTTTGGGGCTTGATTTCGAGATGGGCGTCAAGCTCTCGGGCTCACGCTTCACAGTCATGAAGGGCCAAATTGCCCGCTTGCACCGCGCTTTGTCTCAGTTCATGCTTGACGTGCAAACCCAGGAAAACGGCTACACCGAGTGCTATGTGCCCTATGTGGTGAACGCCGACAGCCTCAAAGGCACCGGCCAGTTGCCCAAGTTTGAAGGCGACCTATTTGCCGCCAAAAAAGGCGGTCAAGACGGTGAACCTGTGCCCGATCACGCCGCGCTGTATTTGATCCCCACCAGCGAAGTGCCTTTGACCAACCTCGTGCGCGACGTGTTGTTGACCGAAGACGAATTGCCTTTGAAATTAACCGCCCACACGCCTTGCTTCCGTTCTGAAGCCGGCAGCTATGGTCGCGACACCCGAGGCATGATTCGCCAACACCAATTTGACAAGGTCGAAATGGTGCAAATCGTTCACCCCGAGAAAAGCAATCAAGCGCTGGAAGACATGACCGCCCACGCCGAAGCGGTCCTGCAAAAGCTCGGCCTGCCTTACCGCGTCATGGCCTTGTGCACTGGCGACATGGGTTTTGGTGCCGCTCGCACGCACGACCTCGAAGTCTGGCTGCCTGCCCAAAACACTTACCGCGAAATCAGCTCGGTTTCAAATTGCGAAGCCTTTCAAGCGCGCCGCATGCAAGCCCGCTTTAAAAACGCTGCTGGCAAAAATGAATTTGTACACACCTTAAACGGTTCAGGTCTGGCCGTTGGCCGCACCTTGGTGGCGGTGCTTGAAAATTACCAACAAGCCGACGGTTCGGTCGTGGTGCCCGAGGTGTTGCGCCCCTATGTGGGTGGTTTGGCTGTTTTGACGGCCGCCTAAAAGCGCAACGTCTGGCCTGCTAGAATCGCGGCTCGACACACAGGAGAGGTGGCAGAGTGGTCGAATGTACCTGACTCGAAATCAGGCGTACGGTTTCCCCGTACCGAGGGTTCGAATCCCTCCCTCTCCGCCATTAAAAACCCTAAGCGACTTTGCTCCTTAGGGTTTTATTTTGCCCAATTTCTGTCAGGCGCGTTTGTTAGATTCCTTCTATAAACACCATGAATTCAAAAAAAATTACTTTCAAAAATGCGCTAATAAACGGGGTCACATTGGCCTTGTTAGCGGGTCTTTTGTCGTTCAATGCTTATGGCGCCTCTGAGGAAATTCAAGTCTATTTGGACGACAAAGAAGAGGCCGGTCAAGTCAGTGTGGATTGGCACAACAACTACGTTTTTTCCGGCCGATCCACGCCTCAATACCCTGGCGAGCAAGCGCCTGCGCGCGTTTACCGATTGACGCCCGAGTTGAACATCGGTTTGACCGATACCTTGGAGCTTGGGTTTTACTTGCTGTCCAGTTTGGACCGCCAAGGCAACTGGGCGGGGAATGGTGGCAAGGTTCGCCTCAAATACATTGCGCCCCATGCAGAAGAGGGCCTCTTTTGGGGCCTCAACCTTGAAGTCGGGGAACAGGCCAAGCGGGTTTCGCCCAACCCCTGGAATGCGCAGCTGAAGGGCATTTTGGGCTTGCATCAAGGGCGATGGACGCTGGGCACCAACCTCAACGTCGACACGCCCTTGGATCCCCATTCGGGTTCACCGACCGTCGATGTTGACTTCAAGATCAACTACCGAGTGGCTGAAAAAACAGAATTCGGGCTCGAGAGTTACAACGAATTGGGCGCCCTTCGCCATTTTGATTCGCTCAACAAGAACAGCAAAACCCTGTTCGCGGTCGTCGATACCGAGGTGGCAGGCTTGGATTTGAGTGCCGGTCTTGGCAAGGGGTTGACCCCGGATTCCGATAAATGGCTTGTCAAATTGATTCTCGGCACCAAATTTTGGTGACAAACCGATTGAGAATGATTATCATTACCGATTGATGGGTTTTTAGGACTCAGGACTTTTTCTTCGGTGAATCATTCAAGATCAGACATGTTTTCAAAAACTCAAACCCGGATGAAGCCCGCCTCCCTTTGGTTGGCGTTGGTCGCCTGTTTGCTTGCCCCGCTCGTCAATGCGAAGGAGCCATTGCCGAGCGAAGGGCAGCATGAAACGCAGCAAAACCCCGAAGCATCGGGGGCAGAGAGCTTGGAGCCTGAGCGCTGGAATGTCTCGACGCAATACACGAATGTGACGCAGGCGAATGGCCGCTTTAAAAGTACCCGGCCATTGATAGAAGGCAAGAAAACTTTTTTGTCTACACCGCAACGTGAGAGCACCAACGACGTGACTTTGTTCATCGGTGTTCGTTTGGCGCCTGAGACCGAGTTCTACATCAACCCAGAAATTGACCAGGGTTTTGGCTTGAGCAATGCCGTGGGCATCGCGGGCTTTCCGAGTGGGACGGCCTACAAGTTGGGTGAAGCCAACCCTTACTTCAAGATGCAAAGGGCTTTTGTGCGCCACACCGTGAATTTGGGGGGCGAGTGGCAAGCGCTGGAGTCAGATGCCAATCAGCTCGCGGGCAAGCGCACGTCCGACAACCTGATTTTCACTTTGGGTAAGTTCAGCGTGGTGGATATTTTTGACGCCAACCGTTATGCGCATGACCCCAGGGGCGACTTTCTCAATTGGGCTGTTTTAGACAGCGGTGGTTTCGACTATGCCGCTGACGCCTGGGGCTTTACTTTGGGCGCCGCATTGGAGTGGACCCAAGGTCCATGGACTTGGCGAAATGGATTCTTCAATTTATCCAAAGAGCCGGGTAGCACCGAATTCGGGACTGATTTCAAACAATACGAAATCGTCTCTGAATTGGAACACCGACATGTATTAGGTGAACGGGCAGGGAGTGTGAAATTCTTGGGCTACTACAACCGGGGCGACATGGCCAGCTACGCCGATGCGGTGAAGTGGGGTCTGAAAAATTCATCGGCCCCTGACGTGGGGGCGGTTCGAAAAAGGTCATCGCAAAGTGGAGCCGCTTTGGTGATCGAACAAGAGCTCACCCCGTCACTGGCTTTGTTTGCAAGGGCCAGCGCCAACAGCGGCAAGAAAGAAACTTTTGACTTCACCGAAATAACCCGTTCCTGGGTGTTGGGCTTGTCGCAAAACGGGGGCGCCTGGGAGCGGGCCCAAGACACCTTGGGCTTGGCCTTGGTCCGCAATGAGTTGAGTCAAGAGGGGCAATCGTATTTTGCAAATGGCGGCGTGGGCGTTTTGATCGGCGAGGGCTATTTGCCCTACGCCCCTGAGGGCATTTTGGAAACCTACTACCAATGGCAAGTGAACAAATGGCTGGCCCTGGCTTTGAACTACCAGCGTGTCACTCACCCGGGTTACAACGCACAACGCGGCCCAGTAAACATCGGAGGTTTGCGCGTCCACGTAGAGTTTTAAGGAATCGATTGGTTTTTTAGACTTTCAAGCCCCCAGGCTGAACCAAGCCAGAAGCGCCCAAATCAGGGCATAAATGCCTGAGGCAATCCCCAAAAATGGGTTGCCAAAGTGACCGAGGTAGCGCTCTGCCAACCAGCCCAGCAAAGGGATAAATTGCTGCGCATGAACACCCAAAAAATGGGCAGGTCGAACATCGCCACGAAGGTGCCAGCCCACCCAAGGCAGTCCTTGGCCAGCGGGGGGTTGCTGGCCCCCCAGCAAAAATCCACTCAGGGTGGAAAGAACAAAAGTCAGGCTCAAACCAATCACAACCCCCAGCGCAGAGGTTGAGAGTTCGGCCGACCCATTCGCTTTCCAGATTTCCCAGGCCAACCAACCTTGAGAGGCGGTCAAGCCGACCGCAGCCAATCCCATTAATCCAAATAGCAGGGCGTGAATCGAATCGCTGGTGTTGTAGTGCGAGGCCGCACCAAGCGATCCTTGGTAAGTGATGTAGGCCACTTCAAAAAAGGAGGTGACCGTGATCAGGGCGCAAATACCGACGTAAGCTGGGCCTTGGGTCACGGCGGGATTGGCCATGTGGCTCGCCCAAACGGTGGTCCAAGCAAACAGGGCTGTGGCCGCCATGAATTTCATGGGTTTCACCCAGACGCCCACCTCCCTCAAGGTGCGTTCATCGTTCAAGGAAATGACCAAGGTGAATCCACAGGCCAGCCACATAAAAGCGCCATAGAGGAGCAATAACCAAGAAGCCGTGGAGAGGTTGAATTCATCGAAAACAAGCCAACTGGGCAAAGAGTTAAATAAATGGGGAGGCATAAATAAAAGACATGTTGACGATGTCAACTATTTTATTTAAAGTGTAGACACTGTCAACAAAATGGAGGAAATTATGGGATCCATCATGGGTTCCATGACCCAAAAATTACCTCACTAAAAATTAAAAATGGCCAAATCAATCAACGATCTGCATCTGAAGGAAGCTTGTGTTCAAGCGGCGCGTGAAGTGATTGCGGAACACGGGGTCGAGGGCTGGAGCATGCGAGATGTGGCACGCAAATTGGACATTTCGCATCAGGCCCCTTACCGGCATTTCCCGAGTCGCGATCACCTGCTGGCGGAAATCATGCGTCGTTGTTTCGAAGATTTCGCCCATTTTCTTGACCAAAAATCGAAAGCCAAAAAAGACGACGAACTTCGGGGAATGGGCGTCGCTTACATGACCTATGCCGCCAAACACCCGCTTGAATACCGGTTGATGTTTGGCACCCCTTGGCCAGAGCCTGCCGCCCATCCCGATTTGGTCAAGTATGCCGTTCATGCCTTTGATGTGTTGCGTCGGAACTTGCTCCAAAGCCACGGCGACAAAAGGAATGCCAAACAACAATCTGAACTAGAGGCCATGTTCATTTGGTCGGCCTTGCATGGTCTCGCCACCATCGATCAATCGAATGTCATGGCGCATTTGTCCTTGTCCAAGGGCGTGCAGAAAAAGTCCATGGACTTCATGATGAACATGATTCAATCCGCGCTCGAATCGGGCCAATCAGATGAGTTTATAAAAAATGAATTCAAATAAAACCATGCCCCGATTTATCCGCTTGACCAGCATGGCGCTCGTTCTCGCTAACTTGGCGGCTTGCTCTCATTTCAACTACACGCAACCAGACAGCCCCCATCCCCTCACCGCTTTGCAAGCCATGGAACCGGCCCCCAAAGTGGCCCTGGTCTTGGGCAGTGGCGGGCCGCGAGGTTATGCCCACATTGGGGTCATGCGGGTCTTGGAAGAGGCGGGCATTGACTACGACTTGGTGGTCGGCTCGAGCGTGGGGTCTTTGATCGGCGCCTTTTGGGGTCAAGGCTATGGCGCTGAGCAAATCGATGCGTTGTCAAAACAAGGCGATGTGTTCACCATTTTTGACTTCTCCTTGTTTGCAGACCGAGGTTGGATTCGGGGTCAACGGCTGCAAGATTTTGTAAACGACCGCCTCAACACGCCCCAAATTGAAGCCATGCCCAGAAAATTCATAGCCGTGGCGACACGCATACAAGACAAGCAGCCTGTGTTCTTTCGTTCGGGCAATGCCGGTGTCGCGGTCAGGGCGTCGAGTGCCGTGAGCAAAATTTTCTCACCCGTCCGGATTCAAGGTGTTGAATACGAGGACGGTGACGAGTCCTTGCCCGTGGCGGTTCGCGCCGCTCGGCAGGCAGGAGCCACTTTTGTCATTGCCGTCGACGTCACCCCCGTGCCGGGCACGGCGCCTGCAGATGCCGCCACAACGAAATTAGAGCGGGAGGCCAAACGGCGCAAGCGAATTGACCCGGAATTGGCGCAAGCCGACTTTGTCATTCATCCGGACATGGGCTACAACACCTGGCCCACGCCATCTTTCTTTGACCAAGCAAGACAGGCCGGTGAGTATGAAGCGCGCCGGCAGTTGCCGACTTTGAAGTCGGCTTTAGCCAGTCGTCAATAAGTCACTTTTAAGCGACTTCTTTATTTGCCAAACAACTTCGTGATGTGTTGCCAAGCGCGCATCAGAAAATTGGCGCGTTCCACATCGGCTTGAGCCACGAGGGGTGCTTCGCCGATGGGTTTGCCGTTGGCAGTGGCGAGCACCTTGCCCACCACATCGCCCTTGGCGACAGGGGCTTCCAAGCCAGTTTTAATTTCCACCGAGGTCTGTACTTGCTGACCACGCGGTACCGTCAACAGCCAAGGCGCGCCCAAACCGGCCGCCACCGTGTCGGCCTTGCCGAAATTGACCTTCGCTTGGGACACCACTGCATTCGGTTGGAACGGGGTGTTCTTCTCAAAACTGCTGAAACCCCAACCCAGCAAGGTGCGGGTTTCATCCGCACGGGCTTGCGCGCTGCTGGTGTTCAAAATGACCGTGATCAAGCGCATGTCGCTGCGCTTGGAAGAGGTCACCAAGCAGAAGCCCGCCTCGTCGGTGTGGCCGGTTTTCAGACCATCGACGGTGGGGTCGGTGTAAAGAAGGGCGTTTCGGTTGCCTTGTTTGATGCCGTTGTATTTGAACTCGCGCTCGGCATAAATGGGGTAGTAATCGGCGCTGTCGTGGATGATGGCGCGGGCCAAAATAGCCAGATCATGTGCAGATGATTTGTGCGCGGGGTCAGGCAGGCCCGTGGGGTTTACAAAATGGGTGTGCGTCATGCCCAAGCGCTGGGCTTCGGCGTTCATCAACTTGGCAAAACCGTCTTCAGAGCCCGCCATGTGCTCGGCAATCGCTTTGGACGCATCGTTCCCCGACTGAATAATGATGCCCCGCAAAATATCGATCACCGTGGCCTGGCTGTTCAGAGGCAAGTACATGCACGACTCGGTATTCGTGCCACGGCACCAAGCGTTTTGGCTCACGGACACCAAATCAGTTTGCTTTAATTTTCCCGAGCGCAACGCTTGCTCGACCAAGTAGCTGGTCATCATCTTGGTCAGTGAGGCGGGCGGCAAAGGCTCTTCCGCATTGGCCGAGGCCAGCACCTGGCCGGAGTCATAGTCCATCAGCAACCAGGCCTTGGCAGGCAAGGCAGGCGGGTTGTCTGCCAAGGCCACATCCGCCGCCAAACCGGGGGTGCTGTCTGCTTTGTCTTTACGAGCGGTTGCCTTCTTTTGAGGAACCGCCTTGGCGGCGTGGTGTGTGGCCGCAGAGGAGGGGCTGGGCGCCAGGCTGCCAGCGGCCAGAGAGACGGCGAAAGTGAAAACGAGGGCGATCTGGTTGAGGCGGAAAGTCTGGGTTTGCATAACGAGCGATGACAGGAGGCAAAGGGACGGTGACAGACGATATTGTCGCGGATTGCTCGGCTGACTTACTTCTGGCTAACCTGCTAAGTGCGCCCGGGGTGTTCGGAGATAAATTGGCGAAGTGCTGAATCAATGCGTGTTTGCCAGCCATCTCCAGCAGATTTGAAGTGCTCCAAGACTTCTTGAGATAGACGGATGTTGATTCTTTCTTTTGGATATTGAGCCCGCGGGCGTCCACGAGGACGCAGCATCTTTTGAGCAACATCAGATCCGAAAATTTCAGGCAAGACCTCGTTGGCCGGACGGGCCAGAGCGAAATCTCCAGATGACCACTCTGCATTTTCTTCGTCGATCAGTTCAGGATTTGGTTTTTTGAGCATAAATTTTGATCTCTCTTTGATTCGCTTTGCGCAAACTGATGACGTGCAATTTATTGGCTCGGGGTGTGAACACAATGACATGCAGTCGCCCAGTGATGTTTCCTATCGCTAGGAATCTGAGTTCGCCGTAGTCTCTTCGGACATCCTCAACGATCAGTGAATCAGCCCATTCAAATTCAGTCACTAAGGAAAATGGCAATCCTCGAGTCACTGAATTGTGCTCACTTTTATCGGGGTCAAAGCTGACTTCGCTGTCTTTTATTGTACTCACAGAAAATATCAACCTGACGTTTTGTTTTCCTCTTTTAAGGTGTTTTCGACAAGGGGTCTATTGGGGGGTGACAGGCGGATCGTGCGGAACGACAGCAAGCGTTAGGCTGAGTTAGTTATTTAGATAACAACAATCCTCTTGCAGATATTTCGCTCAATTAAAGAACCAATTCGACCAAATCTCAAATGGGAAGAGAGGTGGGGTAGCGTCTCCTTGGGATTGATCAGTTCATGGGAGCGTGGACGAGAAAAAGGAATTGAAGCCCCCAAATTGGCTGCCATGGCCTGCGATGGTCAATTGGTATTGCTCCCTTGGAAAGGTGGGGTAGAAAAGTCAGTAAACAAAACAAAAAAATACGGCGTATTCAATTATTTGGCAATGTGGCAAGGTTTGCGCCACGATGACCTCTGCATTGATCTTATAGGAGGACTTGAATTGACTTGCTCTCAATCAGGTCAAACCGTGATTTTCATTAACGCTCATTTCACTCACTTAATTTGAAGCATTAAAAGGCCATTACCTTGAATTTTGTTGCTATTGATGTTGAAACTTCAAATTCGAATATGGCTTCCATATGCCAAATCGGCCTTGCAAGATTCGAAGCGGGTCAACTTGTTGAAGAGTGGTCAACACTTGTTAATCCAGAAGAATATTTCGCAAAGGTGAATATTTTTATCCATGGTATCGATGCAAAAGCGGTCGTTGGCCAGCCTAGATTGCCTGAAATCAGTGAGGTTTTAAATGAATTCATGCGTGGCACTGTGACGGTCTCTCATACCGCATTTGACAGAATCTCGATCTTTCAATCCTTTCAAAAATATAAATTAAATCAAATAACCACTCATTGGCTTGATTCCGCTTTTGTCGTAAGAAGTACATGGCCTGAGCTGGCTTCAAGTGGCTATGGTTTAAAAAATATATGCAACAAAATTGGCTATCAATTTAGCCATCACAATGCTCTTGAGGATGCTAAAGCAGCTGGCTTCGTCATGTTGGCTGCTATTGCCGAATCCAAACTAAATTTGGATGATTGGATAGCCAGTTTTCATGTTGATAAACCGAAAAACTATCGCAGGTCATTTAGACCGGAAGTTATAAACCGGAATGGCAATCCGGTCGGTAAGCTGTTTGGTGAGGTCGTTGTTTTTACCGGAGAACTCGTTTTGACAAGATCAGAGGCTGCTGAGATGGCCTCTTTAGCCGGATGCCAGGTAGCGGCAGGCATCACTAAGAAAACAACAATTCTTGTCGTTGGTCATCAGGATCTCAGCAACCCATTAGGGTATAAAAAAACCACCAAATACCTAAAAGCTGAGCAAATGGCTGAGTCAGGCCACCCCATCAGAATCATCAATGAAGTTGAGTTTAAAAATCTGATCCAGTCTGCGTTATGAGTCAATGCTAGAAAACCATTTTTGTTGATTCAGAAATGTGAGATCAATGCACATTTACTTCATTCGTTTGCCTGGCGTTTTCTTTCTCGCAGCATGAACAAATAAAGACTTTCGACCTTCTCCCTCGCCCATGGTGTTTTGCGCAGAAACTTGAGACTCGATTTGACACTTGGATCGAAGGCAAAGCAGCGCAGCGGAATGCGTTCATCAAGCCCCTTCCAGCCGTATTCCTCGAACAAGGCGGTGACGATGGTTTCCAGCGTGAGACCATGTAAAGGGTTGCGCGGTTGCACTTTTGAAGCGGGTGGGGGCGGTGAAGACGGTGATTCAGCGTTCATGCGGTCATTGTCTCCGAGGATGCCTAGCGCCTCTTCCAACCCAGCATGACCCCGAGGGTCTGTGGCAACATCGGAGGGTTTTCCTTGTCGCAAACAAAAATATGGGTTCTGCTCTCAAAATTGGCACGGTGTTGTTGGCCGCTGGCTCGGCCTCGCGGATGGGGCATCGGCCCAAGTGCCTCCTTGAACTCGAGGGTGAGCCTTTAATTCGGCGTCAACTGAGGGCTCTACTTGACGCTGGGGTCGATGAGGTGGTGGTCGTTTTGGGCCATTATGCTGACCGAATCGAGGCGGTCATCCCCGATTTTTCGGTCAAACGCATTCGAAACCGTGACCCCGATGCTGGACAAATCTCGTCTCTGCGCTTCGGTTTGCAATCGCTCACAGCGCCGGTCGATTCAGTCATCGTGACCTTGGCCGATCAGCCTTTAATTTCTGCGCAAGAAATTTTTGACCTCATTGACGCCTACAAAAACCGACCCAACGGCTCGCATTTTGTGCAACCCCATGTGGCCGGTTTGCCGGGCAACCCCGTCATGTTCGGTTCGAAAGTGCGCGACGATATTTTGGCCAGTGGCCCCGATGTGGGCGGGCGGCAATGGCAATCGACTCACCCAAACCAAGTTTATCGATGGGCAAGCCCTAACCACCGATACCGAACCGATGTGGACACGCAAGAAGACATTGATTTGCTATTTACCCAAACCGGTCTCCAATTGAAATGGCCTGAACTCAAAGGGTCAGAAACCGACAGGGGCACTAGCCAAAGACACCCATAAAAATGAATGAATTGAACCCGACTCTCTACATCTGGCTGGCCAGTTTGGGGGCCTTTTTGGTGGGGCTGTCCAAAGGCGGCTTGCCAGCTGTGGGCATGCTCTCCGTGCCCATTTTGTCGTTGGCAATGCCGCCCATGAAAGCCGCGATGATGCTGTTGCCCATTTATGTCGTCTCCGACATGGTGGGCATATGGCTTTATCGCCACGAATTCATCGTGGCCAATTTGCGCATCTTGGTGCCAGCCGGAATCCTCGGCGTGGCCATCGGTTGGGCCACGGCGTCTTGGATGCCCGAGCACGTCATTACCTTTTTAATTGGCCTGATGGGCGTGGCCTTTTG